>Ga0310810_10000726_pt1 | contig 33046 bp, 30 predicted proteins | sample NCmetagenome_FD_207641 | JGI IMG/M metagenome (GOLD analysis project Ga0310810, IMG submission 207641) | Soil microbial communities from experimental microcosm in Duke University, North Carolina, United States - NC | ecosystem: Engineered > Artificial ecosystem > Soil microcosm > Unclassified ... | reverse complement strand
TGGAGGTATCCCGAAACGATGCGCCGGTTTGAAGCGGCCGGAAATTTGTCAGCGATGCGAGGGCGTTATAGTTCCAGGTATTACCCTGGATCGCCGGGTAACCGTTCACCGGTCCCGGATCGACTGTGGAGCTGCATCCTGCGAAAAAGATAATAACGACTGCGATGGTTATGTTCCTGATCATGGCGTAGGCCCTTTCTTCCCCGGCTTATTCTTTCGTGATCAAACGCGAGGTTTCGATTCCAAGTTTCCGCAGGTACGCGCCCGGCTCGAGGTTTTTTCCGGTTGCGTTCCGGATGCGCTCTGTCCATTCCAGCTTTTCGCCGGTCGAATAGAGATGCTCGATCATCCAGTGCGCGACGGTCGAATCGGAGATCTTGCCTTCGCCAAACTTGTTGCTCAAGGCTTCCTGCAGCTGCGTGGCGATCATCCCGGCGAGAATATAATTCTGGTAATAACAGGGATACGATGTGTACCATATCGACGCGGCGAATTGCGGCGGTTCCGTCTCGTCGAGATCGACGAGCAGGTACTTCTTATACATCGCCCGTTCGACTGCCGCCATATCCTGTTCCGGGTTCTTATACATCTCATACTCGATGAAGAAATTCTTCATCAAATTCCGGAGCCTGTACACACCGGGTAAACCTTTCCCCTTGAGGTACCGTTCGATCTCGCGCGGCTTTGCCTGGCTGAACGTCGAGAGCCAGAGAGAGTCGTCGGTAAACTCACCGTGCATATCGGCGACACCTTCTTCGAATGCCGCGCATTGCGCTCCGGGAACCCACTCATATCCTTTAAGAATCGGGAATTCGACGTTCGTATGGACCGCCTTCAGCGAATGTCCGTATTCGTGGAAGGCCGTAGCATAGAAATTTTTCCCCTTTGTCGGATTGACAAGAAACCGGGAATCAGTCGGTATGACAAGGGCAAGGCTCAACCCGCCGTACGGGATGTCCTTCACGACTTCCTTAATCGGCAGCGTATCGACACCGAACCCGATGCCCCGCTCGAAGGCATGGATGGTCTGAAAGACGGAATCGGATTGGAAATACTTATCGGGGAGCGCCACCGTTTCGCGCAGCATGTAATCGAAATCCCAGGGGCCGACCGTCTTCAGATGAAATTTCTTTTTTGAATTGTCGATGAACTCTTCGAATGCCCCGCGCGTCTGCTCCTCGAGGCCGTTCAATGTTTGGACGAGCCAGTCTTCTTTAATGGCATGCAGGCTGAGGGAGAGAGAATAGTAATCGGGAAAGCCGAATGTACGGGCGCGTTCATTTCGCAGGCGGACCAGCTTGAGGAGATCGCCTGCTGCGGCTGCCGATATCTGTGAGGTCACCGACCAAAGCTCGTGGCGCTGAGCAGGCTTCTTTTCCTGACGGAGCGTATTGCTGACCTCGGCGCGCGTCGTGGGCTTGTTGTCAAACTTGAGGGCAAAGTTTGTAATGGTGTTTTGAAGGCCGTTCTCAAGCCGGGAGATCACGGGATCCGAGTAAATAGCTCCACCGACAAAACACCTGTGCCAGAGCTCAAGCCTCCTGGCAAGCGGCTTATCGGCCAGGGAGTTCGACTTGTTCCGCCATTCTTCGATGATGTTCCTGGCCGAGGAGTCATGGAAGATTTCCGAGAAATGCTCTTTTGCCTTATCAAGGTCGTAGGGGGCTTCTTTCGAATAGCTGTTCCAGTTTGCCGTTCCGACCCGGAGGCATGCGTTTTCATAGCTGTGTTCAAGCGTGTCAAGGTAAACGACAAGGTCGTCCTTCGAACCTATTGTACGCTCCTTCTTTTGCGGCTGCGGGTCTTTCATACACGAACACCATGTCAAACTAAGGAGAACTGCGGCAATGAGAACACGGAAAGTCATTATCGGGTTGATAATCTATAGGTGCGGTTGACTGTAAAAGACAAGATACGGAAAAAATTTTGGGTTGACAACCATCGAAAAAGGCTCTGAAAGGGCAAAATTGTTGCTTCTCATACCCTCTTTTGCTATTATGAAATTGAGGCATAACCATATCAAAACGCACCGGATCGAGGGTTGAAGGAAGCAAGTTTTCAGCGACACTATAATAGATACCAGAAGGCGATTGAGAGAAGATTATCGGCACTCTCAAATAAACGGAATCCCGGATCGGTGTACGAGCCGATTCGGTTCGTCGTAAGCTCCGGAGGCAAGAGGCTGCGCGCCACCCTTCTCATGCTCTCATGCGAGGCTGTCGGAGGGAATACAGATGACGCACTGAATGCCGCCGCGGCGATCGAGATGCTTCACAACTTTACCCTTGTCCACGACGATGTCATGGACAATGCGCCGCTCCGGCGCGGAAGGCCGACCGTCCACAAGAAATGGGATGAAAACGTCGCGATTCTGGCCGGCGATGAGATGATTGGTCTGGCCTATGAGGCCCTTCTGAAAACCCCGGCGCAGAGCATTCCGGGTGTCGCGGATATCTTTACGCGGGCATTGGTCGAAGTTTGCGAGGGCCAGGGCCTGGACAAGGAATTCGAATGCAGGACGGACGTCACGCTGCCTGAATATCTCCGGATGATCCGGAAAAAAACGGCGCGGATCATAGCGGCGGCGTGCGAAATAGGCGCCGTCATCGGACGCGGTTCGCGCGGGCAGGTTGCGGCGCTCCGGATGTTCGGCGATCATCTTGGAATGGCATTCCAGATGAAAGACGATCTCCTGGATGTAACAGGCGAAGAAAAAGATTTTGGGAAGGCGATAGGAAGCGACATTCTCGAGAAGAAGAAAACCGTTCTTCTGTTGACGGCGATTTCGAAAGTCGGCGGGGCCGACAGGAAGTATTTGAAGCATGTCTCATCGCAGCGCAACGGCAGGAGGGTCGACATCGGGCGCGTGCGCGATATTTATGAGCGCCACGGGATCATCGACAGCGCCGAGCGCGGTGTGCGTCGCAGAACGGCCGCCGCTCAACGGGCGCTCGGCCGTCTACCGGGATCCGGAGCCCGGGAAGTCCTCCACTGGCTTTCGGGCAAAATGTCGGAACGAAACCGCTGAATGATCGAGCGCGAAGTCGTCATCAAAAATAGAGCGGGCCTCCATACGCGCCCGGCGGCAACTCTGGTGAAAACGGCATCCAAATATAAGGCGGAATTCTTCATCTATAAGGACGGCATGGAGATCAACGGAAAGAGCATCATCGGCGTCATGACCCTAGCGGCCGAGCAGGGCTCGAAACTCATTCTGCGATTCGAAGGCGATGACGAGGCGCAGGCTGCCGAGGAAATTATAGGGTTGTTTGAGCGCGGGTTTGATGAGTAACAGGGTATGAATAGCGTCTCACCGGTAAAGAAAGAAATTATCCTGAACGGGATTCCGGCGTCGCCCGGCATTGCGGTGGGGACGGCATACCTTTTCACAAAGGAAATTCCCAGGGTGGAGGAGCGCGAGCTCGACGGCGAGTCCTGCGAGCCGGAAATCGAGCGGATGAAAACGGCGATCCAGAAGTCCGCAAAAGAGCTGAACAAGATACTCGGATTCGCCCGGCAAAAAGTGGGTGAAGCCAAAGCAAGAATCTTCGAGGCGCAAATCATGATTCTCGAGGATGCCGTCCTTCTCGAATCCCTCACGAAGAGAGTCCGCACGGAACGCAAGAACGCGGAGTATATCGTCAGCACGGAAATAGGAAAGTACGCGAAGCTCATGCTGGCCGCGCATGACGAATACATGCACGAGCGCGCGCACGATATCGACGATCTCCGGAACCGCATCATCCGTAATCTCCAGCAGGAAAAACTTATCTCGAAGCTCGACGGATCTCCGATCATTGTCGCGCATTCACTGACTCCCGCCGACACGATGATCCTCAGCAGGAACAAAGTGCTCGGCTATGCCACCGATCTCGGAGGCATTACGTCCCACGCCGCGCTGTTTTCCCGCTCGCTGAAAATCCCGGCAGTCGTCGGACTGGGGGATGTGTCCCGCGAGGTCGCAGCGGGAGACAAGCTTATCATCGACGGATATGGAGGAACGATCGTCATCCATCCGTCGCAGGAACGCCTGGCGGAATACGAGGCGAAACAGCAGCGCTTCGCCCGCTTTGAGGCGGATCTTTCCCAGCTTAAGGAACTTCCGCCGGTCACCACCGACGGGCACACGATCGAGCTCTCGGCGAACATCGAGCTCGCGGAGGAGCTGGAATATGTCGTCCTGCAGGGATCGCAGGGGGTCGGGCTCTACCGCACAGAGAGTCTTCTCATGGGAAGGGATGATTTTCCATCGGAGGAGGAGCAGTACCAGGAGTACAAAAAAGTTGCCGATCGGCTATATCCGCACCGGGTCATCATGCGGACGTTCGATATTGGAGGAGACAAGCTCGCTTCGGAAACCGCGGAAGAGGCGAACCCGTTTCTGGGTTGGCGCGGCATCCGGATCTCCCTTGATCGCCCCGATCTTTTTCTCCAGCAGCTGCGCGCGCTCCTGCGCGCCAGCACGAGGAAGAACATGGCGATCATGTTTCCGATGATTTCCACGATCGGCGAAGTTCACCTGGCGAAGCAATTTGTCGAGCAGGCGAAAGCCGAATTGCGCGCCAAGAAGATAAAGTTCGATGCCAAGCTCCAGGTCGGCGTCATGATCGAAGTCCCCTCGGCTGCGCTGAACGCAGGCCCGATCGCATCGCTCGTCGATTTTCTCAGTATAGGCTCCAACGATCTGACGCAGTACCTTCTCGCGGTCGATCGCGGAAACAGCCTCGTTTCAAATCTCTATCAGGCGTTCGATCCGGCGGTTCTCATCACGCTCAAGCACGTGATTAACTCCGGGCATAAGCACGGGAAGTGGGTCGGGATTTGCGGCGAGCTGGCGGGAAATCCCGTCGCGACCGCGCTTCTCATAGGGCTTGGGATGGATGAATTGAGCGTCGTCCCGGGCATCCTCCCGGAAATCAAGAAAATTATTCGCGCGATGAACTACACCGACATGCAATCGGTGGCTCGTAAGGTTCTCGGAATGTCTGCAAGCGAAGAAGTGGAATCGCACCTTCGTGATTTTCTCAAGCAGCAATGTCCCGACATTCCGCTTGAACATAATAGTATTCCCATCACCATCCATTAAGCAATCATGAACGAAATAACTGTCCAGCGGTATGACCGCTCCGATATGAGAAGGCTTCTGCTTGAGTTTCCGCAGCAGATTGAAGAGGCAGTCGCCATCGGGAAGAGCGCGAAGACACCGCTCAAGGGCGCGGCGATCAAAAATATCGTCGTGACCGGGCTCGGGGGATCGGCCATTGGCGGCGACATCCTGCGCTCGTATGCCGCCGGGGAGCTGGACCTTCCGTTTATTGTCAACCGTTACTATGAACTGCCGGCGTTTGTCGGCAAGGAAAGCCTTGTCATTGTCTCGAGCTATTCAGGCGGGACGGAGGAGACCATCTCAGCGCATCACGACGCGAAGAAGCGAAAAGCGGCAGTCATCGGAATATCGACCGGCGGGGAAACGCAGGAACTCTGCCGGAAGTTTAAGCAGCCGTTTGTGAAGATTCCGAAAGGATATCCTCCCAGGGCCGCGCTCGGATTTTCATTTTTTGTGCCGCTTCTTATTCTAACGCGGATGAAACTGCTTCCCTCGCAGGATAAAGAAATCCGGGAGACCGTGAAACTGCTGACGAAAAAGGCCAAAGTGTATGCGATGCTGAAAGATTCAAACCCTGCCTACGCGCTGGCCAAACAGCTCTATTATAAGCTGCCTGTTGTGTATTCCTCCTCGGAGGCATTCGATGCCGTGAATGTGCGCTGGCGCGGACAGCTTGCCGAAAACGCCAAGGTGCTTGCGTTCGGCCACGTCCTGCCGGAGATGAACCACAACGAGCTTGTCGGGTGGAAAGTTCTTCAGCGCCATATGCACGACATGGCAGTCGTCTTCCTGCGCGACAAGGGAGAACATGCCCGCGTTCGCGCGCGCATGGAGATTACGAAGAGCATCGTGAGTGAATTCGCCGGGCGTGTACTGGAGGCGGAAAGCGACGGCAGTTCAAAGCTCGCGAGAATATTTTCGCTGGTCCAGCTCGGGGATTGGACGAGCTATTATCTTGCCCTCCTCAATGGAATCGATCCGACACCTGTTCGGATCATCGATTACCTGAAATGGGAGATGGGGAAAAGATAACGGCACTCCTGTACCGCAGGGACTGTTGAGGTAATGTCAATGAACTGTCCATATGTTGAATGTTAAATGACGAGATGGAATTGATTCGATGATGAGGTATGTTCCGACGGTGTGCTCTTTATAGTGCCTTCCTTCTCCTGCTGAGTTCTTCGGCGTTCTCTCAGTTCTTCTTCTTTGGACGGAACAAGGTGCAATACACCGAGTTCGACTGGCATGTACTGAAGACTGAGCACTTCGATATTTATTACTACCCCGAAATGCAGGACCTCGCCGAACGGGGCGCATTTCTTGCCGAGGAGAGCTATCACGCTCTCGAGCAGAAGTTCAGCCAGAACGTTGCCAATCGCATTCCCCTGATTTTTTACAGCTCACATCTCCATTTCCAGCAGACGAACATCACCCCGGGATTTGTCCCGGAAGGCGTCGGCGGATTTTTCGAGTTCCTCAAGGGGCGTGTCGTTATTCCGTATGACGGCTCGATGTCGAATTTTCGCCACGTCATCCGGCATGAGCTTGTCCACGTCTTCATGCACAGCAAGATAAACCGGGTGCTCCTCGATCATCACTTCACGCAGGACCGGCTCCCGCCGCTCTGGTTTGTTGAGGGATTGGCAGAGTACTGGTCGGAAGAGTGGGACGGACAGGCGGAAATGGTTCTGCGCGACGCCGTCGTCAGCAATTATCTTGTCCCGCTCGGCGAAATGGAGCGCATCTACGGGACGTTCCTCATGTACAAAGAAGGGCAGAACATTCTTCAGTTCATCGGGCAGCGGTACGGCGAGGAAAAAATACTTCTCTTCATGGAGAACTTCTGGAAGTCGGGCTCGTTCGAAGAAATTTTCCGTTTGACGATCGAAAAGAATTTCAACCAGTTCGACGAAGAGTGGACCTACGCTCTCAAGAAGAAATACTATCCCTTGCTGGCTGCTGCCGATCAGCCCAGCCATGTCTCGAAGCCGATCGTCACGGAGGGATTCAATTCAAAGCCTGCCTTCTACAGGGACGGAGACAAGCGGGAGATTTATTTTATTGGCAATCATTCCGGGTACACGAGTATTTATCGCGCGACGCGCGACAGCGGAACGACGAAGCTGGACGTCGTCGTCGAAGGGGAAAAATCGGACGAGTTCGAGGCATTCCATCTTTTTCAAAGCAAGCTCGACATCTCACCGCAGGGCGTCCTCGCGTTCGTGACAAAAAGCGGGGAAAATGACGCGCTTCATTGTTACGACATCAAACAGGACAAGACGACGGAGACCTACCACTTTAAGGACCTCGTTGTTCTCGGCTCGCCCTCGTGGTCGCCGGACGGCAAACGCATCGTTTTTTCTGCGATCGACAAATCCGGGACGAACGATCTTTATATATGGGATACGGAGAAGCTCGCGCTAACACGATTGACGAATGATGTCTACGACGACCGTGATCCCGCCTGGTCGCCGCGCGGCGATGTGATCGTCTTCAGCTCGGACCGGACATCGTTCGGTGATCAGGGAAAATATAATCTCTTCCTCATCAATGTCGCTACGTACGACATCTCCTATCTCACGTTCGGGAATGAGAGTTATTACTCAGCGCAATGGGCTCGGGATGCGTCCAGCCTGATCTTTACGTCGGATATCGACGGCGCGCGCAACGTGTGGATGATGAAACTCGACAGCACCCGTGCGCCGAACGAAATGCGGAAGATTACCCATTTCACGACGGCGGCGTTCGATCCGACGTGGGCTGACAGCAACCTTGTTTTTGTTGCGTTTGAAGATTTCAGTTTTCAGATCCGCGAAGTCCCGGAGGTGCTGAGTTTGTACGACACTTCCACGACGCGCCGCCCGATTGAGCATACGGCTGCCCGGCCGGTGTGGAAAGCGCAATCGATCGCCGGAACATCGGAAACAAAATCGCTCCGGTATACGGGCGAATACAGCCTGGACATCGCGCAGAGCCAGATCGCGACCGACCCCGTGTTTGGGACGACAGGTGGAGCGTTTCTTGCGCTCAGCGACATTCTGGGGAATGAGCAGTACTATTTCCTCGTCTATAATACGGCGCAGACGACGGACGAGCTCCTCTCAAGCTTCAATATCGCGGTTTCGCGGATTTCGCTGCAGCAAAGGACGAATTTCGCCTACGGGGTCTACAGGTTCAGCGGCCGCAGGTACGATCTCGCCGACCCGGATGAATTTTTCTTCGAGCGCGTCTTCGGGGCCTATGTGACATTGAGTTATCCGCTTTCAACGTTCCGAAGAATTGCCGTTGTCACAAGCGTCAGCAATTCGGAAAAGGACGCTTCGAATTCGGGGCTCCCGGACGAGAGCGCCTCGACGGTTGATCGTTCGCGGCGCGCGCTGTTTTTATCCAACACGCTTTCGTTCACACACGACAATTCGCTGTGGGGCCCGAGCGGGCCGTTGGACGGAAGCCGGTTTAACATCAGTGTCGCATACACGTCCGACGTTCAATACTCAAACGCAAATTACTATTCGCTGATCTTCGATTACCGGCAGTATTTCCGGATCGCGCAGCGGTCGGCGGTGGCTTCGCGGCTGTGGCTGTTTTATAACGACGGAAAGGAGGCGCGCCGGTTCGTCATGGGAGGGAGCTGGGACCTGCGCGGCTACCCGAGATTTTCCCTTCGCGGGAAAAAGCTCTGGCTCGTGAGCAACGAATTGCGCTTTCCCTTCCTCGATCAGCTCGGAATCCGTTTTCCCATCGGCGGCATTTCGTTTGTCGGATTTCGCGGCGCCCTGTTCTTCGACGCGGGAAACGCGTGGGACGATGACTACACGGAGACGCTGGGCAGCGTCGGCGGCGGCCTCCGGTTGAGCCTTGGAGGAGCGTTCGTCCTGCGCTACGATCTCGGGAAAAGGATCGAGGGAAACTTCACGAAGCTGCAGGACGGATTATTTCACCAGTTCTTTTTTGGTTATGATTTCTAGCCGGACAAAAACCTTCGCATTCGTTGCCGCGGCATTCCTTTGCGGCTGCAGTTATATCCATACGGAACGGCTCTTCCGTCCGGGAGCCAATGAATGGCTCATGTACGGCGGCAATCCCGGCCGGACGAACGTTTCGGCTGACGAGCTCTCGCCCCCGCTGATAAAAATGTGGCAGTACAACGCCGGCGCCGGGTTGAGCGGATATTCCACCGCGGTTGCGGACAGCACGATCTTTGTCGGAACTCTTGCCGGCGAACTGCAGCTTGTGGACATTGCTACGGGCAAAGGAACCGGATCTACCGATTTCGGATCGGCGATTGCCGGCACTCCGCTCGTCGACAACGATATCGTCTTCATTCCGCTTGCCCACGACGAGATAAGTTTGATTGCGTACAATGTCCGGAGCTCGAAGAACGAATGGCAGCGAGCCCTTGGCGACATCGAATCGTCCCCGTTGCTCATCGAAGAAAAGCTCCTCGTGACAACGGTCGGCGGCAAATTATATTGTCTCGACAAGCATACTGGCGAAGAAGTCTGGAAGTTTACGCTTCCCCGGTCGAACGGAGGAAACATGATCCATTCTTCGCCCGCCACCGACGGGAGCCTCGTGTTCTTCGGGACCGATAGCGGCAATATCTACGCGCTCGGTCTTCTCGACGGTAAACTCCGCTGGGAGGCAAACGCAGGCGGTACAATTGTGAGCTCACCCTCCGTGAGCGGCGGCAAAGTTATCATCGGTTCCATCGGAAAGTCATGCTCGGCGTTCGACGCGGCAACCGGGGCGATGGTATGGAGACGGGATCTCGGCGCGCCGGTCTTTTCGTCGCAGGCTGTCGACGGCAGACACGTCTACGTCGGGACCACTGGCCACGTCTTCTATTGCCTCAATAAAGATGACGGCTCGGTCGTCTGGACCTACACGGCAAGTACCCTCTTTAACGCGACCCCTCTCGTCGCAGGAGATATCGTGTACATCGGCTGCGCGGACAAGAACCTGTACGCATTCCGGTCAAACACCGGGCAGTTGGTCTGGCAATACAAAATGGAAGGCCGCATTAAAACTATGCCGATCGCGTGGCGCAATTACTTGATTGTCATGTCCGAAGACGATGTCGTTGTCGGATTGAAGGGGGCGAAGCAATGACGAAGTTCATGGCGGTCACGTTCTGTGTATTCCTCGTTTCCGGGACGATCATTGCAGGAAGCAGTTCCGGCGGAAGTATCCACGACAGCCTTTCGGCAACACTCTCTGCGCATTCGGGCACACGTGATGTCATCGCGTACATCGACACGACCGAGATTGGAATGCTTCCGGTGAACAACGTTGCCGTACCGCCCGGAATCCACACGGTAACGTTTCGCCGGGCAGGCGAAAACAGCTGGATTGCAAGCGTTGTCGCCGAAACATTGATGTTCGCGGCAGGAGAAGATGTCGAACGTGACGTGATCTTTCCGAAGATCTATCACGTCACGTCTGATCCGTATGGAGCAAACATCTTCCTGAACGATTCTCTGGTAGGCCAAACGCCGGCCGTGCTCGAGCTTGACCGCTCAAACGGAATCCTCACCATGACGAAGGAGGGATATGAGAGCGCAAGCCTTTCTCTTTCCGGCGGAGAGCAGCAGCTGGTTCACGCGACGTTGATGCCGAACAGCGGCATAGCCCCCTCGGCTCTCGTCAGCGAGGAACAAATGAAAAGTCTTACACCGGTGGTTCTGACATCCGGGGCCGCGATCCTTGCCGGAACAGCGGCAGCATATTTTAAGATCAAGGCGGACGGGTATTACAACGATTATCGGCAGAACGGAGACGAAGGCGCCCTCGATCGCACCAGAAGATATGATACGATCTCGGGTGTGGCGCTGGTAACGAGCTCGGCGAGCCTTCTTCTGCTCTCCTATTTCCTCCTTTCCCGCTAAAAATAGCGCAATACTGCTAACAATGACTTGACTTTCAGCCGCATCAAAGCTATATTTGTTGACAAAATTGACGTTACGTTCACGAACAATCACTAGAAGAACGCCGATATGAACCTTCCGAATCCAGCGCAAAAACCTACCCAGGCAGATCTTGGCGAAGCAATGGAGTTCATCCGCAACGTGCCGTTTTTTAACGACATCGAGAGCGGAGAACTTGCCAAAGTTGTTCGCGTTGGCGTACGAAAAAAATATAAGAAGGGAAGCATCATCCTTCTTGAAGAAGAAACGGGAGCGGCGCTCTTTGTTATTATTTCGGGGAAGGTGAAGATCGTGCGTACAGACGATGACGGCCGCGAGGTGATCCTCTCGATCCTCGGAGAGAATGATTTCTTCGGTGAAATGTCGATCCTCGACGGGCTCGCGCGTTCGGCGAGCGTTGTCGCGATTACGAAGGCCGAGCTGTTCATGATTCACCGCCGGGATTTTCTCAATCTTATGCAGGATTATCCGTCGGTCGCAATTTCCTTATTGAAAGAACTTACGATGCGTCTGCGCAAGGCTGATGCGCAGATCAAAAGCCTCTCGTTGAAAGATGCCGCGGGAAGAGTAGCAAATGTCATCCTTCAGCTCGCCGATGACATCGGAACGATTCGTAAAGGTCGCGTGGAAATCGATGAGATGCCCTTGCAGCAGGATCTCGCCAATATGGCGGGAACGTCGAGGGAAACTATCTCCCGCGTCGTCCATATGTTCATCAAGAAAGGACATTTGGAGATGCAGGGGAACAAGCTCATCATTAACGACTACGAAAAGTTCAAAGGGTTATACATTTAATCACCAAGTATATTCACCTGTGATCCGGGAGGATCATGTTAGACGCAAAAGCGGATCTCCACACACATACGATCCACTCCGATGGAGCGCTATCTCCTCGTGACCTTCTCGCCAAGGCGAAAAGCGTCGGGCTGCATACGATCAGCATCACCGATCACGACACGGTCAATGCATTGCTGGATCCACTCCCCGATGCCGATGAATTCGGCGTCGAAGTCATCCCCGGTGTAGAACTCAGCACAAGCCTCAACGGATCCGAGATTCACATTCTCGGGTATTTCATCGATATCAAGAACAGCGTCCTCCTGGAATCCCTTTCCGTGTTCCGCGAAGAGCGCCTCAAGCGTGTGGAACGCATCGTCAGCAAGCTGAACCGGATGAATATTCCCCTCACCGTGGAATCCGTGCTTGCCCACGCCGGCACCGGCGCCGTCGGAAGGCCGCATGTCGCGAACGCTCTGGTGAACGGCGGGCATGCCACGTCATACCAGCAGGCGTTCAACAAGTATATCGGCGAAGGGCGTCCCGCCTATGAGAAGAAAGCAGCGGTCTCCGCAGAAGATACGATCAGCCTCATCGATACCGCCGGCGGGCTTTCGTTCCTTGCGCATCCCGGGCGTTCCATCGACGAACCGACGCTCACGTATCTTATCCGCGCAGGCCTGGACGGCATCGAAGTGATCCATCCAAGCCACTCACCCGATCTTGTCAAGTATTACCGGGGCATTGTGAACCAATATTATCTCCTCGAGAGCGGCGGATCGGATTTTCACGGCGGACTGAAAAATGACGACCAGCAGTTCGGACAGGTGAGTATTCCGCTTTCGACCGTCGGCGCGATGCGCCACCGGTTATCACGTTCGTAGTTCTTCCCGTACATATGCCAAATACCATCGAGGGAAATCTTTCTGCGAGTCCATTCAAATTCGGTATCGTCGTCAGCAGGTTTAACGAGTTTATTACGAAGCGGCTGCTCGACAGCGCGCTGAATTGCCTGCGGCGCCATAATGCGAATGAAGAATCCATCGATGTCGTGTACTGTCCGGGCGCGTTTGAGATTCCCGAGCTGGCACAGCGGCTTGCAACAGAAGGGTCGTACGATGCAATTGTTTGTCTTGGATGCGTCATTCGCGGCGAGACTCCTCATTTCGACCATGTCGCCAACGCCGTCAGCACCGGCGTCGCGCGCGTCGCGCTGGAATCACACATGCCGGTGATCTTCGGCGTTCTGACGACCGATTCGCTCGAACAGGCGATTGATCGGGCGGGAGCAAAATCGGGGAACAAAGGCTGGGAAGCTGCCATGGCGGCCATCGAGATGGCCGACCTTCGAAGGAAAGTCACGAAGAAATAACATGACGTTGCGCAGAGTTGCGATAGGGCTCCCATTGTGGTTCGGACTGCTGTTCTGTTTCTGCCGGCTGTTCGGCGGCGTGGGCGAGTGGACGACCTTCACTTCCAAACGCGAGATACGCGACCTTGCGATCGATTCGCGCGGCATCGTGTGGGCGGCAACAAGCGGCGGCATGTTTTCCTACAATCCTTCCGACAGCACCTTTCAGCAGTTTACCACTTCCGAAGGACTTAAAACAATCGATCTCACGGCTATCACGATCGACGATGCCGGTGCGATCTGGGTCGGCGCACAGAATGGCTTTCTTCACCGGTTCAATCCTCAGACTTTCACCTGGAGTTACGTCTCCGATATCGCACTTCGCACGGATCCATTCAAGCGCATCAATGCGCTGCAAACTTCCGGCGACACGTTGTACATTCTCTCCGATATCGGGGTCAGCCGGTTTTCAATTTCAAAACAGGAATTTGGCGATACCTACATGCGCTTCGGCGCCGACTCGGTGCGCCTGACCGGCAATGTGACCTCCCTCCGGATGTTCAACGGAACGATATGGGTAGGGACCCGGTCTGGCCTGGCATCCACGCCGGTGACAAACCCGAATCCCTCCGTGCCGGAATCCTGGCAGGTATGGACTGCGTCCCGGGGCTTGTCAAGCAACACGGTCAACGGCCTGGCGATAAACCATGACTCTGTTTTTGCAGCGACGCAAAACGGAATTTCTGTTTTCGACGGTTCGGCATGGTATACCGTTGGCGGCACATCAGGATTGAATGTCCTCGGGGTAACATCCGGCGCCTGGATCGCCGATACTACCTTTTTCGTCACGCCGGATGCGGCCTGGAGCTACGTTCCTGGCAGTTCCACTCCGGTGCAACTCTTTGCCTCAGCATTCCCGTCGAGCTTCAGCACGATCCGGGGTACCACCTCCGGCGGTGTCGCTCATCCGATTAATAAAATATATCTTGGCACGATAGGCCGCGGGCTCGACATCATTCGCGCTAATTCCACGATCATAGGTTCGTCGATTGCCCCTCCCGGCCCGCCATCAAACAATTTCGTGAGCGTCGCCGTCGATCAGCGCGGCGTCGTGTGGGCGGCGACAGGCGTGGCAAAGAACGAAGGCTTCATGAGCTTCAACGGTTCGAAGTGGAAATCGTATACCACCGCGCAGGACAGCCGGTTGGGGAACGACAACTACTGGAACGTCAGCATCGGCAGAAATAATTCTAAATGGATAGGCAACTGGGGTGGAGGCGTCGCGTTGCTCGATGATCAGGGTGTGCTTCAAAAAGTATTCAACACGTCAAACGGTCTTTCTCCAACTCTTCCCAATGACCCGGCGTTCGTCGTGGTCGGGGGAGTTGCGACCGACCCGAACGGTCTGGCGTGGATCACCAATCGCACCGGCAGCGGCGACACAGCCCTGGTGACGTTTGCGCCCGATTCGTCGCTCGGATACGTCGGAGGAATTACCACGAGGAGCCCGCTTTCAATCTTCGAAGACCTCGTGATCGATGAGAACCGCACGAAATGGTTCACGAATTTCAGCCGCTTCGAAAGCGTTTTTCCGGTCGGCCTCTACTATTATAATGAGCGGTTCAAGCTCCCGGGAACAAATAATTTCGGCTGGGGCTTGCTCACGACGAATGACGGATTGACGACCAATAAGATCTACTCGCTTGCTGTCGGACAGGACGGTGACGTGTGGGTGGGTTCGGACGAGGGGATTTCGATCATTTTTAATCCCGGTTCACCGCGCGCGATACACCCGTTCCACCCGCTGCGCGATCAGATCATCCAGACCATCGTTGTGGACCCGCTGAACAATAAATGGATCGGCACCCGGCAGGGAGTCTTTGTCCTTTCTTCGGACGGCACGTCGATTCTCAACAGATATACCGTCGAGAATACCGACGGCAAACTTCTTGACGACGACGTCGCATCGCTCGCGATCGACGAGCGGACCGGCACCGTGTATTTCGGGACAGAAAAAGGATTGTCGAGCCTCAGCACGCCTGCTGCGGTGCCGAACAGGTCGTTCGGCGAACTCTCATTCGCGCCAAATCCGCTCTACGTGCCGTCATCCGGCACTCTCACGATCGACGGGCTTGTTCAAAACTCGTTAATTAAAATACTTTCGATCGACGGCAACCTGATAAAAGAAATTCGCAGCCCCGGAGGGCGCATCGGTTTTTGGGACGGAACCGACACCCGGGGCAATATTGTGGGAACGGGGGTGTATCTTGTTGTCGCGTATTCGGAAGACGGCAGCAAGGTGGCGACCGGTAAGCTTGCAGTGATAAGGAGGTGAGCGTACGGACGGGGGTTCGGTGAATGAAGAGAGAACAAACAACATTCTATTCATTTTGGAGAGGAACATGGAACCTGTTGATACAAAGAACGAGAACGTTTTTTCGAGACGCGTCCGCGCGGGGAAACGCACCTATTTTTTTGACGTGAAAGCGACAAAGTCGGCAAAAGATTTCTATATCGTCATTACGGAAAGCCGCCGGCTCGAAGACGATAAGTACGAGAAATTCAAGATCTTCCTCTACAAGGAAGACTTCAAGAAATTTGCGGATGCGCTGACGGAGACGGTCGACCATGTCGAACGGGAGCTCCTGCAGACGGCGGAAGAGGAAATCGCAGCGTAACCGGACCGCCCGGCCCTGAGCCGTCCCGGGTTATACCCTTGACTCTCGGGGTATAATTCTTTATATTATGTCAGTTTTTTGCTCAAAAAGGCCGAAATCAGCGCCAGTTGCAAGAGTTGGAGAGAAAATGAAATCGCCGAAACATACCGATATTCTGAAAATTCGCATCTCCGGCCTCTCCAACGGGAAACACGATTACCACTTCACTGCCGATCCTTCGGAGATTCATCTCGAAGAAAACTTTGTCGATCCCGTAGAGGTAACTGCAGTCCTGGACAAGACACCGGGGCAGATCTATGTGCGGGCGAACATCACGACAGCAGCACATTTTCAATGCGACCGCTGTCTTGAAGATTTTAAGCAGAATGTCGCGGCTTCCTACAATATGTTCTATGTGTTTGAGGAGCCGTCGGCCGGCAGGTATGATCCGGCGGAAGTGCAGGTCATGAGTCCGGATGCAACGTCAATCGATCTGACGGAAGATGTCCGCCAGATGGTCGCGCTCTCTGTACCGCTGAAGCTCTTGTGCAGCGAATCGTGCAAAGGATTATGTCCGTCATGCGGCGCGAACTGGAACGAACGCACATGCGACTGTAAACAGCAGCAGGGCGATCATCGCTTCGAAGGCCTTCAAAATTTATTGAAAAACTGAAAAAGGAACAATCACATGCCAAATCCAAAACGACGTCATTCCAAATCGCGCGGCCGAAAACGGCGTACGCACTACAAAGCTGCAAAGCCTACAGTCGCAGAATGTCCGAACTGCCACGAGCAGAAGCTTCCCCACCGGGCGTGCCCACACTGCGGATATTATAACGGCCGCTCTGTTGTAATACCGAAAGAATCCTAAGTTTTCTCTTGCGGAACCTCCGCACAACACATTATCACGGCACTCTTGTGCCGTGTTCTGTCTTACGCTGAAGCATCCTTCGCATGTCAGCGACGCGTACGCGTATAGCCGTTGATGCGATGGGGGGAGATTTTGCCCCCGGGAACGTCATTACCGGCGCATTAGACGCTCTGCGGGAATCCGGCAACAGATTTGAACTTCTGCTCGTCGGCTCAGAAAAGATTATTGCGGATGAGCTCAACAAAGCGCAGCACAACGGGCTTGCCTGCAGCATTGTCGATGCGCCGGAGGTCGTGGACATGCACGACGCGGCAACGGCAGTCGTTCGTGAGAAGAAGAATTCATCGATCAGCGTCGGCATGACCCTGCATAAAGAGGGAAATGCGGACGCATTTGTCAGCGCCGGCCATTCCGGAGCCATGATCTCAGCCTCTACCCTTATCCTGGGACGCATCGAGGGTGTCGGGCGTCCGACCATCGGGGCATTCCTTCCCACGGAACGCGGGGTGGCGCTGCTGCTCGATGCCGGGGCGAATGTGGATTGCAAGCCGCAGCATCTCTATGAATTTGCGGTCATGGGTTCGATCTATTCCGCGCAGATGTTCAATATTCCGCGCCCCACGGTGGGCTTGCTGAGCATCGGCGAAGAATCCTCAAAAGGAAACGAGGCTGTGAAGGAGGCCCATAAGCTCCTCTCGGACGGCAAAGTGAATTTTATCGGCAACGTCGAAGGACGGGATATTCTTCCCGGAAAAGCCGACGTCGTCGTCTGTGACGGGTTCGTCGGTAACATCATTTTGAAATTCGCTGAAAGCGTGCCTTCGTTTCTCAAAAGCCGTTTAAAGCAGGTTGTTGCAAAGAGCGCTCTCGGGTCGGTCATGGGGCTCATGATGCGCAAAACGATGAGAGCCGCATTGAAAAGCATGGACTACGAAGAGTACGGCGGCGTCCCGGTACTGGGCGTGAACGGTGTTTCGATCATCGGCCACGGTAAATCGACGCCCAAGGCGATCAAGAACATGATTCTGAAGGCAGAAGAAGTCGTGAAAAAAAATATCAATCATAAGATTCGGGAAGCGCTATCATAATGCAAAAGAAACGCGCCGCTATCACAGCCGTCGGGCATTACGTCCCGGATCGGATTCTTACGAACCAGGATCTGGAAAAAATGGTGGACACCACCGATGAGTGGATCCGCACACGCACCGGCATCCGGGAGCGGCATATCCTGGATAAAGGGGCGACGTCCGATCTGGCAGTGCCGGCAATTCAGATGGCGCTGAAGAACAGGGGCATTTCTGCCGAAGAAATAGATGTCATCATCATGGCGACGGTGACACCGGATATGTTCTTTCCCCCCACCTCGGCCGTGATCCAGGAAAAACTCGGGGCAAAAAATTCCTGGGGATTCGATCTCTCTGCCGCCTGTTCCGGCTTTCTCTACGCGCTTGTCACCGGAACCCAGTTTATAGAGTCCGGAGCATATACGAAAGTAATGGTCGTCGGGGCGGATAAGATGAGCTCGATCGTGGACTACAAAGACCGCAACAATTGTATTTTATTCGGCGACGCCGGCGCCGCGGTTCTCCTTGAACCGAGCGACGACACGTCGGTCGGCATTATGGATTTCAAATTGTACGGGGACGGAACCGGCGGCAAGAATTTATACATGAAAGCCGGCGGCAGCCTTAATCCCGCGACGCATGAAACCATCGACCAGGGGATGCATTACCTGTTCCAGGACGGCAAAGCCGTGTTCAAGGTCGCCGTGCTCGGGATGGCGGACGTTTCGGCGGAGATCATGCAGCGCAACAATCTTACCGGCGACGATGTTGACTACCTCGTGCCGCACCAGGCGAATCTCCGCATCATCGATGCGTGCCGTGAGCGGATGGGGATCGACGCTTCCAAAGTAATGATCAACATCGATAAGTATGGCAATACGACTGCCGCGACGATACCGCTCTGTCTTTCCGAGTGGTGGCATGGCGGCAAGCTGAAGAAGGGGAGCACGCTTGTGCTTTCGAGTTTTGGCGCAGGCTACACGTGGGGCGCAGTCCTCGTGAAGTGGGCGATCGACAAGAAATCGTAATGCCGGCAACCGCATATATATTTCCGGGACAGGGATCCCAATATGTCGGGATGGGAAAGGATTTGTGCGCCCAACGTCCTGCCGCCCGCGAGGTATTTACGAAGGCCGACGAGATTCTTGGTATTCAGCTAAGCAAAATTTGTTTTGAAGGGCCGGAAGAAGAGCTCAGGCAGACGAAAAATACCCAGCCTGCAATCTTTGTACACAGTATTGCCCTGACGCGGCTTATTGACGGCAATGGTGTCGCAATGTCCGCCGGCCATTCCCTTGGCGAGTATTCGGCGCTGGTGTTTGCAGGTGCAATGGCGTTCGAAGACGGATTGAAGCTCGTCCGGCTTCGTGGAGAGCTGATGCAGAAGGCAGGCGAGGAACAGCAGGGAACAATGGCGGCAGTTATCGGGCTCGAGCCGTCAGTTGTCGGCGAAGTTTGTTCGGTTGCCTCCGCAGACGGAATTGTCCAGTGCGCCAATTTTAATTCGCCGGGCCAGATCGTGATTAGCGGAAGCGTGAACGGCGTGCGCAAAGCCATGCAGCTTGCGAAAGAACGCGGTGCGAAGCTCGTAAAAGAACTTGTTGTCAGCGGCGCATTCCATTCTCCCCTTATGCAATCCGCACATGACGGACTGTCGAACGCTCTTGCGACGGCCGACATTCGTGACGCACGGATCCCGGTCTATGCGAACGTTTCGGCAAAACCGGTTACAACGGCTGCCGAAATCCGAAGTTTACTCGGACAGCAGCTGACGAGCGCAGTCCGGTGGGAAGAGTCAGTCCACAACATGGTTGCGGCAGGCGCTTCTGCGTTTGTTGAAGTTGGCCCCGGGAAAGTGCTCCAGGGGCTCGTCAAGCGTATTGAGAGCGGCGCAGAGACGCGCGGCGTCGATACGTTCGCCGATATTGAAAAAATAATGCAAGCACATACCTCATGAACCTGAAAGATAAAATAGCCCTGGTCACAGGAGGCTCGCGCGGCATCGGCAAAGCGATCGCGCTTGGGCTTGCGGATGCAGGCGCGCACGTGTTTATCACGTACAGAAGCTCGGCCGCTGAGGCTGAAGCCATCGTCGGTGCGATCAAAAAGAAAGGATGCGATTCCGGAGCCTTTCAATCCGATGCGGCGGATTTCAACCAATCAAAAGAAATTGTCGAAAAGATCGTACAGTCGAAAACGCGCATCGACATTCTCGTCAATAACGCAGGCATCACAAAAGACGGGCTTCTCATGCGAATGACCGAAGAGGACTGGGACGCGGTCATCGACACAAATTTAAAAAGCGTCTTTAATTTGTCGAAAGCCGCACTGCGCCCGATGATGGGCCAGCGCTCGGGAAAGATCATTAATATTACGTCGATCGCGGGAGTGATCGGCAATGCCGGCCAGGCAAACTACGCCGCTTCGAAGGCGGGCGTCATCGGGTTCACGAAATCCCTCGCGAAGGAGGTTGGCTCGCGCAATATTCAGGTAAACGCGGTCGCCCCGGGATTCGTGGAAACCGACATGACCGCCAAACTCAACGACGAGCAACGCAAGAAACTTGAAGAAAATATTCCGTTGAAGCGGACGGCCAAGCCGGAAGAAATTGCGGGCGTCGTGCGGTTCCTGGCCTCCTCCGCGGCCGACTACATCACCGGGCAGGTCATCTGCGTCGACGGTGGCATGGTCATGTAAAATTTTATTATATTGTATCCAACTATATCAATTCAACAAAAAGGAGCTCCAAATGGCAGATGTCGAAGGAAAAGTCAAAGAAATCATCATGAACAAGCTTGGCGTCGAAGCAGCCCAAGTGACGCAGACAGCGTCGTTTACGAACGACCTGGGCGCCGATTCGCTGGATACGGTCGAGCTCGTGATGGAATTCGAAAAGGCATTTAACCTTCAGATCCCTGACGAAGACGCCGAGAAGATCGGAACTGTCGGCGATGCGGTAAAATACCTTTCGGCGAAGGTGAAATAATTTTTGCAGCAGTGGAGGCGAAAGGGATTTTATGAATAATCAGCAACGTCGGGTTGTCGTCACGGGGATCGGAGCGGTTACGCCCATCGGAATCGGAGCGAAGGAATTTTGGGAGAACGCGCTTGCCGGGAAAAGCGGCGCCGGCAAAATCACCGCGTTTGACGCTACCGGTTACGATACGACGATCGCCTGCGAAGTGAAGGACTTCAAGCCTCTCGACTATCTCGATAAGAAGGCGGTCCAGCGCATGGATCTTTTCACGCAGTATGCGATGGCCGTCGCGGAGATGGCCGTGAAAGATTCAGGGCTCGATATGGCAGTGACGGACAAGGAACGCGTCGGGGTCATTTTCGGATCGGGAATCGGCGGTATGTGGACGTGGCATAAGCAGATGATCACCTACTTCGAGTCAGGCGGCCCGCATCGCATCAGCCCGTTCTTTGTGCCGATGATGATCGCGGATATCGCGGCCGGGCACATTTCGATGCGCTTTCAGGCAAAAGGCCCGAACTACGCCGTCACGTCTGCGTGCGCGACATCCTCTCACGCGATTGCCGATGCCTATATGCTGATTAAACGCGGAGACGCCGATGTGATGTTTTCCGGCGGGTCCGAAGCTGCAGTTTCTCCGATGGGTGTTGGCGGATTCAACGCAATGAAAGCTCTCTCGACCAGGAACGACGAGCCGCAGAAGGCAAGCCGTCCGTTTGATGCCGATCGCGACGGGTTCGTGATGGGCGAAGGAGGAGGGATGGTCATCCTTGAAGAGCTCGAATACGCCCGAAAACGCGGCGCACGGATTTACGGTGAAGTTGCCGGGATCGGCCTGACCGCAGACGCGTATCATATCACGGCTCCCGCCCCGGGCGGCGAAGGGGCGATCCGGTCTATGCGGCAGTGCATGAAGGACGCGGGCGTTAAACCGGAAGAAGTAGATTATATCAACGCCCACGGAACATCAACTCCGTACAACGACAAGTCCGAAACGCAGGCCATTAAGAGCGTCTTTGGCGAGCATGCGTATAAGCTGGAAATCAGCTCCACAAAATCCATGACCGGCCATCTTCTCGGCGCCGCCGGCGCGGTCGAAGCGATCCTGGCCGTCCTCACGACGCATCACGATCAGATTCCGCCCACGATCAATTACGAAAAGCCCGACCCCGAATGCGACCTCCATTATGTACCGAACAAGCAGATCAAGAAAACCGTCAACGTAGCGATCAGCAATACGTTCGGATTCGGCGGGCATAACGCTTCGTTGCTCTTCAAGAAATATAACGGCTTCTAAGAACATAAACATCCTGGATCGTCTTCTTGCGTTCTTCGGAAGAGGTTCCGGCAAGCACCATCGGGAACGTTCCGCCGCCAGCATTGATTTCACGGAACTTCAGCAATCGCTGGAGTATCGCATCCGCCGCAAGCCGCTGTTTTCCGAAGCGCTCGCACACCGCTCGTATCTCCAGATCTCCAACAATGAATCCGTCCTTTCGAACGAACGCCTTGAATTCCTGGGGGACGCAGTGCTCAATCTCGTTATCGCGGAATTCCTCTTTCAAACCCGTACGGACGCCCATGAAGGGGATCTGACAAAGATTCGCTCGCGGCTCGTCAACCGGAAGGCCCTCAGCGTCTACGCGCGCGACATGCAATTGGGGAATTTTATTCTCATGAGCCCGAGCACCGCCCAGATGGAGGGCAAAGGGATGGATACGATCCTCGCCGACGCGTTCGAAGCGATCATCGGCGCCATCTACCTCGACGGAGGCTTTCTCGCCGCGAAGCGGTTCATCGAGCGGCATGTCAGCACGGCGCTTCAGAAGGGGGTCGTGCGTATCGAAGATGAAAATTTCAAGAGCCAGCTCCTCGAGCGCACGCAATCGCAGGGACTTGGTACGCCGCGCTATATGACGGTCAGCCAGGACGGCCCGGATCATGACCGTACATTCACGATCGAGGTCATCGTCGGCAATGTCGCGTATGGCAAAGGCGTAGGGAAGAACAAAAAAGACGCCGAGCAGGCTGCCGCCGAACAAACCCTCCAGATGCTCCCCGAACCTCCGCGCAATGAAGCGTAGCTTTCTGTTGCTAGGAATCTTCTGGTCCGCAGCGTTCGGCCAGGACACCGTTGCTGTCCGGCCGATGACGGTTCCCGATTCTGTGTTTGTCGTCGCGAATGTCGCAATCTTCGGAAATAATCAGACCAAAGCGTTTGTCATCCTGCGCGAGATGTCCCTTCGGGAGGGAACGCGGATTACACGGCAGCAAATCGAATACGACCGGAATAGAATTTACAGCCTGGGGCTCTTCAACCAGGTCGAGATCGGCGTCGTCCCGGCTGTCGACAGCATGGCAATGCTCGTCGTGACAGTGCATGAGCGCTGGTACATCTTTCCCTATCCCATTTTTGGCCTGAAAGACCGCGACTGGTCGAAAGCATTCTATGGATTCGGCATCCTTCATAATAATTTTCTCGGACGGAATGAAAAAATCTATACGTCCTTCGTCTTCGGCTATGATCCATCGATAAAGCTTACCTATCGCAATCCGTTTCTCAGCGAAGAGGGGAAACATTTCCTCACGGCAAGCGTCGCATATTCAAAAATCCGAAACCGGAGCCTGCTTGCCCAGGCGGGAACCGACAATTTTGACGAGCGACATTACTCCGCAGGCTTGACAGTGGGGCAGCGCATGGGGATCGCCCACACCGTTTGGTTATCCCTGGGATATGAATCGGTGAGCGTGACGACGTACCAGCCGGGGCGAACTTTGTCTCCGGAGGGAGAAGACCGTTTTCCGATCATCGGGGCCGGCTATGCCTATGATTCACGCGATCTTCTGGAGTATCCTTCGCGAGGGTCGTTTGCGCAGTTCACGGTGACAAAGTTTGGCTTTCCCGGAAATCTCTACGACGTCGTACGGTATGCGACCGATCTCCGGCACTACATCCCGCTTGGAAATGATTTCGTTATCCAGGGAAGGGTATTCGGAGACATGGCCGCGGCCGGGCCGACGCCGAGCTACAACAGGACCTACTTCGGATATGGCGAACGAATCCGTGGGCACTTTAAAGAGGTCATCGAGGGTGAGCACATCTTCGGGGTCTCCGCGGAGCTCCACTATGCCTTGCTGCCGCCCCGATACTTCAAGATCGGATTTTTGCCCGACCAATTCAGCGTCTGGAAATTCGGGATCTCCGCCGCGCTCTTTGCCGACGCGGGTTCCGCATGGTTCCGGAACGATCCGTTTGCCCTGAACCGCTTCGCACGGGGATACGGCGTAGGATTGCATTTTCTGCTTCCGTACAGCGCGGTCGCCCGCTTGGAATACGCATTGAATGAAGTGCGCCATGGCGAGTTTATCTTTGATCTGGGAGCGGCCTTCTAGAATGGATTACTTCTATTGTCCACCCGAGAAGATTTCCACCAATTCCCTCCTCATCGACGGAGACGAGTTTGCTCATCTCGTCCATGTCATGAGAAAGAAGGAGGGAGATGAGATCGGCGTGGTGAATGGACGGGGCACGGCGTACAGGGTTCGACTCGGTGTACTGAAGAAGCATATGGCGCACGCGGAAATCCTTGGAACGATGCCCCGTCACAATGAGCCGTCCGTGGATGTTACTCTGGCGGTGGGTGTTCTGAAGAATCCCTCGAAGTTCGATTTTCTCATTGAGAAGGCGACGGAGATCGGCGTCAAGCATTTTGTCCCGCTCCTGACACACCGGACGATCCCAGGCCACGCGAAAGTCGACCGATGGCAAAAACTCACGCTTGCCGCGATGAAGCAGTGCGGCCGGTCGTTTTGGCCTACAGTATCAAAGCTCATGACACTTGACGAGCTCCTCACGCAGCGCGATCGGTTCGATCTCAATTGCATCGCCCATGAAGACCCGGCCGGCTCCACGCATATCAGAAAACTCATTACGAAAAAATACGGTTCGATTCTTATTCTCCTGGGTCCTGAAGGGGGGTTCGACGATGCAGAGGTGCAGCGATGCCTTGAATTGGGGTTCACGCATATCTATCTGGGAGAGCGGAGGCTTCGGACTGAAACCGCCGCTGTTGTTACTGCGGGATTTTGCCTTCTATCCGAAGGCGCCTGATTCCGGGACGCTCAGGCGTCCGGAATATTCTGCTTCACAATCTTCACGATCTCTTCAGACTGCATTTTGCACGTCCGGAGGAGGCTCGTAATCTCTTCCCTCCGCCATCCTACGAAATCCGTGTCGTGAATACTATTGAGATTGATCCGCACGTTGAGGGCGGCTCCTTCGGCTGCGGCATAGAGCATAAGCGCGCTGACGCCGGCATCGCTCACGGAACTGACGTTTCCTTTTTCGGCGACAATTTTGGTGAGTGAAAGTGCGTCGACGATGTGCTTCATGACTTCCAGCGGTACAAGCGCAGCCTCCTTTGTAGCTTCCTGAACGGCGGCGCTGCGCAGAGCGACCTGATCGCTTGTGTCTCTCGGAAGGCTGTATGCTTCCATAACTCTGTTGAACGCCTCAGTGTCCTTGTCGACAAGCTTCGTGAGAACGGCCCGCAGATGTTCCGACGCCGCGAGAGTTTTCTTCATTTCCTCTTCGACCTCCTTGTATTTTTTCTTTCCGATCGTCAGGCCGCAGACCATCGAGGTCAGCGCGGCGCCGAGAGCGCCGGAAAGGGCCGCGACGCTTCCGCCGCCGGGAGCGGGAAGATTTGAGGCGAGCTGATCGAGAAATTTTGAGACCGGTTGTTCTGCGAGCATAAGAGATTCCTTCGTTAGACCATGAATTCGATAATTTTCTTTTCCGCAATGAACGGATCGATCCGGCTGAGTCCGAGCCGGTCGGTTGCGAGACGAATGGCAGCCTCTTCCGTAAGGTTCTTTTCGCCCGAATAAAATTTCCCCGCGAGGAGAAGGGCTTCTTTCGGGATGAGCCCGACGACTTCGCTTCCGTTTACCGTGACGCCGAGTTTTTCAGCTTCCTTCTTCACTTCTTCGAACGCTGCATGCGGCGGCGACTCGTGAAAGTTCGTCAGGTTGATGGACACCTGCGCGATGTTGAGGCGTTCGACAAGCACTCCCATCGCCTTTACCGATTTCAACGTGCCGGGGACTTTGACGCTGTTGCCATTCACATCCTTCATCGTGCGGCCGCTTTCGCGGATGCGCAGAGCGATCTCGTGAGCGATATCCTTATTGTTCGTCGTGAGATTGACATTATACGCGATCAGGAACATGCGCGCTCCGGCAATCGTTGCTCCGGACTTCCGGTTGAATGAGGGCTTGCCGTAATCGGGAACCCAGGCGGGATCGATAATCTTTTTCTCAAGCCCTTCATATTCGCCTTTTCGTACGGAGGCCAGATTCTTCCTTTCAGGCACACGCGCAGCCTCTTCATAGAGATACACCGGGATGCTCAATTCCTCGGAAACGCGTTTCGCATACGTATGAGCGAGGCCGACGCACTCCTCCATCGAGACGTTTGACACAGGGACAAAGGGGACGACGTCCGTCGCGCCCATCCTTGGGTGTTCTCCTTTATGCCGGCTCATGTCGATGAACTTCGCCGCGGTCGCAGTCGACCGGAATGCCGCTTCAACGACAGCAGCCGGTTCTCCGACAAAGGTGACGACAGTACGGTTATAATCTTTGTCCGGCTCTACGCTTAATAGCTTGACGCCCGCAACGCCGCGAATGCTTTCGGCAATGGCGTCAATGGTGGCACTGTTCCGGCCTTCGCTAAAATTGGGTACACACTCTACAATATTCTTCATAGGGAACTGCTCTAAAACTCCAGGACGACGCCGCTTTTCACCACTTTCCAGACATGATTTTCGCCAAAGTGGTACGGGAGAAATTTGTAATTCGGAATATCCAGGACTATCATGTCCGCTTTCTTTCCGTTTTCGATGCTTCCAACCTCGCCGGAAAGATTCAATGCCGCTGCGGCGTTCAATGTTGACGCAGAAATCGCTTCCGCCGGGCTCATGTGCATTTGCGTACAGGCGATGGTCATCATCATCGGCATGCTGTATGACATGCACGATCCCGGGTTGAAATCGGACGCGAGCGCCACCGCGGCTCCGGCGTCGATCAGCGACCGCGCCGGCGCGTGAGGATGATCCAAAAAGAACGACACGCCGGGAAGAAGCGTCGCGACGACGTCGGATCCGGCCAGCGCTTCGATTCCGCGCGGAGAAATCTGTTCCAGATGATCGGCCGAAACGGCCCCCATCGACACGGCAAGTTCCGCGCTTCCCATGGAAGACAATTCCTCGGCATGGAGCTTCGGAAGCATGCCGAACTGCTTTGCCTGTGAGAGGATGGCGCGGCTCTGCTCGAGGTCAAAATAGTTTTCCTCACAGAAGACGTCGCAAAACGTGGCAAGTTTCTTCGCGCCGACATACGGGATCATGCGGTCGATGATTTCGGTGACATACTCCTGTCTCCGGTCGCGATACTCCGGCGGTACCGCGTGGGCTCCGAGAAATGTGGAAACGATCGTAATCATTTCTTCCGTGTTGAGCTCGTTGATCGCTTCGAGCATCTTGATTTCGTTCTCCATGTTCAGCCCGTAGCCGCTTTTGATTTCCACTGCGGTCGTTCCGTGCTGGAGCATGGCGTTGACCCACCGCCGGGCGGATTTCTTCAGCTCCTTTTTCGGGGCTTCACGGACCGCATTCATCGTGCTGAGGATCCCTCCTCCTTTCGATGCGATTTCCTGGTATGTCGCGCCCGTACTCCGCAGCGCGAATTCGTCCTCGCGGCTGCCGGCGAACACCAGGTGGGTGTGCGAGTCAACGAATCCGGGCATGACGACCTTGTCCATGCAGTCGAGGACGTCGGTCTCCTTCATGCTGCTCATCGATAATTCTTCCATCTTCCCCAGCCAGGTGATGTGTTCGTTCTCCACGAGCACCGCGGCGTTTTCGATGATGGAAAGGCTCGACATTTCGCTTCCTTTTTTCATCCGCTTGCCGTTTGCGGCGACAGTAACGAGTTGTTTGATATTTATGAGTGCGAGATGCAAGAGTAGATACGCTAAAGGCGAGAAAAGATACTGAAATTTTAGCGGTTAAACAAAGAAACGGATTACAACGCGAGCCTGTAGAAGAGCCAGTCCTTCATGTGTTTTGCGCCCGCTCTATCGTAGAAGCGGAGTGCGATCTTGTTCCAGTCGAGAACGCACCATTCCATTCTTCCGCACTTTCTGCGCTTCGCCTCGGCGACGCAGTGCCGGAAGAGTTTCAATCCGACACCCGATCCCCTGTATTCCGGGAGGACAAAAAGGTCTTCAAGGTAGAGGGTGGGTTTCGCGAGAAAAGAGGAGTACGTCTCGAAGACAATCGCGTAGCCGGCGGGAATGCCGCCGACAAACGCCAGGTAAGGATCGAACCGGCGGCGTCTTGAGAAACCGTCGCGGATCAGGCGTGCGCGGGCGCTCCGGCTTGGACGGCGGAGTTTTTCGTAATCAGCGAGCGCGTCGACGAGCGTGAGAAACGTTTTCGCTTCTCCGCGCCGCGGACGGCGGATGACTACGTTGTTTTCTTTTCCTGCGATGATTGAGATCCTTGAAAGCCCGGACACCGGAGGACCGGCATCGTGGGATATTTCGGAAATGATTTGTTGATTCGCGCAAGCCCGCACAGCACGAATGTGCTTCCCTTTGCGCTTTTTTTGTATTCAGCGAAGCCGCAGGAGGCGCAAAGCCCGCAGTGCGCGATGAACATTGCCCGCGACATATGTGAAGAACCCGGCTACTTCTGAGTTTCTTCCATTTCGTGCATCTGCTCGACGACCTTGCTCATTCCTTTGGAAACAAGGGTGTCAAGAAGTGTTCCGGTGAGCTTGATTGTAGGCTCGTTGAGATGCTTCATGGTCTCCTCGGATTTCTTTACCTCCGGAAGAACAGTTTCGGTCATCTTGATCATGGAGGGGTCGCTTGTGATATCGCCGGAGGTTGCGCTGTTCACGGCGCCGAGCGCGAACTTCACGCCGAGCTCCTTCACAGGCTGGAAGAATCCGTCGGGCACTTCGCGCGCTGTCGTCGAGATCAGCTGGCCGACATCCGACATGCGTTTATCAAGGGATCTTCCCCTGAACCGCGAGGATGCTGCAAGCGTGTACATGGCGTTGGTGATATTGGCGCTGAGCGATGCCGACGTTGCCTGAAGCGCCCGGCTGAGGCTGCCGCCGGTGTGCTCGATGTGCTCGCCGAGGGCCGCAAGGCCGTAATGCACGCCCTGGCCCAGCGACTCAAGTCCTTTTCTGACATCTTCCCCGTGTTGAATCGTCGACCTCGCCGTGATTCGCGCGGCTTCGATCTGAGACACTCCCTGCGTATAGGAGGTCAGCAGGTGAGTTGCGCGCTCGATATCGAACTGAATACGGTCGACCATCTTGCTCTGGCGCTGCTCAAAGTAATAATCGCGCGCTTTATAAAAATGCCACACCGAGACCTGCGCCATCGATTGAAGAGCGATGGGGTCTCCGTTCACCGCAGACATCGCTTTTTCTCCAATATGGAGGTTGACGGCCGCTTCCCATTCTTTCGCTCCCAACCTCATGAACCACTGGCGCGCGGCGACAAGATCATTGAGATCCTCGACGCCCCGGATTTCCTTCGCGATCCCGCGCTGTGCATAGGCAGTGGAGACCATGTACGCGATTGTACCCGCGGACTTATGGACGCCGAGATCGGAAAACAGGCGGAACGCGACGATGAGCTGATCGACCACTTTGTCCGAAAGATCCCCTTTGGTGTAGTGATCCTTCACCTTCTCATAAATTTCCTGAGCCCGTTTCAGGGAAAGCTCGGCGACCTCGCGGTAGAGTTGTTTGAGGATGACAGACCGTTTCGCGTGCTTGTCGAGATATTTCTTGTCTTCTTTGCGCAGAACGGCGATCGCGTCGCGGATTTCCCGGAGCGACACGCATTCCGAGATGTTTGAGGCGCCGCACATGTAGCAGGTTTCCCGCGCGCCCTCATAATCGATCCAGCGATGCTCGCACGCCTGGCACCGTTCCATTCCCAGCTTCTCAGAAAATTTCTCGCTCATTGCTTTCTCTCCGCAAGTTGTCGGATCAGCCTTGAATACTCGTCTTCTGTCAGTTCGCCGAATGCATATTTTGTTTCGATCGTTTCGCGGTCGAAGTGCTGCCGTGCCTTGACGGTAACCTGTTTGTACGATTCCGCAGCGCGGATGCGGGCAAAGCCGCGGAGCGTTTCCGCCTCTTCCTGGTAGAGGAGCCCGGTCCGGCCTGCGTCGGCGGCGATATCCAGCGGCTTCTCGCCGCGGGAGGCCCGGCGCATGTTCGTGAGCTCGGCAAATTCCTTCGCGCTGATATTTTGCAGAAGCTCGAGCGCCATCTCGAACTCCTTCGCTTTGTAGTAATAGTGATAGGCGGACTTGAATTCGTTTTCTTTAAAAAACCAGTCCGCGATTTCCTTGTATTCGCCCGGCGTGAGCGCGGCGCGGTCGTAGATGTAAAATACGGAGCCGCAGTCCCCCGAGGCGCGTTTGATCCCGCCGAGGCTCTTCATATTGCCTTCGACCCAATAGTACCATTCCTCAAGATCCTTGCGGGATTCCTGCTGTGCGATTTCGATGAAGTCGGTCGTGCGGTCCCATGCGCGGAAGAAGCAGTACGCGAGGAGCGCGACATCAAGGTTGTGCGGGTTGTTGTTGACGGCAACGCGAAGGATCTGAATGAGCTTTTCTTTCTCGTTCCCGGGAAGAGCGAAGAAAAGCTTGATCGGGATGCGGGGCACTTTTCGCAGCGTGCGGGTGTGATCGTAAAACTGAAAGATTCGTTGCGGGTTGGAGACCGGCATTTCCAGCTCGAGCTGCTCGATGGCTGCATAGAAGCGCTCCTGAATCAGGACCTTCCTGATCCCGGTATACCAGGGAGCATCGGCTTCCCGGAACGCGCTCTCGAGAAACATCCTCCACGAGCTCATCGTGCTTTCGATAAATGAATTCTCGGAAAGCGGGATCGTCGTGGCGAACACGTCGATGATATTCGTATCCCGGGCGATGATGTCTTCAGATGCGTTGTTGTCCCGGAGCAGTTGGCTGATAAAAAAGTGTTTAAGCCACGGGCGCGTGAGCGGCTCGTTTACTGCGTGGCGCACCTCATTCTTGTCTTTTGTCGGTTCCAAAAGCTGCCCAGGATATGCTCCCGCTACTCCCTGAGTAAGCCGCTCTTTGTGGGACTGAAATAGTTGTAGTTGAATCAACTTGCGTCTCCTGATGTTTTCGAGCTATTGTTTCACTTTAAGTTCTCGCCTAAACGCCATAGGCATAACGAACTTACAATGGATATGAATATACTAAAAAATATCAGGAAGTCCACTCTTTTAGAAAAACAAGCGATTTTCGACATATGGCAATGATCGGCCTGGAATGGGTAAACTATCCTATTCCGCCTTATTTAGAACGAAATCAGCGTTTTTTCAACGCCTGGAGGAGCTGATCGGAGGGTGCGGGGAGGTTTCCGTCCCGGACGGAAAGTGATGCATATTTATCAAAAAAGTCGTAGGGGCCAAGAGAGATGGTTTCGATGAGCGCGGCGCGCCCAAGGCGCAGATCGATTTCACGAGCGATGAACATTCCGGTCATCGCGCCGTAGCTCTCCCAGAAGCCGCTGAGGTTGGCGCCCCGGATAAGTTCTGCTGCCCGCCTGGGGCGCAGATCGGCCGACAACAGTTCTGCCGCATTCTTGTTGAACGTTGAAAAAACATCGTGCGCTCTCGCCTGCCAATCGGGAGGAATCCTCCCGTGGCCAAGCTGGTCAACAGAAAGATAATACGCTATGCCTTCGTTTTGTGTAAGATCGAGAAGCCTGTCGAACGGCTCCTGGTGGGCGGCGTAGTACTTCTTCCAGAGGGGAGAGCGGTCCTTGAATGCTCCGAACGCAGCATGAAAGACTTCATGAGCAACGACGCCGAGGAGATTGACGAACCGGTCTTCAAGCTCGTTTCCAAACCTCGCCGCGTGCGCGACATTGATGACGATGACAAGCTCTCCGCTTCCTTCATCGGCAAATTCGGGGACGTCGCCGTGCCAGATGACGCGGCGGACATACGCGTCGACATTGTCATGCCCGAGCGCGACGACATAGACCGGGATGATGACATCGATGTCCGCATCCTGTGGAAAGATCTGCTCGACCGTGGCGACGACTTTCCGGTTGAAGTTGCGGCGAATGATTTCGGTAAGAAGCTCTTTGATGGCGCCGAGATTCTGCCGCGCAGATTCCAGGCGATACGCGTCATCCCGGATGATCTGATGATACTTTAACGAATCAAGATAATTCTGGAGCCGCTCGGTGACCGTGGAACGGTCGCTGATGAGCCCGGTTGTCGAGGCCGCAATCCGGTTGCCGCGCAACCCCGCGAGCATCTGCGTGCTCATCGGCTCTCCCTCCATGAGCGCGACCGTCTGATCGGCCGCAGAATAGTCGACCTGGAGGCTGACATTGAAGCGGGGATTGGTTTGGGAATTACCGGTAAACGAAAGAATGAATACCGCCGCAGCAACAACAAAAATATGTCTGAAAATGTAATTCACTTCCTCAATAAGGGCTTCAATGCCGAACCGTCACTTTCGAAGCATCGGTACATGTACTCCTAATTTCTTCGCATTCTCAATCGCCTGCTCATACCCCGCATCCGCATGGCGTACGATTCCCATACCGGGATCGTACGTCAGCACTCTGAGGAGACGTTTCTCAGCCTCGTTCGTACCGTCCGCGACAATCACCATGCCGGCATGGATCGACATCCCGATGCCGACGCCTCCGCCGTGATGGACGCTCACCCAACTGGCGCCTCCGACGGCATTCAGCAGCGCGTTGAGGATCGGCCAGTCGGCAATCGCGTCGCTGCCGTCTTTCATTTTCTCGGTCTCGCGGTTCGGAGAAGCGACTGAACCGCAGTCGAGGTGGTCGCGTCCGATGACGATCGGCGCGGAGATCTCGCCCTGCGCGACCAGATCGTTAAATATCTTCCCCATCTTCGCGCGCTCGCCGTAGCCCAGCCAGCAAATCCGTGCAGGGAGTCCCTGGAATTGGACCTGCTTCTGTGCTTTCTCGATCCAGCGGCATAGAGGCTTGTTCTCGGGAAAGGTTTCCATGACCGCCCGGTCTGTCCGGTAAATGTCTTCGGGATTTCCGGAGAGCGCGGCCCACCGGAAGGGGCCCTTGCCGTCGCAGAACAACGGCCGGATATATTCCGGTACAAAGCCCGGAATATCAAACGCGTTCGTGAGACCCGCCGACAAGGCTTCGCCGCGGATGTTGTTTCCGTAGTCAAACGTG
>Ga0310810_10000725_pt1 | contig 33068 bp, 29 predicted proteins | sample NCmetagenome_FD_207641 | JGI IMG/M metagenome (GOLD analysis project Ga0310810, IMG submission 207641) | Soil microbial communities from experimental microcosm in Duke University, North Carolina, United States - NC | ecosystem: Engineered > Artificial ecosystem > Soil microcosm > Unclassified ... | reverse complement strand
GCGAGATGCTGGGGGCGGCGATCGCCAGCCTCGGTCTCGAGCCGGCCGTTCGCGTCACGGCGATCGGGGTGACCGAACTGCCGGAGTGCGGCACCAACGACGAAGTGCTGGCGTATCACGGCCTCGATGTTGCCGGTCTGGTTCGCCGGATCGGTGCCGCCGTGACCCATCCCGTATCGGTCGCATGATCGTTCTGTTCTGGGATATCGACGGCACGCTGCTGACCACCGGCAAGGGGGGCGCGCCGGCGTGGGAACAGGCGGTCAGAGAGAGCACCGGGAAGCCGTTCCAGCTCGCGAGCATCCGCGTGCCCGGCCTGACCGATTATCAGATCGCCGTGCGCACCTTCGAGATGCTCGACGTCGCAGCCGATCTCGACACAATCCACCGGATGGTCGCGCGCTATGAGAGCCTGCTGCCGGACTATCTGCCGCAGCGCCAGGGGCACGTGATGCCGAACGCGCGCGAGATTCTCGACGCGACCCGCGATCGGCCGGATATCCGCTCGTATCTGCTCACCGGCAATACGCGCGGCGGCGCGGCAGCGAAGCTGACGCACTACGGCCTGTTTCACTACTTTGCCGATGGCGCATTTGCCGAGGATCCGGGAGCGCGCGCAACCATTGCGGTGCGCGCACTCGCATTGGCGCGCCAGGCCGGGCCCATTGCCGACGAAGCGATCTTCGTCATCGGCGACACGCCGCACGACATCGAGTGCGCGAACGCGATCGGCGCCAGAACGATCGCCGTTGCGACCGGCGGCTACTCGCTCGACGAACTGCAGGCGCATCATCCGTGGCGCGTGATGCCGCAGCTTCCACCGGTGGACGAGTTCCTCGCGTTGATTGGTGCGGCGCCGTCGGAGCGCCCGGCCGAAGCCGGGCGCGACGATTCGCAGGCCGGCCACGACGACGAGAGCGTCGGGCCCGGCTTCAGCCGGGCATCAGGCGGATCCCGGACGTCCCGCGGATGAAGCTGCCGATCCGGAAACTTCCGGCACTGTGGCGGGCGACACGGCTGGCGCGACGCTGGTACTACGCCCGCTACGACGCGTATCCGGATTGGCGGCGACTGCTCGCCGGCAACGGCGCGATGTGGGACGCAGCGCGCGCATCCGCGCAGGGCGGCCCGCGTGTCCTGCTGGCCAGCGCCATCGGATCGTACGCGCACTCGGTCACGCTCGAGAGCGCGCTCGCGGCGGCGCTGACGTTCCGCGGCGCCGAGGTCCATGCACTGCTGTGTGACGGGAGCATGACCGCGTGCGCGGAGTGCGACGCGTCGCTGTATCCCGACCTGGCGGCATTCGCGGCGCACGGGCCGTCACGCGATCTGTGCCGTGATTGTCGCTGGCCGGCGGCGGAGGTCTATCGCGACCTCGGGATCACGGTCCACCACCTCGGCGAGTATCTGCACGCGGAGGACCGCACTGAAGCGCGCGCGATTGCGCTCGGGATCCCGCTGGCCGAGATCGAGTCGTACAGGTTCGAGGGCATGGCGATCGGCGAGCACGCCTACGCCGGCGCGCTGCGCTTTTTCGCCAGCGGCTCGCTGCATGGCGAGCCGCACGGCGAGGCGATCCTGCGGCGTTACCTCGAGTCCGCACTGCTGACGGCGTTCGCGTCGCGACGGCTCCTGCGCTCCGGCGCGTTCCAGTCGGTCGTCGTCACGCACGGCATCTACGTGCCGTGGGGCGTGATCGCTGAAGCGGCACGCGAAGCGCGCGTGCACGTCGCCGCCTGGAATGTCGCGTATCGCAAGCGCTGCTTCATCTTCAGCCACGACGACACGTATCACCACACGCTGCTCACCGAACCGGTGTCGCACTGGCAGGATCGCGCGCTGACGGAACAGCAGGATCGCGATCTCATGAAGTACCTCGAGAGCCGCCGCGACGGCCTCTTCGACTGGATCGTGTTTCACCGGCCGTCGAAGCAGGATAGCGGCGCCGTGATGAGCAGCCTCGGGCTCGACGTCGGCAAGCCGATCGTCGGTCTGCTCACGAACGTGTCGTGGGATGCGCAATTGCACTACCCGGCCAACGCCTTTCCCGACATGCTCGAGTGGCTGGTCCGGACGTGCGAATACTTCGCGAAGCGGCCCGATCTGCAGTTGCTGATTCGCGTGCACCCGGCCGAGATCAGCGGCTTTCCGACGTCGCGCCAGCCGGTGCTGCGCGAGCTGCAGAAGCGATTGCCGGCGCTGCCGCCGAACGTCTTCGTGGTGCCGCCCGAGAGCGGCATCAGCAGCTACACGCTGATGCAGCAGTGCAACGCCGCGATCATTTACGGCACCAAGATGGGCGTCGAACTGACCAGCCGCGGGCTGCCGGTGATCGTCGCGGGCGAGGCCTGGATCCGGAACAAGGGGCTCACCTGCGACGCCAGCAGCGCCGAGGAATACTTCCGCATCCTCGACCGTCTGCCGTTTCCCGCGCGCCTCGACGCCGATCACGTCACGCGTGCGCGCCGCTACGCTCACCACTTCTTCTTCAACCGCATGATCCAGCTCCCGTTCATCGAGCCGAAGGCGGGCTACCCCGTCTTCCGGCTGAAGCTCGAGCGGCTGGAACATCTCCAGCCTGGCCAGTCCGAAGGACTGGATACAATCTGCAACGGCATCCTCCGGCAGACCCCGTTCGTGCTCGGCCATGCGTCCGAGTCCGTCCCGGAGTCGATCGCCCGCTGATTTGACCCTCCTGCTTTTCGCGTTCGTCGTCGCGACGGTCGTGGCGATCGCCGGCGGCGTCGCCGTGCGCCGGGTGGCTCCTGTCATCGGCGCCGTTGTCCCGCAACGGCAGGATCGCTGGCACAGCACGCCGACGCCGACGATGGGCGGGATGGCGATTGCCGCGGGGACGCTGGCCGGCTTCGCCCTGGTACTGGCGCGCACGGATCTCCTCACCTGGAGCGGCGCCTGGCTGCCGGTCGGTCTCGCCGCCATCGGCATGTTCATCGTCGGCGTCTTCGACGATCGCCTGCAGATGTCGCCGCTGGCGAAGCTGGTCTCGTCGCTGGCGATCGGCGCGTTCTTCGTCTTTGCGCTCGCCGGGGCCGAACCTGAGGGCGCGCTGCCGTGGTGGGCAACGCTCATCGGCACGATCTGGTTCGCAGGCATCTGCCATGCGATGAACCTGCAGGACAACATGGACGGCCTGGCGGCGGGCGTGGCCCTGATTGCGGCGGCGTTCATGGCCTTCCTGCTGCAGCCCGCGCTTGGCGTGCCGCTCGTCCTGCTGCTGGTGTCGCTGGCCGGCGGGCTGCTTGGATTCCTCTACTGGAACCGACCGCCGGCGCGCCTGTTCATGGGCGACTGCGGGAGCCTCTTCATCGGCGCGATCCTGGGCGGAACGGCGCTGGTACCGGCATTCCGCTTCAACGCCCTGTCGCTGGTCAGCCCCACGGTACTCGTCGTGTTGATTCTCGTGGTGCCGCTGTTCGACATGTCGTTCGTCATCATGCTGCGGCGGCTGGCGGGACGAAAGGCCTCGAGGGGCGGCACCGATCACGTGTCGCATCGGCTCGCCTCGCTCGGCTTTTCCGAACGCAGCGCGGTGCGCATTCTCTATCTGCTCGGCCTCGTCGGCGGCGGCACCGCGACGCTGCTGGCTCACGGCAGCACCTTCGATACGACGCTTCCGGTCGTCGCGATCTTCGCGGTGGCCGTCGTCCTGCTCGGGCTGTTCCTCGCACGCGTGCCGGCGTACAACTCCGAGGACTTCATCGCGCTGCAGAAGTCGTCGTTCGCACCGTTTCTCAAGGACCTGGCGTTCCGGTGGCACTTCGGCCAGGTGATGCTCGACCTGGTCCTGATCACGATCTGCTATTACGGCGCCTACCGCCTGCGTTTCGAGAACGACACGCTCGTGGCGTTTCTCCCGTATTTCACGGCATCGCTGCCGGTGGTGCTCGGCTGCCAGCTTGCCGGCCTTTACGTGTCCGGTCTGTACCAGCGGTCCTGGGAGACGTTCGGCCTGCGCGATCTGGCGGCGGTCGGGCGCGCGATTGCGGTCGGCCTGCCGCTGTCGGTGCTCGCACCGTCGTATTTCTATCGCGAGATCGGCTTTTCGTACGGTGTCTACGTCATCGATGCGCTGCTGTTGTCGTTCGCCATTGTCGCGACACGCGTGTCGTTCCGCCTGATGAACCTGGTCGCGTCGACGCGCAACAAGCGGAGCCGCCGCGTCCTCGTGTACGGTGCCGGATCATTCGGGCAGTTGCTGGTCCGGGAGATGCGCGCGAATCCCGATTGGCAGATGAATCCCGTGGCCTTCATCGACGATGACCCGATGAAGGCGCGCCGCTGGATCAACGGCGTGCCGGTTCGCGGGGACCTGGCGTTCCTCGACGCGGCGATTCGCCGGTACTCGATCGACGAGGTCGTCCTCAGCAGCCCCAAGATCAACGGCGACGTCGAGCACCGCATCCGCGAGGTCTGCGCGTCGATCCAGAGGCCGGTGAAGCGGCTGGATATGCGAATTCGGTAGGGGGATGGGGAATGCAGAATTCAGAATGCAGGCGGAACCGGGTCGCGCCGGGCCGCTGTTGCTCATCACTCACGGGATTGTTCAATTCTGAATTCTGCATCGTGAATTCTGCATTCTGACGCTGATGCGTATCGGTATCGACGGCCGGGCGTTCACATCGCCGGCGGCGGGCGTGCGGCGATACGCCACACACCTCGTCTCCGCGTTGATGGACCTCGGCGAGCCGCTGCAGATCGTGGCGCTTGGCGGCGACCCCGCCATGGGTCCGCCGGGGATTGAACACATCGCCGAGCGCGCGCATCCGCCGACGAATCTCGGGTGGACGCTGATGGGGCTTCCCGCAGCCGCGGCGCGCGCGCGCGTGGACTTGATCCACGCACCGGCGTACACGGCGCCGTTCGTGTCGCGCGCGCCCGTAGTTTTGACGATTCACGACGTCAGCTACGAGCGGCATCCCGAGTGGTATCCGTACCGCCGCGACTGGATGCGGCGCGCGTTCTATCGGCGCAGCGCTCGCGCCGCGGCGCACATCCTCACCGATTCCGCATTCTCGGCGCGCGAAATCAGCGAGGCGTACGCGATCGATCCGGCACGCATCACCGTTGCGCCGCTGGGTGTCGGGTCCGGCTTCGCAGCCGGCGATCCGGATGCGCCGATGGATCTCCCGGCCGGTGTGACGACGCCGTTCGTGCTGCACGTGGGAGATCTGCACGAGCGCCGGAACCTGCCGGTTGTCGTCGACGCCGTGCTCGAGGCCCGCCGCCACTTCGGCGGTGCTGCCGCGGTGTCGCTGGTGCTGGCGGGTGTGGACCGCGGGGTCGGTGAGGGTCTCTGCGCGATGGCGGCGGCGGCCGGCGTCCCGGAAGCGGTCGTGCGGCTCGGAGCGGTCGAAGACGATCGATTGCAGGTGCTGTATCGAGGTGCGTCGGCGCTGGTTTATCCCTCGCGCTACGAAGGCTTCGGTCTGCCGGTGCTCGAGGCCATGGCGAGCGGCACGCCGGTGATCGCCTCGCGCGCGGCCTCCATCCCCGAGGTGCTCGGAGACTGCGGTATCCTGCTCGATCCTGATGATCGCGGTGGCTGGACGGACGCGATTGTCCGCATGCTCAACGACGAGCACTTGCGCGCCGACCTGCACGCGCGCGGTGTGGCACGCGCGGCCACCTTCAGTTGGGCGCGCACCGCTCGCATCACCTACGCCGTGTACGTTCAAGCGGTCGGCCGCGATCCTCGATTCAACCTGGTGAAGCCATCGTGATCGCGCCCGACGTCGCCGCGGTACTCGTCAATTTCAACGCCGGCCCTGAACTGCAGGTCGCACTCCAATCGATCGCCGACGAATGCGGCACCCGGCCGTGGGAAGCGGTCGTGGTCGACAATGGCTCGACCGATGCAAGCCAGGCGGCCGCCGCGCAATTCGGTCCTCGGGTCCGCCTGATTCAAAATGCCGCGAACGTCGGTTTCGGCTGTGGCGTGAATCAGGGCCTGGCGGCGACGACCGCGCCGCTCGTTTTGATCATGAACCCGGACTGCCACCTGGCGGCGGGTGCACTGACGACGCTCGAAGCGGAGTTGTTGTCGAGCGTGACGTGCGGCGTCGTAGGACCGCGCATTCTCGATCCGGATGGCAGCGAGCAGGGGAACGCGCGCGGCGATCCGGACATGTTGACCGGGCTCTTCGGCCGCACCTCGCCGCTGCGGCGCCTGCTGCCGCGCCTCGCCGTGTCCCAGCGCAACGTCGTCGCTCGTGAGGCGGATCGGGACGACACGGCGCTGACCGTCGACTGGCTGTCAGGGGCTTGCCTGCTGGCACGGCGCGAAGCGCTTGCCGCGGTGCGCGGATTCGACGAGCGCTACTTCCTGTACTGGGAAGACGCCGATCTCTGCCGGCGGCTGCGCGCCCGCGGATACTCCGTGCGCTATGCGCCGATGGCGACGGCGGTGCACCACGTCGGCCGCTCCAGTCGCACCGCGCGAAAGTCGTCGATCCGGGCATTTCACGACGGCGCGTATCTGTACTACGCAACGCATGTGGCGCCTGGCGCTTTCAACCCGAAGCGGATCGCTGCCCGTATCCTGCTGACGGCACGCTGCTGGGTGAAACTCGTGGCCGCCGGCTAGGTCGGACGAAAAAGACGCCACGACGTTTCCCGTCGTGTCGTCGTGCCGTGCCTTGGTGACGGTTGTTCAGAGCACTTCCGCCACCGCGTCCGCCACGGCCTCGGCGATCGATAACGAGGACGTCAGACCGGGAGACTCGATCCCGGCTGCCTGCACCAGCCGCGGGTTCATCGAGTCACGGCCGATGCGGAAGTCGGCGAACGTCTCGTCCGGCCCGTGCAGCTTCGCGCGAATCCCACTGCCGCCCAGCCGCAAATCGTCGAGTGTCAGGTCCGGCAGTAACCGTTGCGCCGGCTCCAGAAACGCCTCGAGGGGAATGCGGTTCTGCTCGTAGTCATCCTTCCGGTCCTGGAATCGCACTGTGGGTCCCAGCGTGACGTTTCCGTGCAGCGTCTTCGACAGGTGCACGCCAAGACTGTGGCCCTGCGGCTGTGGCAGCGGATAGACGAGCGCGTTGACGAACACCCGCTTCGCCGGTACGAGCTCGGCGTACTCGCCGCGGCAGGGATGAATGCGGAACGGCTCGCCGCCCAGCATGGCGGACACGTCATCGGCATAGAGGCCGGCAGCGTTGACGACCACGGTTGCGCGAATGCGTTCCGCCGGCGTCTGCAACTCGATCGAATCCGCGCGGCTGTCTCCACCGATCAGGGGCGAGCCAGGGAGCACGAACGCCTCGTGTTCCGCGCACAGCGCGGCGAGCGTTCTGACCAACACCTCGGCATCGAGAACGCCGGTATTCGGCGAAAACAGCGCCGCATCGGCGTCGACGTGCGGCTCGCGACCGCGGATGAACGCGCGATCGACCAGCGCCAGGGCTTCGACGCCATTGGCATCGCCGCGTGCCTTCAATTGTTCCAGCCCGCTCAGCTCTCCTTCGCCATGCGACACCACGAGCTTGCCGCACCGGGCGTGCGGCACACCATATCGCGCGCAGAACTCGTAGAGCAGCCGCGCGCCGGCCACACAGTGCCGAGCCTTGAGCGTGTTCGGTGGATAGTAGATGCCGGCGTGAATGACCTGGCTGTTATGCGTGCTCGTGCCAAGCCCGGGTCGCGCTTCGCGTTCGAGCACGCAGACGTCGTAACCGCGGCGCGCGATCGCCACCGCCGCGGCCAGGCCGACGACGCCGGCGCCGATTACCGCGACGTCGATCCGTTCCATCGGTTACGATCCATGTCTTCGGTGGCCCCCTTGTGCACCCAGTATCAGCTTATTCGCCGCGGCGGCAGACGATGAGCGCATCATCGACGCCTTCTCGCGGCACCCGTGTTTTCGTCGCGGGGGCCAGGGGACAGTTGGGCGCAGCGATCGTCGAAGCATTCGATGATCGAGAGGTCATCGCCCACACCCGGGCAACGCTCGACGTCACCGATCATGGGGCCGTCTGCCGCGCGGTCGCGAGTGCACGGCCGGACATGATTATCAATTGCACCGCGTTCAACGATGTCGACGGCGCCGAGGCGCGCCCGCTCGACGCGTTCGCGGTCAATGCGTTCGCGGTCCGCAGCCTGGCCCGCGCCGCCGAAGACACCGGCGCGCGGCTGGTGCACTACAGCACCGATTTCGTCTTCGATGGCACCGCATCGAAACCGTACCGGGAAACGGATGCCCCGTCACCCCAGTCGGTTTACGCCGCGTCGAAGCTGACCGGCGAATGGTTTGCGCTGGAGGCGCCAGGCGCGATGGTTCTGCGCGTGGAAAGCCTGTTCGGCACCGGCCGCACCTGGACCGGCCGCCGCGGAACGATGGACGGGCTTCTGGCGGGCCTCGAACAGCGCCGATCCGTCCGAGTCTTCAGCGATCGCACGGTGTCGCCGAGTTACACCGGCGATGTCGTCACGGCGACACGGCACCTGCTCGATACCGCAGCCGCGTCGGGTCTGTATCACTGCGTTAACAGCGGTCATGCCACCTGGGAGCAGGTCGCCCTGGAGATGGCGCGCCAGCTTGGCATCGAACCGCGGCTCGAGCCGATCACGATGGACCAGGTGGTGACGCCCGCGACGCGTCCCCGCTATTGCGCCCTGGCGAACGACAAGCTGGCAGACGCCGGCCTGTCGATGCCGCCGTGGCAGGACGCGCTGGCCCGCTGGTTGACGGCGCGGGTGTACCGAGACATCAGGATTGAGGGTTGTTGATGGGTAAACGAGCGATTATCACGGGCATCACCGGTCAGGATGGGTCGTACCTCGCCGAGCTGCTCCTGGAAAAGGGGTACGAGGTCACCGGTGTCGTCCGTCGAGCGAGCACGCCGAATCTGCGGCGGGTCGAGCACCTGCTCGATCGCATCACGCTGCGGCCCGGCGATCTGCTCGATCAGCTCTCGCTGATGCGGATCATCGAGGACGTCGGTCCGGACGAGTTCTACAACCTCGCGGCGATGTCGTTCGTGCCGGCGTCATGGGATCAGCCGATGCTCACCGGCGAGTTCAACTCGCAGGGCGTGACGCGCGTGCTCGAAGCGATCCGGCACGTGAACAAACGCATCCGCATCTACCAGGCGTCGTCGAGCGAAATGTACGGCCGCGTCCGCGAAGTGCCGCAGACCGAGATGACGCCGTTTTATCCGCGGAGCCCGTACGGTGTGTCAAAGGTCTTCGGTCACTACATCACCGTGAACTACCGCGAGAGCTACGACCTGTTCGCGGTATCGGGCATTCTGTTCAACCACGAGTCGCCGCGACGCGGCCTCGAGTTCGTCACCCGCAAGGTGACGAACGGCGTCGCCGCCATCAAGCTGGGGCTGACCGATCAGCTGTCGCTCGGCAACCGCGATGCGTGCCGCGACTGGGGCTACGCGAAGGACTACGTTCGCGCGATGTGGCTGATGCTCCAGCAGGACAAGGCGGATGACTACGTGATCGCGACCGGCGTGAGCCACTCGGTACAGAAGCTCGTGGAAGTCGCGTTCGGGCACGCGGGCCTCGACTGGAAGGCCTATGTCAGAACCGATCCCGCGTTCATCCGGCCCGCGGAGGTCGATCATCTGATTGGCGATGCAAGCAAGGCGAAACAGGAGCTCGGATGGCAGCCGTCCGTCACCTTCGAAGAGTTGATCGCGATGATGGTCGACGCCGACCTCGCCCGGCTGTCGGGCGGCTCGAGTCCCGTGCTGACGCCGGAGTTGAGATGAGCCTGAAGGCGGCGATCGACGCCCGGCAGGCCCGCGTCGGCATCATCGGCCTGGGGTACGTCGGGCTGCCGCTGGCCGTCGAGTTCTGCCATGCCGGATTCCACGTCACCGGGTTCGACGTCGACGCGACGAAGGTCGCGGAGATCAATGCCGGGCGCAGCTATATCGGCGACGTCAAGAGTGAAGAGCTCGCGGCCTGTGTCGGCACCGGACGACTGAGTGCGACCGCCGATATGGCGAAGCTCGGCGAGATGGACGTCGTCGACATCTGCGTGCCTACTCCGCTCCGTAAGACCAAGGACCCGGACATGTCGTACGTCGTCTCTGCCGCGGAGCAGATTGCGAAGTACATCCATCCGGGCATGCTGATCGTGCTCGAATCGACGACATATCCGGGGACGACGGCTGAAGTGCTGCAGCCGATGTTCGAGGCCAGAGGGCTGACCGTCGGCAGGGACTTCTTTCTCGCGTTCTCGCCCGAGCGCGTCGACCCTTCGAACGAGCGCTTCACCACCAGGAACACGCCGAAGGTCGTCGGCGGCACCACGCCGGGATGCATCGAGGTCGCCGCCGCGCTGTATCGAACCGCCATCGACACGGTGGTGCCGGTGTCGTCGACGCAGGTTGCTGAAATGGTGAAGCTGCTCGAGAACACGTTCCGGGCCGTGAACATCGGCCTCGTCAACGAGATCGCGCTGATGTGCCATCGCATGGACATCGACGTGTGGGAAGTGATCGACGCGGCGAAGACGAAGCCGTTCGGCTTCATGCCGTTCTATCCCGGCCCCGGGCTCGGCGGCCACTGCATTCCGATCGATCCGTTCTATCTGTCATGGAAGGCGCGGCAGTTTCATTTCGAGTGCCGCTTCATCGAGCTGGCCGGCCACATCAACGGTTCGATGCCAGAGTTCGTCGTCGAGCGCATCGGCGAAGCGCTGAACACGCGGAAGCTGCCGATCAACGGCACCCGCATCCACGTATTCGGGGTCGCCTACAAGAGGGACGTGAGCGACATGCGCGAGTCGCCCGCGCTCGACGTGCTGTCGCTCCTGCGCCGCCGCGGAGCGGACCTCAGTTACACGGATCCGTACGTGCCTGAGCTGCGCGAAGCGGACCTGTGCCTGACGAGTGTGCCAGAAGCGGAGGCGACCGATGGAGCCGCGTGTGCGGTGATCGTCACCGACCACAAGGCGTTCGACTACGCCGCGATGGCCAGAAATTTTCCGGTGATCGTGGACACGCGCAACGCGCTCAAGGGAGTCGCCGGCGACCACATCTTCCGGCTCTGAACCCGGTTCACGCTTCTGCGTTCTGTTCTTTGTTCGTGTTCAGGTTCGTGTCTTATGTCCGACGTTCGGGCGCGCTCGATCCGTGGATCAAAGACCCGAACTCGAACACGAACTCAGAACCAAGAACCCGGAAGCCGGAACACACGACTGTCACGGTCTCCGTCCCACAGCCGCGTAATCGAGATAGGTGAAGAGCAGCCCGTTCAGTTTGTCGACGTTGGCGTTGAGCGTGTCGGCGGTATCGCCGAGCGCCGGCGCGGCGACGCGCTGCAGCTTCTCGTGCTCCGGATACGGCGCGTGGTACTCGATCCTCACCTGCTGAAACCCGGTGGCGACGAGCAGGAACTTCAGTGTGTCTGGATGCAGCGGCCGGACGTGCGTGATGTCGCGCACGTAGCTCTCGAAGAACGCGAACCAGCAGGCCGGGTTGATCGTTTCGAGCACGATCGGCGCCCCTGGCCGCAGCTTCGCAAACGCTGCCTCGAGCGTCTGTGTCAGGTATCCCGGCTCGAGATGCTCGACCACCTGCGCGGCGAATAGTCCGCCAAGCGAGCCGTCCGGTTGCGCGCGCAGGTCCGACAGCGCGTCGTTCGCCGTCGCGTTCAGTCCCTTCTGCCGACACACGTCCACCATCGCCTCGTTGAGGTCGATGCCCCGGGCCGTGATCCCCCGCTCCTCCAGCAGCCGCAGAAACTCCCCGCGGCCGCACCCCACATCCAATACATCGCGCGCGCCCTCGAAGATCGGGAGGTACCCGCTCAGGCGTGTGCGAATCGCCTCCGGACTCCCGCGAAACTGATCCTCGAAGCCAACGTACGCGTCGCTCAGCGCGTGTGCGCTCGGCGCGGGCGGAGCCACCGTCGCGGTGATCGCGGCGGCTGCTGACTGGGCTGGCGGGGCCGACCGGACGCGCTGCTGAAGAACGCCGATCGCGGTTTTCAACTCGGCGTTCTCGGCAACGAGAGCGTTCATCGCCGCGTCCATCCGCCGTTCCCGCGCCATCAGCGACTCGCGATACCGCTGCAGCTCGCCCAGCATCGCCGCCTGTCCTTCCGGACTGGTGTGATGCTGATGGTTGAGGTATTGGACGACGAGCGAGTTGAAGGTTTCCTGAGTGCGAAACAGGCGCGCGAGGGCGGTGCGTAGAGGCTTGATCAGCCGCTGCCTTGCGGAGGCGCCGTCTTCCGGCCCGGCAATGCGCCAGCCGGCATTCAGGCGGGTGATCAGGTCGCCGGCTTTCGCCGCTTCCGGATCGCGGTCGTCGTCAATCACCGACCGACGACGCCTTCGAGAGGACTGCTCGCCGTGGCATACATCTTCTTCGGAATGCGACCGGCGATGAAGGCGAGGCGGCCGGCGATGATGGCGTGCTTCATTGCGCTCGCCATGGCGACCGGATGATCGGCGCCGGCGATCGCCGTGTTCATCAGCACGCCGTCGGCGCCCAGTTCCATCGCCAGGGCGGCGTCGGATGCGGTGCCGACGCCGGCGTCGACGATGACCGGTACGTGTGACAACTCGCGGATGATGCGGATGTTGTTGACGTTCTGAATTCCCAGCCCCGATCCGATTGGCGCCCCCAGCGGCATCACCGCCGCCGCCCCGGCGTCTTCGAGCTTGCGGCAGGCGATCGGGTCGTCGTTGGTGTACGGCAGCACCACGAATCCGTCCTTGACCAGCGTCCGCGTGGCGGCGATCAGCGCCTCGTTGTCGGGGAACAACGTGCGCTCGTCGCCGATCACTTCGAGCTTGACCCAGTTGGAGAGGCCCGCTTCGCGGCCGAGATGGGCGGTGCGGATGGCTTCGTCGGCGCTGTAGCAACCGGCCGTGTTCGGCAGGATGAAGATGCGGCTCGTGTCGATGTAGTCGAGCAGCGATTCACGTGAGCGGTCGGAGATGTTGACGCGGCGGACCGCGACCGTGACCATGTCGGCGCCAGAAGCTTCATGTGCCTGCGCCATCACCGCGTTCGAGGAATATTTGCCGGTGCCGACGATCAGCCGCGAGCGAAACGTGCGGCCGGCAATCACAAACGGAGTGTCATTCATTCTCTGAGTCTCTGGCAGTCTGTCGCGAACGGAAATTACCGTAGCGGTCCTGTCGCCGGGTATCCGCACTCCGCGGCCACCCCACCGCGCAAGCGTACGCGTTGGGGCCCCGGGGCCTGCGGCGCGGAGTCGGGCCCTCCCGGCGCCACCCGCGTGAGTAATGTCCTCACGGAGGGTCAGCCGCCCCCGACGAAGTTCACGATCTCGATCGTGTCGCCGTCGCCGACCACGACGTCGGGAAACCGCTGGCGCTTCAGGATGGCGAGATTGTGTTCGATGGCGACGCGGCGAGGGTCGATGTCGAGCTTCGTCAGCAGATCGGTGATGCTCACCGGTTGATCGAGTTCGTACGGCTCGCCGTTCAGGGTGATGTGCATGGAACCACGCGGCAATGGTGAGCGTACCAATCCGGTCCCGGGGGCGTCAAGGTAACGTGCAGTAAAATAAGGGGTTCACGAAGCACTCGATACTGATTCTTTCGCACATGACACAGCCTTCGCCGGCGATGCCGCTGGGCATCCATGGGTTCACGTACGCCGACCTCCACTCCGCACCGCGCCTGCGGGATCTATACGAGGTCTTCTGCGGCCAGGTGCAGGCCGCCGATCCGCAATTCTGGTCCGAGTGGGACGGCTATCGCGCGGATCCGGACGCGCCGCGGTCGCCGCAGCAGACATCCGACCTGATCGTGCGCATGGCGCCGCACGTCAGCCGTTTCCTTGCCGCGCTCTTCAAAGTGGAAGGGACGGCCGGAACGATGACCGCGGAGACCACGGCACTGGAGGCGCTGTTCCGGTTCAAGGTGGACTTCGTCCGCAAGCGCGCGCTGCCGCTGGTCAAGGGGGGCCAGCACCTGAGGCTCGATCCCGCCGACGCCGCTGTCGTCGAGGAGCTGCTGAAGCCATGGGCCGATCTCGATCGCGAGCAGGCCGTCGCGAACGCCGGGTGCCTGCTGCTCGATCAGGAGGCCGCCGCGCGGGCTGAAGGGAGTGAAGAGGACAAAGCCGCAATCACGGCGAAGCTGGATGCGCTGAGGCGCTGGTGCGCCGCGCACCTGCACGATCCTGCCTGTCGCTCCTGGGTGATCTTCCGCTTTCCGGAGACGCTCGACTACATGCACCTGGTGCAGGTGCAGCGTCCGAGGCCGGAGCTGCCGGAGGCGATGATCGGCCCCGATGATCGCCTGCGGCGTCGCGATGGCTTCAAGCTGACCGATCCGCGCGGCAACACGCGCGAGATGTTGAGCGAGATCCATTACTGCGTGCTGTGCCACGAGCGCGACAAGGATTCGTGCTCGAAAGGGCTGCACGACAAGCAGGGCACCGTGCTGGCGAATCCGCTCGGGATCCCGCTGCCCGGCTGCCCGCTCGATCAGAAGATCTCGGAAGAGCACATGCTGCGCAAGTCGGGCGATGCGCTCGGCGCGCTGGCCATCATCACCATCGACAACCCGATGTGCCCCGGCACCGGTCACCGCATCTGCAACGACTGCATGAAGGCGTGCATCTACCAGAAGCAGGACCCGGTCAACATCCCGATGGCCGAAACCGGCGTCCTGACCGACGTGCTGCGGATGCCGTGGGGTGTCGAGATGTACGGCCTCCTGACGCGATGGAATCCGCTCAACGTCCGTCGTCCGTACGCGCTGCCGTATAACGGCCGCAACGTGCTCGTCGTCGGGCTCGGTCCTGCCGGCTACACGCTGTCGCACTATCTGCTGAACGAAGGATTCGGGGTCGTCGCCATCGACGGCTTGAAGATCGAGCCGCTGCCGAAGGCACTCACCGGTGAAGCCCGCGAAGGACCGGCGTCCGGCCGGTCGGCCAGGCGGCGTGCGCCGCTGCCGCTGCAGCACTGGGCCGATATCTACAAGCGTCTCGACGAGCGTGTGCTCGAAGGCTTCGGCGGTGTGTCCGAGTACGGCATCACCGTGCGCTGGGACAAGAACTTCCTCACGCTGATCCACCTCACGCTGGCGCGGCGCGATCACCTGCGCATCTACGGCGGCATCCGCTTCGGCGGTTCGCTGCCGATCGACGACGCCTGGGCGCGCGGCTTCGATCACATCGCGATTGCCGCCGGGGCGGGCAAACCGACGGTGATCGACATGAAGAACAACCTGGTGCGCGGCGTGCGGAAGGCCAGCGACTTCCTGATGGCGCTGCAGTTGACCGGGGCCTTCAAGCGCGACGCGTTCCCCAACCTGCAGGCGCGGCTGCCGGCCGTCGTGATCGGCGGCGGCCTGACCGGGATCGACACGGCCACGGAGCTGTTCGCCTACTACCCGATTCAGGTGGAGAAGACGCTCGAGCGGTACGACGCGCTGGTGGCGGAGAAGGGCATCGAGGCCGTCCGCAAGATGTACGACTCGGAAGAGCTCGCCATTCTCGACGAGTTCATCGGGCACGGACGCGCCGTTCGTGCCGAGCGGCAGCGGGCCGTCGCGGCGGGCGAGCAGCCGAACTTCATTCCGATGATGCGCCAGTGGGGCGGCGTCACGCTCGCGTATCGCAAGCGGATGGTCGACTCGCCGGCATACCGCCTCAATCATGAGGAAGTGATCAAGGCGCTCGAGGAAGGGATCTGGTTCGCGGAGAACCTCGACCCACGCGAGATCATTGCCGACGAGAAAGATCACGCGAAGGCGCTCGTCTTCAAGGGACCGAATGGTCCGGTGGAGTTGCCGGCGCGCACGATCCTCGTGGCGGCCGGCACGTCGCCGAACGTCACCTACGAGAAGGAAGCGCCGGGCACGTTTGAGCTCGATGGCAGGAAGCGCTTCTTCCAGGGCTTCCGTGCCGAGGGCGCCGGCGCGGACGTCTCGCTTGTGCCCGACGCGGCGGGGTTCTTCACGTCGTACAACGACAACGGCCGCTTGATCTCGTACTACGGCGATAACCATCCGCTGTACGCCGGCAACGTGGTCAAGGCGATGGCCTCGGCGAAGCACGGCTACCGCCATGTCGCCGCGCTGTTCACCGACGACATTCACCAGGCGGCCACGCTCGGTCAGCGTCCTGAGCTGGAAACGGCCTGGTCACAGCTCGTGCAGGCGCTTGACGACGATCTGCTCGCCCGAGTCGAGCGGGTCGAACGCCTGACCGACACGATTGTCGAAGTGGTGGTGAAGGCACCGGCGGCGGCCAGGCACTTCTCGCCCGGGCAGTTCTACCGGCTGCAGAACTTCGAGTCGCTCGCGGCACGAGTGCAGCACAACCCCCAGCGCCCAACGTCTGTCGCTGGTCCAACTCCCACTGCGGACTCGGCAGCTTTGGGAGTTGGTCGAGCGTCAGATGTTGGGAGTCGGGAGTTACCCCTCCTCATGGAAGGCATTGCCTTGACCGGTGCCTGGGTCGATCGCGAGAAGGGCCTGTTGTCGCTGATCGCGCTCGAGATGGGCGTGTCGAGTCGTCTGATCGCCTACCTGAGGCCCGGTGAGCCGGTCGTGGTCATGGGACCGACGGGGACGCCGACCGACATCCCGAAGGGCGAAAGCGTGCTGCTCGCCGGCGGCGGACTCGGCAACGCGGTGCTGTTTTCGATTGCGAAGGCACTGCGGGAAAACGGTAACAAGGTGATCTACTTCGCCGGCTACAAGAAGGGCGAGGACCTCTACAAGCGCGAGGAGATCGAGGTCGCGACCGACCAGGTGATCTGGAGCACGGACGTCGGCGCCGAAATCTCACCGGGGCGTCCACAGGACGCCCACTTCCGCGGCAACATCGTCCAGGCGATGGTCGCGTACGGCGAAGGAAAGCTCGGGAACCAACTGGTACCGCTGAAGGATGTGACGCGGATCATCGCGATTGGGTCGGACCGGATGATGGCCGCGGTGAAAGCCGCGCGGTCTGGCGCGCTGGCCCCATTCATCCGCCGCGATCACGTCGGCATCGCGAGCATCAACTCGCCGATGCAGTGCATGATGAAGGAAGTCTGCGCCCAGTGCCTGCAGAAGCACGTTGATCCCGTGACCGGGAAGGAAGAGTTCGTCTTCTCGTGCTTCAACCAGGATCAGGAGATGGACAAGGTCGATTTTCCGAACCTGAACGCCCGCCTGCGGCAGAACACCGTGCAGGAGAAGCTGTCGAATCTCTGGCTCGATCGCCTGCTGGAGACCGTCGATCTGCAACATGTCTGAGGCCCTCGGCCTTCGGACTGCAGACCGGACAGTCCGCAGCCTGTAGGCCCGAAGGACAGGCTCGTGGTACTGCTGTCGGCCGTCGTTCTCCTTTTTCTCAGTATCTGGATCGTCGTTCCGGCTCCCGTCCATGCCTTGCTGCCGCTGGGTGTCGTGATGCCCGAGGTGTCACCGCTGCTGCTGATCGCGGCGGTCGTCACCGGCGTCCTGGCGCTGCGCCTGCGCGGTGCGTCCCGGCCAGTCGTTGCGGGGCTCGTCCTCGTCGTGATGGTGATTGCGTCGCGGCCGCTTGCGGAGTTTCGCGCCACCCGGACCCACTTCGACGCTCTCGCGTCGGCGCTGCCGTCACCGGTCACCGGGCACGAGAGCGAAGAGGTGATGATCACGCGGGGCGTCGTCTTCGCGGAGCCCGGCGGTCGGCCGCTGACGATCGATGTGTACCGCTCGCCGGCCAAGGGCTTTTTTCCGATCGTGATCCAGCTTTATGGCGGGGCCTGGCAGCGCGGTGGTCCGGCCGATGACGGAAGCTTTGCGAGCGGCCTGGCGCGTCGCGGCTACGTCGTCATCGCCATTGACTATCGCCATGCACCGCAATCGAAGTGGCCGGCGCAGATCAATGACGTCCATGCGGCGATCGAGTGGGTCGTGGCGCACGCGTCGGATTACGGCGGCGATCCGCGGCTGATGGCGCTGGTCGGCCGGTCGTCTGGTGCGCAACTGGCGTTGGTCGAAGCGTTCACCGAGCCGGGACGATTCTCGGCTGTGATCAGTCTGTATGGCCCAACGGATCTGGCCGAAGGCTGGCGCAGCCCGCCGTCGCCGGACCCGATGCCGGTTCGCCAGCCGCTCGAAGCGTTTCTGGGCGGGACGCCGGATACCGTGCCGCGGCTGTACGCGGCGGCATCGCCGGTCAGTTATGTGTCGAAGCGCGCGCCGCCGACGCTCCTCATTTACGGTGCGCGCGATCATGTCGTGGAGGCGCGCTTCGGCCGTGAGCTCGACGCGAAGCTGAAAGCGGCCGGCGCCTCCTCGATCTACCTCGAGTTGCCCTGGGCCGAACACGCCTTTGACCTCGTGCCCGGCCTCGGAGCCCACCTCGTGCAGCCGTACATCGAACGCTTTCTCGCCGCGCACCTGCGGTAGCTGTCACACGGGACGAAAGAGGCCTGGTCGCATCGCTGTCAGAGCGACGTGTGATCTCGCGTACGCGTACGGGCGGGTCTTCAGACCCACCCCCGGGCGAAGGCCGGTGGTCGACGTTTTAGCGAACGCGGGTCGCGATTCGTCGTTCATCGAGCCGGCGCACGCCTGGGACGAGGCGGCCATCATCCTCAGGCTGGTCCGCGATCGTTCGTAGCGGGATCACGCCGGCCCAGACCGGCAGCGTGTAATCCTCGTCCTCTTCTCCCGGCGGACCCGTCCGGATCTTTCCCGACACTTCGACCAGTGGCAGTGCGAGTACCGCGGTCGCCTTCAGTTCCTTCTCCGACGGTGGTCGTACTTCGTCCCATCGCCCGGCAAGGACGTGTTCGACGATCCGTCGCAACGCGTGCTGGCGCTCGGTGGCATCGGTCACCAGCCGCGCCCGTCCGACCACCATCACCGACCGGTGATTCATCGAATGATGGAAGGCCGACCGCGCCATGACCAGGCCGTCGAGCAGTGTCACCGTGACGCCGACGTCGAGGCCATCGATCGCGCCGCGGGCCATGCGGCTGGCCGCGGAGGCGTGCAGGTACACGTGCTGATCGTCGCGGCCGAAGGCCATCGGGACCGCGTAGGGCTGGCCATTGACGCTGAAGGCCACATGGCAGAGGAACGCCTCGTCGAGAATCGCGAAGAGGGTCTGCCGGTCGTAGCTGGCGCGGTCGGGCAGCCGAACCACCCGGGTGCGTGGAGTGCTGCTGAATCTCTCGCTCATGACGTGCAGCGTAGAGACAAACCCGGACTTGCCTGAAGAGCCACTTCGTGTAATCTCGACCAGTCCACTATGGCCGTGCCGTTCATCCTCGATCGCTCGGGGCCGGACCCGCTGCACCGCCAGATCTATGAGCAATGGCGCCTGGGCATCCTGGCCGGCCGCTTTCAGCCGCGGCAGCGCGTGCCATCGACGCGTGGGTTTGCCACGGCCTACAACGTGTCACGCACCACCGTCAGTGCCGCGTACGAACAGCTGATCGCCGAGGGGTATTTCGAGGCCGCGACCGGCTCGGGCACCTTTGTCTGTTCGGAATTGCCCGACCGCACGATGCGTCCGCCAGCTGCCTTGCGCCGGATGCCGCCGCAGGCATCGCGGATTTCCGGATTCGCCCGCCGGCTCGACACGGACCCGCGCGTATCGCCGACCGTTTCGGGCCGCCTCGATCTGTCGCGGCTCGGACCCGATCTCGAGCGCTTTCCGTTTGCGTTGTGGCGGCGGCTGTTGACGCGCCACCTGCGTCGGCTGTCGCCGGCGCACTTCGATCACTTCGCGGCGCCAGGCGGCACGGAGGCGCTTCGCCGGCAGATTGCGGCCTACGTGGCGCGCGCGCGGGCGGTCCACTGCACTCCGGAACAGGTCGTTGTCGTCAGCGGGTCGCAGCAGGGTCTCGACCTGTGCGCCCGCGTGTTACTCGATCCGGGCGACGAAGCGCTCGTCGAAGAGCCGGGCTACGCCGGTATTCGATACCTGCTCAGTGCGCACGGCGCAGTCACGGTGCCGATGCCCGTATTGCCCGATGGCGCGTCGGTCCGCGGAATATCCCGCATACCTCGTGTGCTCTACGTGACGCCGTCGCACCAGTTTCCGACCGGCGTATCGATGTCACTCGCCAGGCGGCTCGAACTGCTGGACTGGGCAAGGCACCATCGCGTGCTGATCCTGGAGGACGATTACGACAGCGAGTATCGATATAGCGGGGCACCGCTGCCGGCGATGCAGAGTCTCGCCGGAGACGTTCCGGTCGTGTACCTCGGCACCTTTTCGAACGTGATGTTTCCCGGCCTGCGGATCGGCTATCTCGTTTTACCGGAAGATCTCGTCGCGCCGTTCACCCGTGCCAAGTGGCTGACCGATCGGTACACGCCGGTGCTGGAGCAGGCCGCGCTGGCCGATTTTCTCGGCGAAGGGCATCTCGACCGGCATATCCGGCGCATGCGCCGCATCTACAAGGTCCGGCGCGATGTGCTGGTCAGCGCGCTGGCGCGTGCGTTCGGAGATGACGTGACGATCGTTGGCGATGCGGCGGGCATGCATCTGACCGCTCGTTTCCGCGGTCGTACGCCGGCGGCACGCGCCGAGCGTCAGGGCGTCCAGTTGCGGAGCACCGCGTCCTACTATCTCGCGCAGCCGCCCGCGAACGAGTTTCTGTTCGGATTCGCCGCTGTCGGCGAGCGTACGATTCGCGAGGCGGTCCGCCGCCTCAGCGATCGCTGAGGCCCTGCGCGTAGACAGCGGCGCCCAGCAGGCCGGCTTCGGGGTTCAGGATCACCTTCACCGGCACGCGCGCGACGAGCTCGCGCATCGGCCCCTTGTCGAGAAACGCGTCGATGAAGAGTCCGCTACGGATCACGGGAAGAATCTTTGGTGCGATACCGCCGCCGATGTAGAGGCCCGACAGCGTCAGACCACGCAGCGCCATGTTCCCCGCTTCGGCGCCGTACGCGCCGACGAACATGCGCAGGGCCTCGACACACCCCTGACACCGGCCGGTGAGCCCGGCCTGTGAAATGCGCGCGGGCGCTTCGACTTCCGAGACGCCCTCGACGATCTCGCAGTGACCGCCGCGATGCGTCAGTCGATGGACGTTGACCAGGCCCGGACCGCTGAGCACGTGCTCGACCTCGGCCCTGCCATAGCGTTCGCGCAGCATCCGGACCAGCTCGAGCTCGCGATCGGTGCGCGCGGCGAAGTCGGCATGTCCGCCTTCCGAGGGAACGGCGACGAGACGGCCGTTCACGCGGTGCAGAAACGCTTCGCCGAGTCCCGTTCCGGCCGCGATCACCGCGGCGTTCCCATCGTCCCGCGCCACGCCTTCCTGCAGTGTCGCGACCTCTTCGCCCTCGAGCACATTCACGCTGGTCGCCATCGCCTCGAGGTCGTTCAGCAACTGCACCCGTGTCGTCCCGAAACGTGCCGTGATCTCGGCAGCGCTCACGTCCCAGGTGATGTTGGTGAGTCTGGCGGTGTTGGCGACGACCGGACCGGCCACACCGACGGCGGCGGCATCGAGCGCGAACGGCTGGTGCACGTCGCGCGCGAACGCGTCGAGGATGGCGGTGAAGCTGCTGAAGTCGTTGGTCGCGTAGGTGCCGGTCGCCAGCGGCCGCGGCCGCCGGCTGCCGCGTTCGAAGAGGCCAAGCAGCGTCTTGGTTCCGCCCACGTCGCCAGCCAGCAGCATGTTCAGTGGTATGCCCTTCCCAAAGTTCCTGTCGGGGATAGTACTCTTCCGGTGGAGACCCACTACTAGTTTATAGTGGGCGCTCAGTGACCTCCTCGGTGGGAACGGCCACCTCGCGTCGTCAGATCCTCGAGCGGTACAAGCATGTCCGCGAGGATCACCTCCGCTACATGCACAAGTGGGGGCTGATTCACGCCCAGCGGCTGCACGGCGAAGCGATGTACGGCTTCGCCGATCTCGCCGTGATCCGGCAGGCCGATACCGAGCTGGGCGAAGGCGTGTCCTTCCGCGCCGTCCTCCGCAACCTGCTTGCGTCGCGCGAAGGACAGCTTGCCTTCGATTTCCGCATCACGGCGCAGCCGGCGAAGGTGCTCCAGTTGAAGCGGCCCGATCCGCCGCCGCTGGCCGCGTTGATGAACGCCGAGCCTCGCTACGAGTCGTCATCTTCCGAGCAGTACTTCATCGCCGGATCGATCCTGGACGACGGGAATCCCGACAACTTCAGCGAGGCGATGACCAATTACCGGCGTGCGCTGGAGCTCGATCCGTACCTGGTGCCGGCGTTGATCAACCTAGCCAACCTGCACTACGCGCGCGATGAGATCGTCGAGGCGCAGGCGCTCTACGAACGCGCGATCGTGCTCGAGCCCGATGTCTTCGAGGCGCACTTCAACCTCGGAAACATCTTTCACGACCTGCATCGCTATCCCGAAGCACAGGGGTCGTACCGCCGCGCGTTGCAGTTGAATCCGAAGTTCGCTGACGCGCACTTCTATCTGGCAGTGACGCTCGAGAAGAGCGGCCAGTCCGCGGAAGCGCGTCCCCACTGGCGCGCCTATCAGCAGCTCGCACCCAACGGCGAGTGGGTCAGTCTGGCGAAGGAGTTCTCGGACTGAAGCTAATAGGTGTACTCGTCGCGCGGTTCGCGCTTCTTCGGCGAGCGCCGCAGCTTGTAGTACTGGCAGTCGGGGCACCAGGCATCGGGATCGAAGCCCTGCATGCCTGCGTACGGTTTCACCTCACGGTGGGTGCAGAACTCCTGGTTCCCGTTCTCGGCCGGCTGCTGCCAGCGGCACGAGCGGAAGCGGACCCACGCGGCTGATTGGGGGTTGTCGGACGTCGCGGGCGCTGGCGCGGGGGCGGCACCGGGGTCGGCGCCGGGCGGCGCGGCCGGCGAGTTGTCATTGAAGTTGTACGCCAACGGCTTTCTCCAGCGCGCGTAACGCGCGCAATTCTTCGGGAGCCACCAGCGTCAGCGCGCTCCCGCTTGATTCGGCGCGGCCCGTACGGCCGACACGGTGCACGTAGGCTTCGGGCGTATCGGGTACCTCGAAGTTCACGACGTGCGCGATGCCATCGATGTCGAGACCGCGCGCCGCGACGTCCGTGGCGACGAGCACCGGATAGGTGCCGGTCCGGAATCCTTCGACCGCGGCTTGCCGCTGCTGCTGCGTCCGATCCGCGTGCAGCGCGGCGGTCCTGATGCCCATCCCGCTCAGCCGGGTGGCGAGCTTGTCGGCTCCAATCTTGGTGCGGCAGAAGACCAGTACCGGCCCGTGCGCATCTTCACGAAGCCACTTCGCGAGCCACTGCGTCTTCTCCTTCGCCGGCACTTCCTGCATCGCGTGCGAGATCGTCGCGGCGGGACCGCCGCGGCGTCCTACCTGCACCAGCTTCGGCTCGCGCAGGAATTCCGTCGTCAGCTTCAACACCTCGGCGGCCATCGTCGCCGAAAAGAGCAGCGTCTGCCGCTCGGCCGGGAGCGCCGACAGAATGCGCTGCACGTCGGGCCAGAAGCCCATGTCGAGCATCCGATCCGCTTCGTCGAGCACGAGGATCTCGAGCTGCGAGAAATCGATCGACTCGTGCCGCATGTGATCCATCAACCGGCCCGGTGTCGCGACGACGATGTCGACGCCGGCCTTGAGCGCCTGTTCCTGCGCGGTCATCGGGACGCCGCCGTACACCGCCACGCTGGTGACCGAGGTGTGATAGGTCAGCCCCTGCACCTGATCTTCGATCTGGACGACGAGCTCACGCGTCGGCGCGAGCACCAGCGTACGTGTGCGCGGTGGCTGCGGCGCGGGCTCGGTGAGAAAGCGTTGCAGGATGGGGACGAGGAAGGCCGCGGTCTTGCCGGTGCCGGTCTCGGCACAGGCGATGACGTCGCCGCCCGCGAGCGCCAGCGGGATGACGCCGCTTTGCACCGGACGCGTGTCTTTCCATCCGAGGTCCTGGATCCCGCTCAGCAGGCGCGGATCGAGCGCGAGCTGATCGTACGGAATGGGTGCAGGATCGAAATCCGAGGGTTCGTAGGCGAGGAGCGCTGACTCGGGACGCGGCGTGTGCACGGGGCGATGACCGCCCTTGCCGCGGGCCGGTCCGCGTCGGCGTCGATTGGCTTGCGATGACGATGTTGTCTGTGTGCTCAAACCGTGGACTATCGAGCGCGAAAGGTGATGATGCCGCGGACCGGGTCATAGGGCGAGACGCCCACGGTCACGCGATCACCGGGAACTACCTTGATGCGGAAGCGGCGCATCCGTCCGCTCAACTGCGCCAGCACCTCGTGGCCGGCGTCGCATTGCACCCGGTAGAGGCCGCCGGAATGAACGGCAACCACGGTGCCCTGCATATCTATCAGATCGTCTTTGCTCAACAGCTCATCCTTTCACCATAAGCTAGCAATGAGTGTGCCGCAGGACGGCCCGCGGCGCAAGTTGTTGTGAGATCGTAATTTGGAATGATCCGCGTGATCGACTGAGTAGTAACGACTTACCTATCTTCCGGGATCAGGCCGTGCCCATGCCCGCGCGGCTCGACTCGCGCGGCATCAGAGCGCGCGGACGGCCGCTTCCACCTGTGCGGCCAGCGCCGCGTAGTCCTCTCCCCTCAGACGCAGCGGCGCCCCGAACGAGATCCGCACCGGTCCTGGCCGCGCCATTCGCCACGTGGGATGCAGCACCTTGTCCGCACCCTCGATGCGCACCGGCACGATCGGGACCTCGAGACGCGCGCCGATCATGCCGATGCCGCCACGGAACGCGCCGATCTCGCCGCTGTCGTGGCGCGCGCCTTCCGGAAAGATCAGGATCGACCAGCCGGCGCTGGTGAGCTCGCCGATGTACTGCAGCGTCTGGCGTGCACCGGCTTCGCGCTGCGGCAGCGGGAACGCGTTGAAGTAGAACGCCGCCAGGTAATAGAGCAGCCCGTTGCGCAGATGCTCACGCCTGGAATAGCCCGCGGGGAAGAAGTGCGCCTTGAAGAACTCCTTCTGCATCGCCGGCGCGACGCCCGCGCGCCAGCGCCCGGGCATCGCCGCGAGAATCGCCGGCACATCCATGTGACTTTGATGATTGGCCGCAAACACCACCGGACCGTCCAGGCCGCGCAGATGTTCCAGTCCACTCACGCGCAGATGCGCGAAGATGCGCGCCAGCGGCAGGATCCACGTCGCCAGCGAAATGCGCCGGATCACCGCGACGACAGGGTTGCGATTCCACGCCGGGAAATCGACCGGCTCGTCGGGTTCGGTTGCTGCCGCCGGCGCTTCGACCAGTTTTCTGAGGTCGCCGATGTTCGCGACGTCCTGGAAGCGGCCCTCGTCGATCCGCGTCTGAAATTTGTCCTCGAGCGCCACCATCAACTCGACGCGTTCCAATGAGCTCAGGCCGAGTTCCTCGAGCGTCGTCGTCTGGCTGACGTCGCGGCCGCGCGCGAAACGGGCGATCAGCGCTTCGACGCTGTCGCCGTGTGCCTCCGCCGACGAGCGAGCGCCGGTGGCGACCCACTGCTTGATCTGCGCGCGTTTCAGCTTGCGGGTGCCTTCGGTCCGCGGCAGCTCACTGCCGGGCCAGACCGAGGCCGTGCGCACGCGCTGGTGATCCTGCAGCTTCGCGTTGGCGGCACGGATCACGTCGTCCTGACGGGTTCCCGGCTCCAGCAGCAGCACCGCGTGCACGCGCTCCTGGCCGCCGTCCGTCACGCCGACGACCGCCGCATCCTTGACGCCGGGAAAGTCGTTGAGCACGCGCTCGACGTCCTCCGGAAAGACGTTCAGTCCTTCCGGCGTGACGATCATTTCCTTCTTGCGCCCCTTGATGAAGACGCGTCCCTGCGCGTCGCGCTCACCGATATCGCCGGTGTGCAGCCAGCCTTCGCTGTCGACCGCTCCCTGCGTGTTGGGGTGTGGCGTCTGGGAGCTGGAAGTTGGGAGTTCGGAGTTGGGCTTTGCGTAGTACCCGCTCGTGACGTTTTCGCCCCGGACGAGGATCTCTCCATCGTCCGCGATCCTGATTTCGACTCCGCCGATCGGCGTGCCCACTGAGCCCTTGCTGGTCTTGAACGGATGATTGAGCGTGACGATCGGGGCCGTCTCGGTGAGGCCGTAGCCCTGGATCACCGCGAATCCCATCCGGCGCCAGAACTCCTCGAGCTCGGGAGCCAGCGGCGCAGCGCCGACGACGAAGGCCCAGAACTTGAGGCCGAGCGCGCGGTGCACGCGACGGTAGCGCCACCACCGGCCGGGAATGGAGATGCCCGCGGGCGGCGGGTCGTTCGCCTCCGGAAATGCGCGGACGATGTGCTCGCGCAGGACGTCGAGAATCTTCGGGACGCAGACGAGAACCGAGACGTGGCGGGCGTGGATCAATCGCACGATGTCGTGCGGATTGAAGCTGCGCGTGAAGATGACCGTGCCGCGCACCATCGGTGGAATGTTCGTGGCCATCGACTGGCCGAACATGTGGCTCAGGGGCAAAAGGTTGATGAAGCGCAGCGGGTGAAACGGTCGCGCGTATTTCCGGTACTTGAGGACCTCGCGCTCGACCGGTACAACGTTCGCGAGCACGTTGCGATGGCGGATGATGACGCCCTTCGGTTCCGCGGTGGCGCCGGACGTGAAGATGATCTGAATCAGATCGTCGCGTGAGACCGGCACGGACGGCATCGGACCGTCCGCGTGCCAATCGAGGTCCGCCAGGTTCCACGCCTCGCCCGGCCACGACACTTCCTCGCCGAGGAGGACCAGACGCGCATCCACCAGCGTCTGCACGCGCGCGACGAAATCGGCCGACGACCGGTAGTCAATCGGAACGACGATGACGCCGAGAATGAGACAGCCCCAGTAGCAGGCGATCCACTCGGGACGGTTCTCGCCCCAGAAGATCACCTTGTCGCCCTTGCTCACGCCTGCGGCCGTCAGTTTCGCCGCGAAGCCGCGGGCCGCGCGGCCGACGTCCGCGTAGGTGTAGCTGCGCCGCCGATAGCCGTCGTCGTAGACGAGGAATTCGCCGCGAATGGCGACGAGATCGCGGAAAAAATCAATCAGCGTGTCGCGCTGCACCGGGGAATTATGGCTTGAGGAGTTCAGACTACGGGCACCGGACGGGAGAGAGAGCAACTTGCCGGATCCAGCGGGAACTGCTGTTGCGATACGGCCCGGCCGCGTGCGGCCCGCAGCCCGTAGCCTGAAGACCGTGGGCCGGATGGCCCGAAGTGTGTAGCCCGGATAGAATAATCCGCTCGGCCATGCAAATCTTCCTGACAGGGGCGACGGGCTACATTGGATCGGCGGTGCTCGAGGCGTTGATCCGGGCCGGTCACGAAGTGACCGCGTTGGTGCGCGATCCCGAGAGGGGCGATCACATCGCGCATCGCGGCGTCCGCGTCGTCGTCGGCGAACTGTCGAAGCCGCGCTCCTACGCCGCCGCGGCCGAAGCGTGCGCTGCGATCATCCACACGGCATTGGAGCCGTCGAAGCGCGCGTCGGCCGTCGACAAGCAGGCGGCCGAGAACCTGCTGACCGCGGCAAGCCGCCGGGTTGCTGCCGGGAAGCCGGCAGCGTTCGTCTACACGTCGGGGCTGTGGGTGCTTGGAGATACGCAGGGACAGGCGACAGAAGACGCACCGGTCAAGCCGGCCAGCCTGGTCGCGTGGCGGCCCGAGCACGAGCGCAGCGTCCTCGAGCGGGGCGCGACCGGGATCCGAACCGCGATCGTGCGCCCTGGCGTTGTGTATGGCGGTTCGCGCGGGATCATCGGCGATCTGCTGAAGGATGCGCTCAACGGCCTGGTGCGCATCGTCGGCGAAGGCCGGAACCACTGGGCGTGCGTCTACGATCGCGATCTGGCGGATCTGTATGTCCGGCTTGCGGTCAGTCCCGATGCGTCGGGTATCTTCCACGCCAACGACGAAGCCGATGAACGCGTCTCCGACATCGTCGATGCGATCGCGCGGCAGGCAAAGATGCGACCGGACGTGCGGCACGTGCCGCTCGAGGAAGCGCGGACGAAAATGGGACCCTACGCCGATGCGTTGGCGCTCGATCAGATCGTCCGCAGCGCCCGCGCGCGGGCGCTCGGCTGGGCGCCGACGCTCCACTCGGTCTCGGCGAACGTGCCCCGGTTGTTGGAAGAATTCCGAAATACTCGAGAAGCTGCGTAGCAGCAATGACGCCGGGCGGACCTTGACGGTCCGCCGTGTCAGCCTTCCAGGATTCCGTCGATCAATCCGTATTCGAGCGCCTTGCGCGCATCGAGATAAAAATCGGTGCGCTTGGTGTCGCGGATGATTTTCGCGAGCGGCTTGTTCGATCGCTTCGCGAGGATTTCATAGATCTGCGACTGCATCTGCTTCAGGCGATCGAGATGCTGCGCCGCCGCCGACGTCGATTGCCAGCCTGCCCATTTGGCTGGTTCATGAATCATGATCCAGGAGTGCGGCTGCGAGAGTCGGCGCCCTTCGCTCGCGGCCTGCAGGACAACGGAGCCCATCGAGTACGCCATGCCCTGCACGACGATCGTCACTTCGACGCCGCGGCGCACGATCTGGCGAATCGCGTCGTGGATCGCGAGGCCATCGGTGACGTTGCCCCCCGCACTGTTGACGTAGAGCGTGATTGGCCGGCCGCTATCGTTGGCCAGTTCGCGCAGGCGCTCGATCACCGCCTTGGCGGTGTCCTTTTCGATGTCACCGATGAGATAAACGTCGCGCAGGCGATCCGACTGCTCCTTGCGGAGAATGCCTTTGACCGCGTCGATCAGATCGAGCACCAGGCGGTCATTGAAATCGCGCTGGAAGGGCACGACGTTCTGGGCAAATTGCGCGCGTTCGCCGTTGCTGGCCGGCGCCGCGGGCGGCGTCGGCGTGGCATCCGCCGGCTTCACGCTCTCGTCTGGAACTCCCGGATTTGCGGTCGAGTCGGGCACGCTCATCCCTCCGTGCAACCTGTATTCCGTTGAGCCTGGCAAGGTCCGGCTGCGGCTGTCACGTGGATCTTGTCCCTCCTCCGGCATCGCGTGACGCGAGCCGCCCCAACGCGGCACCCGGGCGGCTCAGTTGTCGTCGAACTCGCGCTTGTCTTCCTCGCTCGCACCCGGCAGAAATTCGAAGAACGCGTCGAGGCTGCGGTCGAGCGCACGCCGCAATTGCGGAATCGTCCCGTCGATCGTGTGCAGTGTTATGCCCGCAGTTTCGCCATTTTTCAGCCGCAGTGCGGCGTCCCCAGCCTGCGCGAGTGTGCCCTCAGGCACCAGGCGGAGACCATAGACGAGGGTGTAGCGCGCCATGAGCCCAATATACTTCGTCGCCGGACCGCCTTCCGCCGCCGCCTGCGGCAGACACGCGGTCGGCCTGCTGAACCCAAGTGTCCGCCACACTCGTCTCGCTCGCAGACATCTCGGCCGCCGCCCGCCGTATCACTGGCACTGTGCGTCGGACACCACTGCTCGACGTGCAGACCGAGCGTGGCCCGCTCTGGTTGAAATGCGAGAACCTGCAGCCGATGGGCGCCTTCAAGCTGCGCGGCGCCACCAACATGCTGGCGCAACTCTCCGAGAAGGAACGGCGTGCCGGCGTCGTCACCTATTCGTCGGGTAATCACGGCCTGGCTGTTGCCGTTGCCGCGCGAGCCCTCGGCACGCACGCCGTCGTCACGGTTCCTGAAACAATTGCGCAGGTCAAACTCGACGGCATGCGGCGCGCCGGGGCGGAAGTGATCTACGCCGGCACGACGGTGATCGATCGACGCCGGCGCGCGGATCAGGAAGTCGTGAGCCGCGGCTTGACGATGGTGCCGCCGTTTGATCATCCGTGGATCATCGCGGGGCAGGGCACCACGGGTCTCGAGATCCTGGAGCAACAACCAGACGTGAGCACGGTCTACGTGCCGATCGGCGGTGGCGGACTCGCGTCCGGAGTTGCGACGGCGTTGAAGCTCTCCAGGCCTGGCGTGCGCGTCATTGGCGTCGAGCCTGCTGGCGCGCCGAAGGTGACACATTCGCTTGCAGCTGGACACCCGGTTACGCTCGATCGCACCGCCAGCATCGCTGACGGTCTGCTCTCGCTGCGTCCGGGCGAACTGGCGTTCGCCCACCTGCAGCGATACCTCGATGCGGTCGTCACCATCGAAGAAGACGACATTGCTGCGGCGGTGCGCTGGTTGTTTTCGGAGGCGCGGTTGGTGGCCGAGCCGAGCGGCGCTGTCAGCGTGGCGGCGGCCCTCGCCGGGTCCGCTGTCGAGCCGCCAGGCCTGCCACGTCCATCGATGGGGCCAGGCGTACAACAACCGTCGATCTACGAAAGCCACGTCCACCCCGAGGTGCTGGAGTCCGGTCGACAATTCGCAGGCCGGGATCCGCGGCTTGTCCGTCGTAGCCGCGGCGAAGGCGGAAGCGGTCCCGGCAACGCCGGTCCCGCCGGAGCTGTCGTTGCGATTGTCTCCGGCGGCAATGTCGACCCGGAACGTTACATCGACTGTCTCCGTCCCATCAGCCCGGAGCCATCGCCATGAGACATCGCGGTCTGCTGCATTCGGTGAACTTCCTGATCAAGGGGCCGTTCATCCTGCTGATCCTGGTCATCATCAACGCGATGACGGATCCAGGGCATTGGTGGGTGAAGTGGCCCGCGCTGGGGATTGGCATCGCGTGGGTGATCAATCTGTTTCGCGTGATTCGAGCCGGCCTGCTGATCGGCGGACTCGCCGGATTGTTCGCACTGCTCAATCGCAAGTAGCCGGTCTGGACCGCGTCATCCCTCGCTCCCTCCGGCATATCCGGCGGGCAATTACGTCTTGAGCCGTTTTCTCTCGCCCCGAAACTTGTCGCTCACGAGTCACTCCATCGGACTCCGTTCGTCGCCGTTTTCGCGTTCCACCTGTTGACCCGTAACCTCCGTCGTCGCCGTCAGCGACAGGGTGTCCGCGAGCAGCCGTCGCGCCAGCTCGATTCCTTCGTCGATCGTCTTCACTTCGCCGTCGAGTTGACGTTCGTACACCTGGCGCAGGATCTCACCGACACGTGGACCGGCCGGAACACCAAGTGCAAGCACGTGGCGCCCGAGCAGCACCGGCGCGGGCGGCTGATGCTCGACCCCGAGCGCGCGGGCGCGGTCGATGAACCAGTCCATCGCCGAACAATCGAATGACCCGGTGCGCCCGCGGCAATCCGCGCGTGCCACCCGTGCCAGCAGTTCCAGGTCGACTTTCTGTGCGAGCCGGCGGAATGCACCGTCTCCGACGTTTCTCGCCTTGTGGAACGCGCCAGGCTTGAGATGCTGCGCGACGAGGCCGATCACCTGCGTGCGCACGTCGTAGCCGTCAATCGTGTGGACGTTCAGCCGATCGAGCAGGGCCAGCGTCGGCGCCACCCCGGCCTCCTCGTGATCGAGCGATCGGATCCGTCCGTCGATGAACGCCGTCGTTGACGGCTTGCCGAGGTCGTGACACAGCGCGCCGAGCATGAGTGCGATCAGCTTTGGCCGCGACAGATCGGTGTTCAGCTCGCGCGCGCAGTCCACCACCATCAGCGTGTGGATCCAGACGTCGCCTTCCGGATGCCACTCGGGTTCCTGTTCGCAGCCGACGAGCGCCTGCAACTCCGGGAACACTCGCTCGACGACGCCGAGATCGAGCGCGAGCCCGAGGCCGATCGAGGGACGCGACGCCTGCAGCAGCAGTTTTTCGACTTCGCCCCACACACGCTCCGCCGGCAGGTCGTCGAGCGGAATCCGCCGGCAGAGTGCGGCGGTGTCGTCGTCGAGCATGAACTCGAAGCGCGCGGCGAACTGGATCGCGCGCAGGACGCGCAGGCTGTCGTCGCCGAAGGTCCCGAGATCCACGGCGCGGAGCAGCCGACGATCGAGATCGCCGCGACCATCACATGGATCTTCGTAGGTGTCGGTCAGCGGATCCCAGGCGATCGCGTTGATCGTGAAGTCGCGGCGGCGCGCGGCTTCGGCGAGCGACATCGATGGATCACCCTCCACCTCGAAGCCCTTGTGACCGCGGCCTCGCTTCGACTCGCGGCGGGGGAGCGCGACGTCCACGTCGCCTTCGCCCGGACGGGCGATCTTGTAGACCGGAAAGCTCTGACCGACCGCCTCGACGCGCCCGAACGGGGCCAACAGCGCCGGCAGCCGCTCCTGCGCGACACCGAAGACTTCGAGGTCGAGATCCTTGGACGCGTGTCCCTGCAGCCGATCGCGGACCCAGCCGCCGACGACGAGGGCCCGGCCACCGGTGCGGCGGACAGCCTCAGCGATCGCGCGCGCGAGATGGTCGCTCACGCCAACGACTATATGGATTTCCTGTGTCGATTTCCCGGGCGGGTGGGTTCAGGCCGAGCCCGCCGGTCCGCGCGCCGCTGGCGTGAGACGCGCGAGCCGACGGAGTTGCAGATTTACGCGGCGCGGCGGCTTTCAGCGAGAGACATCCGGACGATGCTCGCTGTCTCGCCTTCGCGGCCGCTGGTGCCCTTCACGTCCCAGCCGGGCGTTTCGTGCCCGCACGATGTGCAGAGAAGTGAAATCCGGCCGTGCTCGAAATGCAGCAGCGAGTCGTGACCGTGCAGGCCACATATCAACTGGCGAAGCTGCGTAACCATTCCCGCGTTCCCCCTTCGGTCCTGACACGTGAGACGCCGCATCGGACGTCTACGGTTCAGGTCGTGACGGCCCCGACAATTTCAAGAGGGGTGCCAGCCTGTTCAGCTCGCAGAATGCAGGAGATTCGGCAGGTGAGAGGAAAACGATTGCCCATCCTGCCCCAACGGCCGGGTATCAAATGGCCCAGCGTAGGCAGAGGAATGTCAACAAATCAGAGTCTTGAATCCGGACGCGACCGTCGCGATCAGGCGCCGGTGGTGTGGGATCGCTCGTGCAGGATTCCGCGGATCACAAATCCGACATTGGCGGGCCGCTCGCCCAGCCGCCGCATGAAATAAGAAAACCATTGGCGCCCGAACGGGACATAGACCCGCATGTGATAGCCGTCGGCCACGAGGGACGCCTGAAGATCGCGGCGGATGCCATACAGCATCTGGAATTCGAAGCGCTCGCGCCCGATTCCATGGTCGCTGGCATAGGCACGGGTCGCATCGAGGATCGCTTCGTCGTGCGTGGCGATCGCCGGATACGTTCCGCCGTCCAGCAGCAGACGCATCAGGACGAGGAAGTTGGCGTCCACCTCAGACTTG
>Ga0310810_10000724_pt1 | contig 33156 bp, 31 predicted proteins | sample NCmetagenome_FD_207641 | JGI IMG/M metagenome (GOLD analysis project Ga0310810, IMG submission 207641) | Soil microbial communities from experimental microcosm in Duke University, North Carolina, United States - NC | ecosystem: Engineered > Artificial ecosystem > Soil microcosm > Unclassified ... | reverse complement strand
AACGCCGGCCGCTTCATGGAAACGCGTCACCTGTTCGACTGGTTGTCGTCGAAGGCGTCCGACCTGCTCGGCACCAGCACCACGACTCCGGCGCCGGCCGCGGCTCCCGCTGCCACCCCCGCCGCCGCCGTTCCCGCGACGAACTGAGCTCGCTGGGTCGCTAGTCGTACCTCAGCGCTACCATTGGATTCACCCGCGCGGCCCGTCGCGCGGGGATTCTAGACGCGTTCACGGGTGCACCGGTTCTGGTTCTCGGGTTCTGGGTTCGCCGTCAGGCGCGTGCTCGTTCGCAGGTTAGCCGTTCAGCGGTCACCGTGAGGCGTGACCTGGCGTCGTGAACCGGGAACCACCTGCGAACCCAGGCACTCTGACCCCTGAACCAGAACGCGCGCACCCGTGCACCTGCGAACCCCTGGACCAGCCAGCGTCAGTTGCTGTACCCCCGCTGAATCGCGGCGGCGTCAAGCGGCAGGGTGGCGACGTTGTCGACCACTGGCATCACCGGACGCGTCGCGCGACGGGCGTCGAAGGCTTTCAGGAATCGGTGACACACGTCGCATGCGTACACGCGATAGTCGTGTTCACCCAGATGTGCGGCAAACGAAGTGATCCGCGTCCGCTCGCTGTTCTGGCAATAGGGGCACGTCAGCGATGCGAACTTCCAGCGCAGTGAGCAGCGGCCGCAAATCAGCATGCGGTCGGCGGCCGGCGTGATCACGGCGAAGTCGGGACTGCCGCCGCAGAGTGCGCAGTGCGAGTGCGTCCACAGTCCGAGGTCGGACCGCTGCTGCAGCACTTCGGCGCATCGCGACAGGAACGGCCGCATCGCCAGGGCGAGCACCTCCGCGATCGGATCGGCGCCACCGCCGGACGGGGATGAGGCGGTCGCGCCGACCGGAACGGCTGCTACCGTGTGTCGCTCGGCGGCGCTGCGGTACCAGTCGCCGACGACCGCGAGCAGCTTCATGTCCCGGCCGATCGCCTGCACCTTCTGATAATCCTGGTCGTCCAGTGCGCCGAAGCGGCGCAGGACGTCCGCCGTCTGACGGACCAGCAGCCGCAGATCCGTCAATTCGAGCGGAATCGATTCGAAGGCGAGCAGCGGGCGCGCTTCGGCGTTGTGGCGAGTGATGATGTCGGCGTTCAGTTCGATCCAGGGCAGCGGCACCCGGCCCTGGATGCGGCGCTGCAGCTCGAGGAGTTCGAGGTGCATGTCCACCGCCTCGGCGAGCTCGGGCTGCCGCTCGCGAATGCTGCGCAACTCGATTGTTTCCCGGGATTCGGAGCGCGGCCGCGGTGTCGGCCGCCCAGCTTCGGACACGCGCCGATCATAGTCCGTGGAATCGATCCCCCGCTATCGGCCGTCCGCAACCTTCTCCGTGGCCGAGGAAATCCGCTACTGTGGGGCCAATGCGGATACTGATGGTCGCCTCCGAGATGGTGCCGTTCGCCAAGACGGGTGGGCTGGCCGATGTCATCGGGGCGTTGCCACAGGCGCTGGCGCGCCTGGGTCAAGACGTCGACGTGGTGATGCCACGGTATCGCGGCATCACGGCTGGATCGCACGACGGTCGCATCACGGTGACGCTGGGCGGGATCGTGATCGAGGCGGGCGTGTTGCTGCAGGTCAGCGGCCGCGTGCGGACGGTGTTCGTCGACTATCCGCCGTATTTCGATCGCGAGTACCTCTATGGCGCCGCCGGGCACGACTTCGCCGACAACGCCGAGCGGTTTGCCTTTCTGACGCAGGCCGCGTTGACCTGGGCGCGCGAGTCGGGCGCGGACCACGACGTCGCCCACGCACACGACTGGCAGACAGGACTGCTGCCGGTGCAGAGCCTGCAGATGCTCCGCACCGGCGGCACCGCGCGCCGGCTGCCGTGCGTGTTCACGATTCACAACCTGGCGTATCAGGGCATCTTCGACGCGAGCTGGCTGCCGCGCCTCGGACTGCCGTGGGATCTGATGCACGTCGAAGCGATGGAATACTGGAATCGCATCAGCTACCTGAAGGCGGGCATCAACTTCAGCCGCATGGTCACGACCGTCAGCCCGCAATACGCACAGGAGATCCAGACGCCGGAGCTCGGGTTCGGTTTCGACGGCATCCTGCGTGCGCGCGGCGGTGATCTGGCCGGCATCCTCAACGGAATCGATTACGATCGGTGGGACCCCGAGCGGGATCGGTACCTGCCGGAGCCGTATAGCGCGACACGGCTGGATGGCAAGGCCGCCGCCCGGCGTGCCGTCCTCAACGCGTTCGGCTTCGGCGATTCCGAACCGTCGCGCCGGCGTCCGCTGGTCGCGATGATCTCGCGGATGGTCGATCAAAAGGGGTTCGACCTGCTGGCCGATCTCGCGGACGAACTGCCGCGGCTCGACGCGACCTTCATCCTGCTTGGTTCCGGCGAGCGGCGGTACGAGGATCTCTGGCTCGGTCTGGCGGCACGTCATCCGGACCGGATTGGCGCGCGCATCGGCTTCGACGAGCCGCTGTCGCATCTCATGGAAGCGGGCGCGGATCTATTCCTGATGCCGTCGCGGTTCGAACCCTGCGGCCTGAATCAGATGTACAGCCTGCGGTACGGCACGGTACCGGTTGTTCATGCCACGGGCGGCCTGTCGGATACGGTGCGGAATTTCGACTCGCGAACCGGCGAGGGGACCGGTTTTCGCTTCGATCAATATTCGGCGCAGGCCCTGCTCGACACCCTGCGCTGGGCCCTGGCCACGTATCCAGACCGCCGGATCTGGCGGCGGATTCAGGCGGCCGGGATGGCGGAAGATTTTTCCTGGGACGCCTCGGCCCGCGAGTACGTCAAAGTGTATGAGCGGGCGGCCCTGCACGGGGTCTGGACCTAGGATGTCGTCGCAGGAGGACGGGTCGTCAGCCGTGGGTTCGTCGGAGGGGCGGGTCTTCAGACCCGCCCCAAAAACGTAGGGGCGCGTTCAGACGCGCCAAAAAGGGACAGAGGACATGGCTTCGGAAAAGATCAAGACGTTCACCGACAGCAATTTCGACACGGAAACGAAAGACGGGGTCGTGCTCGTCGACTTCTGGGCCGAATGGTGCGGACCGTGCCGCCGGCTGGCGCCAACCGTCGATGCGCTGGCCTCGGAGTATGAGGGCCGCGTCACGGTGGGCAAGATGAACGTGGACGACAACCCGAAGATTCCAGCGGATCGGTTCCGCGTCCGCGGAATCCCGACGCTGGTGGTCCTCAAGAACGGCGAACTGGTCGACACCATCGTCGGCCTGGCCGCGAAGGAAGACATCAGCTCGGTGCTCGACAAACACCTCGCCTGATGCCGCGCGAAAGAGTCGTCATCATCGGATCGGGGCCGGCTGGTTTGACCGCCGCGCTGTACGCGGCGCGCGGCAGCCTCAACCCCGTGCTGGTCGAAGGCCTCGAAGCTGGCGGTCAGTTGATGTACACGACCGCGGTGGAGAACTACCCCGGATTTCCCGGCGGGGGCGTGCAGGGTCCGGAGCTGATGGCGGCCATGCGTAAGCAGGCCGAGGATTTCGGGACGCGGTTTCTGCAGGGTGACGTATCGCAGGTCGAACTGCAGAAACGGCCGTTCACGCTGCACTTCGCCGATGGTCGCCGCATCGCGACCGACTCGCTGATCATCGCGACGGGTGCCTCGGCCCGCTGGCTCGACATCGGATCGGATCGCAAGCTTTCCGGTCATGGCGTCTCGACCTGCGCCACGTGCGACGGCTACTTCTTCCGCGGCAAACCGATCGCGGTCATCGGCGGCGGCGATTCGGCCATGGAGGAGGCGATCTATCTGTCGCGCCATGCGTCCAGGGTCACCGTGATTCACCGGCGCGACACGCTGCGCGCGTCGAAGATCATGCAGGAGAAGGCGTTCAAGAATCCGAAGATCGAGTTCATCTGGGATTCGGAGATCGCGCAGGTCAACGACGTCGAGCGCGGCGAGGTGACCGGCTTGACACTGCGCAACCTGAAGACCGGCGCGTTGTCGGACTTCACGGTCGACGGTGTTTTCATCGCGATCGGCCACACGCCGAATACGAAGTTGTTCAAAGGTCAGATCGACCTGGACGAGAACGGCTACATCCTCACGCAGTCCGGCACGAAGACGAACGTGCCCGGCGTGTTCGCCGCCGGCGACGTCCAGGATCATCACTACCGCCAGGCGGTCACCGCCGCCGGGTCAGGGTGCATGGCGGCGATCGATGCCGAGCGATACCTCGAAGGGTTGCCGGAAGAAGACGAAGCGACGAACGATGCGGCTTGCGCGGCGACATAGTCGCTGCGCAAGCCGTTCACGCTGCTAAGTTCTTGGTTCTATGTTCGTGTTCAGGTTCGCTTCTTTCATCGAAGCTTCGAGTTGGCGGGAACCGCGCACCAAGAACCGAACATGAACACGAACCCGGAAGCGAGAACCGAGAAGCCTGAACGGCGGGTTCAGTCGATCCACCCGCCCCCAACGACAACATCGTCGTCGTAGAAGACCACGGCCTGGCCGGGGGTGACGGCAGGTTGCGGGATGTCGAACACGAACTCCGCCTGGCCGTCGTCGCGGGCGCGCACGCGACCGCGCGCTGCAGCGTGGCGATGGCGGATCTGCGCGGCGCAGCGGATCCAGTCGCCGGGCGCGTCGATCGCGATCCAGTTGACGCCGGAGGCGGTCAGAGCGCTGCGGGTGAGCGACGAGCGCGGGCCGACGGTCACGTCGCGCGAATCGGGATCGATCCTGAGCACGTACAGCGGTGCCGGAGACGAAACTCCGAGGCCCTTGCGCTGTCCGACGGTGAACCGGTGGACGCCGCTGTGTGCACCGATGGTCTCGCCCGCTTCGGTCACGATCGCACCCGCCTGTGCGACACGTGGCTCGTGCCTGGCGACGAACGACGCGTAGTCGTGATCGGGTACGAAGCAGATCTCCTGGCTGTCGGGCTTATCTGCGACATTCAGCGCCAGCCGCCGCGCCTGCTCGCGAACATGGCTCTTGGTCAGTGTGCCGACAGGGAAGACGGCGCGCGCCAATTGCTCCTGCGTGAGCGAGAACAGGAAGTACGACTGATCCTTCTCGCGATCGGTGCTGCGCTTCAGCAGCCAGCGGCCGTCCTCGCGCCGCGCGACGCACGCGTAGTGACCGGTCGCGACCTGCTCGGCGCCGAGACCGCGCGCCCGCTGGAGCAGCGTCGAGAACTTGAGATCGGAGTTGCAATGCGCGCACGGCAGCGGTGTTCGGCCGGACGCGTACTCCGACACGAAGTTCGTGATCACGGTGTCGCGGAACTGCTGCTCGAAATTGACGATGTAGTGGGGGAAGCCGAGCTTCGCGGCGACGCGGCGTGCGTCGTGTAAATCGTCGAGGGTGCAACAGCTTCCGAAGTGCTCGACCGGGTCGGTCGCCTGTCCCGAGCCTGCCGAGGGATACAACTGCATCGACAGACCGATGACGTCATGACCCTGCTCGGTGAGCAGGGCCGCGGCGACGGAAGAATCCACGCCGCCCGACATGGCTACGACGATGCGCATTCAATAGGTGCCGGGCCATAAAGGCCCGGCCTCCTGCAAGTTCCCGGGAATCTCCTGCGGGGCGGGCCTTTGCGGCCGGCCGGTGACATCAGGCCCGCACCGGAGCCCGGGTCAGCGATCACACGATCAACGTCGGCATCGGTGTTCGCCGCGCCGAGACTGAATCGAATCGAGTTCTGCGTGCGATGCGGGGGGAAGCCCATCGCCTTCAGCACGTGTGAGGGCTCCAGCGTCCCCGATGAACAGGCCGATCCCGTCGAGACGGCAATGCCGTCGAGATCGAGCGCGATCAGCAGCGACTCGGCTTCGACGCGATCGAAGCTGATATTGGTCGTGTTGGGCACACGCGGCGATCGCGTCCCGTTGATCGCCGTGCCGCTGACCGCGCGAAGCACCCCTTCTTCGAGTCGATCGCGCAAGCCCGCCAGCCGCTCGGCTTCCGCCGCCATTTTCGCGCGCGCCAGTTGCGCGGCGACGCCCATGCCGACGATGCCGGCGACGTTTTCGGTGCCGGCGCGGCGGCTGCGTTCGTGCTTGCCGCCGGTGAGCAGCGGCTGCAGCCGGAGGCCGCGGCGGATCCAGAGCGCGCCAACGCCCTTTGGTCCGTAGATCTTGTGCGCGGAGATCGACAGCAGATCGACGCCGAGCGCTTTGACGTCCACAGGAATCTTGCCGGCCGACTGCACCGCATCGGTGTGGACGATGGCGCCATTCGCCTTCGCGAGGCGCGCGATCTCGGCCACCGGCTGGATCGTGCCGATCTCGTTGTTCGCGTGCATCACGGAGACGAGCGCGGTCGTGTCGGTCAGGGCATTCCGGATGGCGTCTACCGAGACGATGCCGGTCTGGTCCACGCTCAGCAGGGTCGTGGCCCACCCCCGCCGGCCCAGCGCCTTGAAGGTGTTGAGCACGGCCTCGTGTTCGATCGCGGCCGACAGCAGGTGCCTGCGTCCGGTCGGCTCGACCGCTTCCGCGACACCTCGTATCGCAAAGTTGTCACTCTCCGTGCCGCCACTGGTGAAGACCACCTCGGAGGGATCACCGCCGATCAGCGCGGCGACGGCGCTGCGCGCGTCGTCGATCGCCGCCTTTGCCCGCTGGCCGAAGTGGTGCACACTCGAAGGGTTGCCGAATTCATCGCGCAACACCGCCGTCATACGGTCGACCACCTCGGGGGCGAGCGGGGTGGTGGCGTTGTGATCCAGATAGATGCGTGGCACGGGGTATCGTGTCAGCTTAGCACCCGGGGATTTCTCAGCCGTACATCACTGGACAGGGAATTTCTGCGGCCGATATACTCAGTGGGCTCCGCCCCGGAACCCCCGACTCACACCCGGGAAGTCGCGTCTTCAGGGGGCCCGATAGACTGGAAACCCTGTAACGCGGAGGACAAGACATGTGGAAGCGTGACGAAGCGCCGAAGCCGACCAGCAGCCAGCCGACGCCGGCTGTGCCGGTGGCATCAACCCCGGTTTCAGCGGCGCCGCAGCCGGACACCCGGCGGATCGAGAGGGACATGGTGAATATCGGGAAGTCCGTCGTCATCAAGGGCGAGCTCAACGGTAGTGAAGACCTCACGATCGAAGGTCACGTCGAGGGGAAGATCGAACTCAAAGATCATGTCCTGACGATTGGCCCGAACGGCAAGATCAAGGCGCAGGTGTTCGCCAAGTCGGTGATCGTCCTGGGCGAGGTCAACGGCAACGTCACTGCGACCGAAAAGGTCGACATCCGCGACGGCGGCTCGGTGGACGGCGACATCATTTCGCCGCGCGTCGCCATTGCCGAAGGCGCGCACTTCCGCGGCAGCGTCGACATGCAGCGGAAGGGCGGTCAGCCGGCGGCCGCATCGCCCACCCAGCCCAAGCCCGCGACCGCCCAGCCTGCGGCCCAGACGCAGGCGCAACCGCAGCCGGCGGCTCGTTAGCGGGTCGAGGTCCCGCGCGTGGGCCTGTCAGACCTGTTCTCACGTCGCCGCAAGGACGACACGGACTCCGACACCGGCGCGTCAGACGCGCCGGTGCATCCGACCAAGGCGCTTCCCAAGTTTCTGCAGGTGCTCGCCGCACGGCAGCAGCCGCTGCTGCTTGATCTCGGTCCGGTCGTCGGCGCGAGCCTGACGTTTTTCGGCGAGCAGCTCGGGTGCAAGATCTTCGTCGAGGATCTCGCCAAGGACATCGATCGCCAGGCGAAGGAAGGGAAGCCCGAGGATCCGGTGGCGTTCTACGCGAAGCGATTCCCGCAGGAAACCGGCAGCCTCGACGGCATCCTCTGCTGGGACGTCTTCGATTTCCTCGATAAGGCGTCGGCCCAGGCGCTGGCGTCGCAGTTGAAGCGCATCCTGCGGCCGGACGGCGCACTGCTCGCGTTCTTCAACACCGCCGAAGCCAAGACGGCCGAAAAGCCGCACTATACGCGGCACGTCGTCGTCGACCCGCAGAACCTGCAGTACCGGCCGTATCCTGCGGCGCAGGCGCGGCAGCGGCCGCTGCAGAACCGCGACATCCAGCGGATGTTCGAGCCGCTGCGGATCACCGAGCAGTTCCTGATGAAATCGGCGGTGCGCGAGGTATTGTTCCGCAAGCCCGCAGCCTGACCGATGTTGAACTTCGAGCTCACCGACGAGCAGCGTCTGCTCGAGCAATCGGTTCGCGAATGGGCGGGGCGCGAGGTCGCGCCCCGTATCCGTGAACTGGATCGGACGCACACCTTCGACCCCGCGATCTTTCCGCAGATGGCCGCGCTCGGCCTGCTCGGCGTCTGCGTGCCGGAGCAGTATGGCGGTGCCGGCATGGACTACGTCTGCCTCGGACTCGCCAGCGAGGAGCTGGAATACGTCGACACATCACTGCGCGTGATCATGTCGGTGCACGTCGGGCTGAACTGCCTGTCGCTGCTGACGTGGGGGACGGAGGATCAGAAGCAGCGGTATCTCGTGCCCCAGGCGCGGGGGCAGAAGATCGCGACTTACGGCTTGACCGAACCGTCGGCCGGCAGCGACGCGCGCGGGATTCAGTCGACGGCGATCAAGCGCGGCGATCGCTACATCCTGACCGGCGAGAAGATGTGGATCTCGATGGCCGACGTCGCCGACAACTTCATCGTCTTCGCGTGGAGTGATCTCGAGAAGAAGAAGCAGCGCGATCCGTCCGGCATCAGCGCGTTCATCGTCGAGCGCGGATTCAAGGGCTTCACGAGTGCGACGCTGACGCAGAAGTGGGGCATCCTCGCCGGCAACACCGGCTCCTTCACGATGCAGGACGTGGAAGTGCCGGCGGAGAACCTGGTCGGCCGCGAGGGCGAAGGCTTCAAGATCGCCATGACCGCGCTGGACCAGGGGCGTTACACCGTCGCCGCGGGTGCGACCGGGTTGATTCGCGCCTGCCGCGATGCCAGCGTTGGCTATGCTAAGGCGCGCAAGGCGTTCGGCTCCGAGATCGGTTCTTATCAGTTGGTCAAGGAGATGATCGCGCAGATGGAGTCGGACTATCAGGCCTCGCGGCTCCTGTGGATGCGATCCGGCTGCATGAAGAACGTCGGCCGCCGCAACACGCGCGAGACCGGCCTGGCGAAGTGGTTTGCCACCGTCGCCTCCGAGCGCGCGGCCAGCGATGCCGTGCAGATCCATGGCGCCAACGGGTATTCGGACGAGTATCCCGTCGGCCGCTTCTATCGCAATTGCAAGGGCGCGGTGATTTACGAAGGCACACGCGAGATTCACAAGTTGATGCAGGCCGACTACCTGCTTGGTTACCGCACGGACAGGCCGGCGCGCTGTGAGCTGCCGGCCGTGGAGCACGCACAGTGAGCACCTCGATGAAAGTGGACAAGAGCGCGGCCGTGACCGCCGCGTCGCTCGATTCCGACCTCTCGCTCGACTTTCTCCGCGTTGTCGAACAGGCTGCGATCGCGTGCGCCCATACCATGGGCCAGGGAGATCGGCACAAATCGGATCAGGTCGCCGTGGAGGCGATGCGGCGTGAGATGGACGGCCTGCCGATCCACGGGCGCATCGTCATTGGCGAGGGTGAGCGCGACGAGGCGCCGATGCTCTACATCGGCGAGCGGGTCGGCCTGGGTGGGCAGGAGGGGGATGGCGGTACATACCCGGAGATCGATATCGCCGTCGATCCGCTCGAGGGCACGAATCTCTGCGCGACCGGTGCCGCCAATGCGCTGGCGGTGCTCTCGGCGTCGGAGCAGGGGGGCCTGCTCCACGCGCCCGACATCTACATGGAGAAGCTGGTCGTTGGTCCCAGTTGCCGCGACGTCGTCGATCTCGATGCGCCGGTGCGTTTCAACCTGCGGGCGATCGCCCAGGCGCTCGGCCGTCGCATCGAGGACCTCGTCGTCATCGTGCTCGAGCGTCCCCGCCACGACAAGCTGGTGGCCGAGATTCGTGAGACCGGCGCCCGCATTCGCCTGATCGGCGACGGCGACCTGTCCGCCGGTATTTCGGCGGCGGTGGTCGGCAGCGGCGTCCATGCGGTGATGGGCATCGGCGGCGCGCCGGAAGGCGTGATTACGGCCGCGGCGATGCGGTGTCTCGGCGGCGAAATCTACGCGCGGCTGGTGGTCGACAAGCCTGAGCACGAGAAGCGCTGCGAGCAGATGGGCATCAAGGACTTCAAGCGCATCTATCGCTCGAAGGACCTCGCGTCCGGGCAGAACATCGTCTTCGCTGCGACCGGGGTCACCGACGGCACGCTGATGAAAGGCGTGCGCTTCTTCGGCGATGGCATCCGGACGACGTCGCTGGTGATGCAGACGCATCCGCACCGCATCCGCTTCATCGACTCGATTCACGTCGATGCGTCGAGGGGTGGGGTGAGCGCGAAGATCCGCTTCTAGTCTTATTCTTCGCGCTTCTTGTGCTTGCGGCGGCGCCATGGCCGCCGGGTCTTGTCCTCGTGGACCCCGCCGGTCTGCCGGGGCAGCGGCACACGGGGCAGGGCCGGTGATTGGGCTCGACGGGATCGCGGCTTCGCTTCGCGTGTCATCGGACTGCTCTCGCGGTGACACGATAGGATAGAACGATGTCGCCGCCGCGCGCGCAGTCGAGCCCGGCCGAGCGTGCCGCGCTCGTCGGCCTGGTGACGGGCTCCGCTCGCCGTGTGCAGGCCGAACAGTCACTCGAGGAACTGGCCGGTCTCGCGGATGCCGCCGGCGCCACCGTGGTGCTGCGCATGTTGCAGGAACGTCCCAGGCCCGACCCGGCGACGTTCATCGGCGCCGGCAAGGTAGCCGCACTTGCCGCGGCGTGCGCCGAAGCGGACGTTGACGTCGCCATCTTCGACAACGAACTGACGCCGGCCCAGTTGCGCCAGCTCGAGGACCGGATCGAACGGAAGGTCGTCGATCGGACGCAACTGATTCTCGACATCTTCGCGCGGCGGGCCCGCACCCGCGAAGGCAAGTGGCAGGTGGAGCTGGCACAGCTCAAGTACCTGCTGCCACGCCTCGCCGGCAGCGGCACCGCGCTCTCGCGTCTTGGCGGCGGCATCGGTACGCGCGGTCCCGGTGAAACCAAGCTCGAAACGGACCGCCGGCGCATCCGCGTCCGGATCCAGGCCATCCAGCGGGAGATCGATCAGGTGCGGCAGCGCCGCAACCAGCTGCGCGAACGGCGGCACAAGCAGTCGGTGCCGACCGTGGCGCTGGTCGGTTACACGAATGCCGGCAAGACGACGCTGTTCAACCGGCTGACCCACGCCGATGCGATGGCATCAAACGCGTTGTTCGTCACGCTCGATCCCCTGGTGCGACAAGTGCGGCTGCCCGACCGGCGTGAACTGCTGGTATCGGACACCGTTGGATTCATCGACCGTCTTCCGCATGCGCTCGTGGCGGCCTTTCGTGCGACCCTCGAAGAGGTGGCCGAAGCGGATCTGGCGTTGCACGTCATCGACGCGTCGAGCGACGAACGCGGGCGGCACATCGCGGCGGTTCGCCGCGTGCTCGACGAGGTCGGCGCCGCTGAGGTCCCCGCGATCGACGTGTACAACAAGATCGACGAGCTCTCCGGCGACGAAACGCGCAGGCTGCAGGACGCCGACCCGTCGGCGTCGTTGATTTCAGCTCGCACCGGGGAAGGCGTCGACGAGCTGCTGCAGATGGTAGCCTCACGCCTGGCACTCGACACGCGCCGCATCACGATCACGTTCGACAGCGACAAGGAATTCGATCGGCAGCAGATTGCGCGTCTCTATCGTGTCGCCCGCGTGCTCAGTCACGTTGCGACCGATGGACGCGTGGTGATAGAAGCAGACGTGCCGCGCCGATTCATCGAGCGATTGACGACTCCGGCCGAGGGCGAGCATGTCTAAACTCCCAACTCCCAACTCCGCAATTCCCAACCGGTGTTGGGGGGCAGCACGTGGCACGGTCCGGCCGCTTGGGCGTTGGCTCTTCTGGGAGTTGGGAGTTGTCCTGCTCCTCCTGGCGGCTTGCGCCCCGAAAACCGTGGCTCCGGCGGCGGTGACGACGCCACAGTTCGCGGACGTGATGTATCCCGCGGTTCCGCAGGCGCTGCAGAACAACGCGGCCGCACCGCTGATCGAGCGGGGGTGGCGCTACCTGCAATCGGGCGATCTCGGCAACGCGGAAAGGGACTTTGCGACCGCTCTGAAGGGAAACGACAGTTTCCAACCCGCCCACGCCGGCCAGGGAGACGTGGCGCTGGCCAGGCGCAACTTCGACAGGGCGCTGACGGACTTCGATGCGGCGCTGCGGATCGATCGCGATTACGTGCCGGCGCTCGTCGGCCGCGGCCAGGCGTTGCTGGCGCTGAAGCGCGACGAGGATGCACTCGCCGCGTTCGAACGCGCCGTCGCACTCGATGGTTCGCTTGCCGACGTTCGCCGGCGAATCGACGTGCTGCGCTTCCGCGACGTGCAGGACGTCATCGCGCGGGCCCGGTCGGCGGCGGCGGCGGGACGAATCGACGAGGCGCGCACCGCGTATGAGCGCGCAATCGCCGCGTCACCTGACAGCGCGTTCCTGTATCACGAGCTCGGAGAACTGGAGCGCGCACATGGCGACAGCGAGCGCGCGCTCGAACATCTTCGCAAGGCTGCGGACCTCGATCCGACCGACACGACGGCTCTCGTCGATATCGGTGGCCTTCTCGAAGGGCGGCAGGATTTCGCCGGTGCGATCGAGAGCTATCGTCGCGCCGCCCGGCAGGAACCGAGCGCGCAACTCGATGCGCGCATCGCCGCCGCGACCGCGAACGAGAACCTGGCGAAGCTGCCACCCGAATTCCGCGCGATCGGCCAGTCGCCTCAGGTCACGCGCGGCGAGCTGGCCGCCTTGATCGGCATCCGGCTCGAGCCGATTCTGCGCCAGGCGCCGCAGCGCCAGGTGGTCGCGACCGATATCCGCAACCAGTGGGCCGCATCCTGGATTACGGCGGTCCTCGACGCAGCGGTGATGGACGTGTACCAGAACCACACGTTCCAGCCGCAGGGACGCGTCCGTCGCGGCGATCTCGCCACCGCGGTCAGCCGCGTGCTCGATCTGATTGCTGAACGCCGGCCGCAACTGATTGATCAATTGAAGCAGCGGCCGAAGATCGCGGATATGAGCACCACGCACCTCGATTACCCGGCCGCCGCCGTGTCGGTCGCCACCGGAGTCCTGCCCCTGTCGGATGGCCGATTCCAGGTGTCACGCGCCGTGACCGGGGCCGAAGCGGTCGACGCCATCGATCGCCTGCGCGCGCTCGCGAATATCCGTTAGATTCTCAGAGTGCGCAACCTGACCGTTGCCAACCAGCTCACGCTGCTGCGCATCATTCTCATTCCGGCGTTCGTGCTGCTCGTCGTCTACGGGCAGCTCGGCGCGGCGCTGGCCGTCTTCATCGTCGCCGGCGTCACCGACGCGCTGGACGGACTGATTGCGCGGCTGGCGGGACAGGGGACGAGCCTCGGCGCGTGGCTGGATCCGATGGCCGATAAGCTCCTGCTGCTCAGCACCTTCATCGTGCTGACGGTCCCGTCGATCCCGCTCGCGAATCACCTGCCGCTGTGGCTTACCGTCAGCGTGATCAGCCGCGACGTCGTCATCGTTGGCGTCGTGGCCATCGTCAACCTGGCGGTCGGACCGCGCACCTTCCGGCCGTCGCTGCTCGGTAAGGCGGCGACCGCCGCGTTCATCCTGACGAGCGTGGTGATCATGTATTTCAACTACGAGCGGGAAACGTCGGTTCTGGTGACGCTCGGGATCTGGCTGTCGCTGGTGTTGACGCTGGCGTCAGCGACCGATTACTTCTTCCGCCTGCGGAAACTGATCAACGAACCGCCGAAATAGCGGGCTTCGATCCGGGCCGCTATGAGGTCGCCGGTCGGGAGCGCGCCTCGACTGCGGCAATCTGCTCGGCATTCATCGCCAGCGTGCACGACGGGCAGATGCTGTGGCTGAAGGTGGCGTCGGTGTGGTCCTGCAGATATCCCTCGAGGGCCTGCCACGCTCCGGCATCATCACGGATCTTGTGGCACCACGCGCACAGGGGAATGAGGCCGTGCAGCGTTTTGATCTCGGCCAGCGCATTCTGGAGTTCGACGACCAGCTGGTTGCGCTCGTCGGCCGCCTGCCGTCTCTCCGCGACGACCGCGGCGAGCAGCATGATCGACAGACTCGTGGTGACCGCCGCTCCCTGCGCGCGCAGGGTCCAGGCGTCGAGCCCGGCCTTCGGACCGACCAGCGTGAACGGGCCGCGTCCTTCCGACGTGTTCCAGACGCCCAGGGCGCACACCGCGAACATCGCCAGCGCGGCATCGCCCGCCTCGCAGCGGAAGGCGATCCAGAGCAGCACCGGCAGGACGTAGGCAGGCACGCGGACCACGCTGGGCGCGAGGTCGCCGAATACGGCTTCGACGACGACCAGCGCCAGCAGCATGGCGAGGATCGCTTCGACGCGGCGCCGTTTCACTGTCCTGGTCGAAAACAGGCTTGGGCCGGATATCACGCCAAGCACGGCAGGCGCGGCCAGGAGGAGACCATCGAGCTCGCTCATCGTCCTGGTGCGCCAGGCCAGCAGCAGGTCGGCGCCATGACGAAGGTCGAGCAATGTGGCGTCGAGCAGTCCGCCCACCGCCGCCACCAGGGCAGACATCAAGGCGAGGTTCCACACGTGCGGGACCTGCGTCAGCTCAAAGGGCTCCTTGAACGGGCCTTCAACGGATCGGCGCACGAGTACCGCCACGGCAACCGCCTCGACGATCGTTGTCGCCATTCCCAGGGTGTCCGTCAGCCAGTCGTGTCCGTGGATCACGATGCCCGAGAGGAGGACGCTGACCGCCGCGGCCGCGCAGAGCGCCGGCCAGCGCTTCCGATCTTCGCGCAAGAGCGCGGCCGCCAGCAGACCGAGCGGGATCCAGAAGATGGGGTACGGGCGATCGCCGATCACGACCACGGCGTAGTGGGCGAGTTCTGCGGCGGCGAAGCAGGCGAGGGCCAGTGGCAGCACGGTCTAAATCTTCGACTTGAAGTAATCGACCGTCTTGAGCAGCCCTGCTTCCAGACCGATCGTCGGTTCCCAGCCGAGGACCGTCCTGGCGCGGGTGATATCCGGCTTGCGCTGTCTCGGGTCGTCTTTCGGCAGCGGCCGGTAGACGATGGCGCTGCGAGCACCCACGAGCTTCACGATCGTGCGCGCGATCTCCTCGATGGTGACCTCGTGCGGGTTACCGAGGTTCACCGGGTCGTGCTCGTTCGACTCCATCAGCCGGAGGATGCCGTCCACGAGATCGGTGACGTAACAGAAGCTGCGTGTCTGCCTGCCGTCGCCGAACACCGTGATGTCCTCGCCACGCAGCGCCTGCGCCATGAAGGCGGGGACGGCGCGGCCGTCCTTGAGCCGCATGCGCGGACCGTAGGTGTTGAAGATGCGAACGATCTTCGTGTCGACGGCGAAGCGGTGACGGTAGGTGTAGACGAGCGCTTCCGAGTACCGCTTGGCCTCGTCGTAGCAACTGCGTGGCCCGTATGAATTGACGTGGCCCCAGTAGCTCTCCTTCTGCGGATGCTCGAGGGGATCGCCGTACACCTCGGAGGTCGACGCCATCACGAAGCGCGCGCCGTGGGCGCGGGCGAGTTCCAGCGCGTGGTGCGTGCCCGCGGAGCCGACGGTCATCGTTTCGAGGGGCAGCTCCGCGTAGTCAATCGGGCTGGCCGGACTCGCGAAATTGAGCACGTTGTCCACCGTCCCCGACACGGTGAACGGGGAGCTGATGTCCTGCTCGACGAACTCGAAGTCGCTGCGTCCGGCGAGGTGCGCGATGTTACCGCGGTCGCCGGTAATCAGGTTGTCGATGCCGATGACATAGTGGCCGCGGGCGAGCAGCGCTTCGCAAAGGTGGGAGCCGATGAAGCCTGCGGCTCCCGTGACGACGGATTTAGGCATAGCGCTGGAACAACCCTCGGACGAGCGTGAGCCACATGATCTTGAGGTCGAGTGTCACCGACCAGTTCTCGATGTAGTACAGGTCGTATTCGATCCGCTTCTCGAGCGAGGTGTTGCCGCGCCAGCCGTTGACCTGCGCCCAGCCGGTGATGCCGGCCTTCACCTTGTGTCGAAGCATGTACTGCGGAATGCGGTGCTTGAATTGTTCGACAAAGAACGGCCGTTCGGGACGCGGCCCGACGATCGACATGTCGCCGCGCAGCACGTTCCAGAACTGCGGCAGTTCGTCGAGGTCGAGCCGCCGCAGCCACTTGCCGACGACGGTCGTGCGCGGATCGTTGTCGCGCGACCAGACCGGTCCGGTGGTGTCCTCGGCATCCTGTCGCATCGAGCGGAACTTGAAGACGGTGAACGCCTTGCCGTCGAGGCCCATGCGCTCCTGCGCGTAGAGCACCGAGCCCGGCGTCGTCCACTTCACGAGCGCAGCGATGATGGCAAATGGGATCGCGAGGAACGCCAGCGCCAGCATGGAGAGCACGACGTCGATGCCGCGCTTGATCCAGGCGTTGAGCCCCTGCAGCGGCACGTCGTTGACGTTGATGATCGGCAGGCCGTCGAGATCTTCGAGACGGGCCCGCAGCGCGATGAACTGCAGCAGGTCGGGCACGACCTTGACGTCGATGCACTCGCGGCTGGTGATCTCCATCAACTCGAGCAGCTTGCCGTGCTCCTCGATCGGCAGTGCGACGTAGAGATGGTCGACCTTCTCGCGCTGGGCGATCTCGCCGACATCGGCCAGCGCGCCGAGCAGCGGCAGACCGCGATAGCCGATGTGATCGCCGCCGGCGCGATCGTCGACGAAGCCGACCACCTGGTAGCCGAACTCACGGTGCTGCAGGATGCGATCCGCGACCATCCGTCCAAGTTCGCCGGCGCCGGCAATCAGGATTCGCTTCAGGCCGATGCCGGCTTTCCAGCGGCGTTCCAGCATCTCGCGCACGGCTTCGCGCGACGCGTAGCAGAAGACGACGGTGAGGACCAGGAAGATGATCCAGACCCAGTTCGAGACTTCGTAGGCGCCGATCGCCTTCGCATGGCTCGAGGAGTAGTAGGCGCCGACGTACAACGTCGTGAACTGGCCGAAGACGACGGCGATGATGCTGCCGATCAGGACGGCGAAGAAATCGTCGATGCGGGAGCGCCCGCGGCGCAGGCGATAGACGCCCTGGATCTGGAAGGCGAGCGGCGTGAGCAGCGCGACGAACGGCAGGACGTTCAGATAGTTGCCGAGCGGCGGCTGCCCCTTCGGCGCCGCAATCAGTCCGCTCTCGAACCGGATGCCGTACGCCAGTACGAATGCCCATGACGCCAGCAGGGCGTCACTGAGCACGTAAAAGACGACGAGCAGGCGGTTGTAACGCTTTACCATCGAGTTCCGGCGGGTGCGGCCAGCACCTCGTCGATCACGCCCCGTAAGGCGGCTTGATGCCGCTCACGCGAGAACTGTTCCGCATGGCGGCGAATGCCGTCACGATCGACGGCCAACTGCGCCAGCCGGCCGATGGCCGCCGTGCACGCCTCGACCGTCGGTTCGCCAAACAGCACGCCGGTCTCGCCGTCGCGCACCGTTTCGCGCGCGCCTCCGTGCCCCAGTGCTACGACCGGCGTCCCGCAGGCCTGCGCCTCGACCGGCACGATACCGAAGTCCTCTTCGCCCGGCAGCAGCACTGCCTGTGCCTGCCGGTATTCCTCTCGGATGGCCTCGTCTGACAGGCGTCCCAGAAATGTCACATCACCACCCGCCGCGGCCAGCAGCCGTCCACGCTCCGGTCCGTCGCCCACGATCCGCAGCGGCACGCCGGCTCGCGCGCAGGCAGCCATCGCCAGATCGATCCGTTTGTACGGAACCAGCGCCGACACAACGAGGAAGTGACGGGCTCGAGGAGCTGGGGCAGGGTGATAAAAGGCCGTGTTTACCGGCGGATACACTGTGGCCGACTCGCGATTATAGTATCGGCCGATCCTGCCCGCAACATATTGAGAGTTCGAGACAAAGCGGTGTACGCGCCCTGCGGTCGCCGCATCCCATCGCGCCAGCCGCGCGAGGATCGGACGGTAGATCCAGCGGCTCGGCAGCGCACCCACCCGCGCGGGTCCGAAATAGGCGTCGAACTGGTCCCAGGCATACCGCATCGGCGAGTGGCAATAACAGATGTGTCGGCTCCGCCCGGAGGTTACGACAGCCTTGGCCACGCAGTGGCTGGAGCTGACCACGAGGTCGTAGCGATCCAGATCGAACTGTTCGATCGCCAGGGGGAAGAGCGGCAGATACCGCGGATAGTGACTGCGGGCCAGCGGCAGGTGCTGCACGAACGACGTCGTGATGCGGTGCCGCTCGATGACCGGCGAGACCGTGCCGGCGTTGTGCAGCAAGGTGAAGATGTCGGCGTCCGGGAACAACTCACAGAGCACCTCGAGGACCTTCTCGCCCCCGCGCATACCCGTGAGCCAGTCGTGGATCAGCGCGACGCGCATCCGACCTTCTGGTACACCTCGAGCGTGCGCGCCACCGAACGTTCCCAGGAAAACTCGCGGGCCCGGATCGACCCACGGCGCCGCATCTCCGCCGCCAGCGCCGGATCGGTGAGCACGCGGCGGATGCCGTGCTCGATCGATTTCACGTCGTGCGGATCGACGAGCACCGCGGCATCGCCCGTGACTTCAGGCAGGGACGAGACGTTCGACGTCACCACCGGCGTGCCGCTCGCCATCGCCTCCAGCGGCGGCAGGCCGAAGCCTTCATAGAGCGAGGGAAACACGAAGACGGAGGCCAGGCGATACAGGATGGCGAGCGTGTCGTCGGGCTGATAACCGAGGAAGCGCACGTGCTTGTGCAGCTTCAACGAGTGGACGGCTCGGCGCAGCGCCGGCAGCTTGCTGATCTCGTCGCCGATGATGAGCAGCTTCAGGTCGTCCAGATCGTCCTTGCGCAGCGCCGCGAACGCCTCGATCAGCCGCACCAGGTTCTTGTGCGGCTTGATGTTGCCGACGTACAGCACGAAGCGTTGCTCGAGCTGATACCGTTCGCGCACGCGTGCGACCGCCTCTTCGTTCGGCTCGGCGCGGAACCGCTCGTCGATCGCGTTGTAGATCACCTCGATCTTGTCCGGCGGTACGGCGAAGAAGTGCAGGATGTCGCGCTTCGACGCCTGCGACACGGTGAGGATGCAGTCGGAGCGCCTCGCGGCCGACCACATCGACGTGCGCGCGTACGCGTACGCCAGGCGGTTGGGCAGGTACTGCGGAAACATCAGGTGGATGCAGTCGTGGATGGTCACCACCGAATGCGCGCGCACCCCCGTCGGCAGGATGTAGTGCGGGGCATGAAACACGTCCGGCTTCTCGCGATGCAGCACCCACGGTACATGGATCTGTTCTTTGAACGAATAGTTGGGTGACGGTTCGAGGACGCTGCGGAAGTTCGGCCCGAGCTGCGCCGCAACCGGCAGGTCCGCTTCCTGCGTGAGCAGGACGTATTCGTTGCTGTGGTCGAGCCGCGCGAGCTGCTTCAGCAGATTGCGGATGTAGGTGCCGATGCCGAAGTCATGGAGCTTGCGCGCGTCGATCGCGATTCGCATTGAATGGGGAAATTATAGGGTGCGAGACGGGGGTGCGAGACGGAGGTGCGAGACGAGGGTGCGAGGCGGAGGTGCGAGACGGAGGTGCGAGGCGGGGGTGCGAGGCGGAGGTGCGAGGCGGGGGTGCGAGGCGGAGGTGCGAGGCGGAGGTGCGAGGCGGGGGTGCGAGACGGAGGTGCAGACGTCGCTGCAATTGCGCAGCCGGTCCGATGGTCACACCGCACGAACTGCCAATCTTCGGTCGCAGATCGCGAATTCGCTCAGGTCTGTGCACGGTATGGTCGATGCTTCCCAGCGAGGGATGCAGCCTGCACGACACTATCGCGAGCGAGTGGTGTGGCAGTTGGCAGACAACATCCGGCGCCTGATTTATCCGCTCACCCGTCGCGCCGCCTTCCATGCAGATCGACGGCTACGGGAACAGACGGACGACGCCATCGAGTCGGTCTGCAGGAATATCGCCGAGGGGTTTGCCGGGACGCACAAGCAGTTCAGGAGCTACTTGCTCATCGCTCGAAACTCTCTCAACGAGCTCCGCGACTGCCTGCATTCGGCCGTGATCAAGGGATACGTCGTTTCCGACGACTTATCGCCGATCTGGCCGCTGACCCGCCGACTGTTCCCCGCGATGTCGTCGCTAATCCAATACCTCGACACCACAGACGACACGGGCGAACCATTGTCCGGATCAATGTCTGAAAAGCGCCTCAACCGCCCGTAACCCCCCGCGTCGCGCACCCCCGTCTCGCACCCTCGTCTCGCACCCCCGTCCGTCCTCACTCTCCTCTCATCTTCAGGTAAACCCGGAGCAGCGGCGTCCACCGCGGGTGATGCTTCTCATAGAAGGCGATCTGGCTGCGCCGGTACGCGGCGTCTGCGGCACCGCCGGCGGTCGCGCGTGAGCGGCCCCGCAGGTGAGTGACCTGCGCCGTGGGTTCGAACCGTACGCTTCGTCCCCGCGCGCGCACGGCTGCGCACAGGTCTACGTCCTCGGTGTACATGAAGAACCGTTCGTCGAGCAGGCCCGCAGCCTCGAGGTCGGCGCGACGGATCAAGAGGCAGGCGCCGGAGACCCAGTCGACGAGGCGTGGGATTCGCGCGATCCGCTCCACGTAAGCGGCGATCCCCGGCCGCCGGCGATCGCTGCCGGTGACGAGCAGCTTCTGGCGCAGCTCGTTGATCGGCGAGATCATGCGGCCGAACGACAGCTCTGCGTGTCCGGCTCCGTCCACCAGGCGCGGCCCGACGATCGCCACCTCCGGGTGCGCGTCGAGCACCGCGACGAGACGATCGATGGCGCCCCGCGACGCGATTGCGTCCGGGTTCAGCAGCAGGACCAGTTCGCCGGACGTGTGCCGGATGCCGATGTTGTTCGCGGCTGCAAAGCCGCGATTGCCGCCGGCCTCGATCAGCCGGACGCCTGGCCATCGTTCGCGCAGGACGCCTGGGGTGCCGTCTGCTGACGCATTGTCGACCACCACGATCTCGTGATCGGTCGCCGGCGACTGCGCACCGGTCAGCGATGTCAGGCAGCCATCCAGCTCCGCGCGCGAGTTGTAGCTGACGATGATGATCGAAAGGCGCGGCATCACGAGGCGCATGCCAGCAGCACCTGCAGCGTCCGGTGCGCGCATTCGCGCCAGGAGTAGCGGCGCAGCACGTGCTGGCTGATGTCGAGGATGCGGGTCCGCTCCGCCGAATCGTAGAGCGCACATTCGAGCCCCTCGCAGATCGCGTGCGGCTCCGGCCTCTTCACATAGACCGCCGATCGCCCGTAAATCTCGCGTGAGACTTCCGTCTCGAGCACAACCGGCGGGACGCCGGCGCTCAAGGCTTCGAGCGGCGTGAATCCGAAACCCTCGTAGTCGGAGAGAAACGCAAACGCGGATGCCTGTTCGTACAACCCGGCGAGCCGCTCGTCCGCGATGTAGTCGTGGATTTCAATCCTTTCGGCGAGCCCGGTCTGCGAGGCGATCGCCGACAGGTCGATCCGCGGCCGGGTCCGGTTGTCGCCAACAATCGCCAGTCGGACCTCGGGATGCGTGCGCGCCAGCAGGGCAAAACCGGCGATCAGTTCCGGCACATGGCGTCGGTTCATGACGGAACCGACGTAGAGGATCAGCGGGCGCTGGTTGACGTTCGACGGTTCGTCACGCCCGGTTCGCCACCGGCTCCCGGCCGAGAGCTGGTGAACGCCGGAATAGATCACCTCGACCTTGTCGCGATAGACCCCGAGCCGCTTCGCGATTTCACGCTTCGAGAAGTCCGAGACCGTCAGAATACGCGCTGATTGCCGGGCCGACGCTCGCGTCAGCAGCCGCCGGCGCAACCCCTCCTTCCAGCCAAACCATTCGGGATGAGCGGCAAACGACACGTCATGAATCGTCAGGACGGTCGGCACGCGGCAGAAGAGCGGCGCCGTGTACGCGGGCGCGAAGAGCACCTGGGCATCGTTGACGAGCAGCGGCAGCGCCATCTGCTCCCACAACGTCCCTTCGAGCCGCGGCCGCTGGCGGTAGGTGATCTTCAGATTCGGCAGAGCCTGAGGCTCGAGCGCCGTGGACGTGCACAGGATGAATTCGTGCGCCGTCGCCGCAGGCATCTCGTTCCAGGCCAGCAGCAACTGCATCAGATACCGGCCAACGCCGGTCGCATGACCCGTCAGTTCCCGTGCGTCGATGGCGATCCGCATCACCGTGCCTGGCGCCGTTCACACGCCGCGAGGTATGCGTCGTGCAACCGGTTCGCCGTCTGGTCCCAGGTGTAAGCGGCAGCACGCTGCAGGCCGGCTTCAGCGCGGTTCATCGCCCAGTCATGATCCGTGAGCAGCCGTATAAGCGCCGCCGCCAGTCCCGCCGCATCGTCCGGCTCGATCAGCGGTGCGGCACCGCCGGTGACTTCCGGCAACGCGCCGCGGTTCGACGCGACCACCGGAACGCCGGCGGCCATCGCTTCGAGCGCCGGAAGCCCGAACCCTTCATCGAGTGACGGCAGCACCAGCACGCGGGCGCGGCTATACCACCCTTCGCGCTCCTCGTTCCTGATGTAGCCGACGTGTCTCACATGCCCGGCGAGCGGTGCGCGCTCGAGGCGATTGAGCCAGGCGCGGGCCTCGGCCGATGCGCCACCGGCGAGCACCAGGTCAGGAGCGGATGGCATCTGCTGCAGCAGGTGTTCGTACGCATCGAGCAGCGTCCCGACGTTCTTGCGCGGTTCGAGCGTGCCGACGAAGAGCACGCACCCGTCGCGCGGCAGATTGGGACCGCGGCCAAGCGTCCGCCAGCGCGGAGCGCCAAGCGAGCAGACATGAATCCGATCGGCCGGGACGCCGAATGTCTGCACGCGGCGCTTCGTGTATTCGGATGGGGTGACGATGGCGTCGGCGCGCCGGGCGTGGGCGGGCATCAGTTCCGGATAATCGCGGCGGATTTCAGCGGTCGTTCGTTCCGGTGCGTCCATGAAGAAGAGGTCGTGGATGGTGATCACCTGCGCCGCGTGTCGCGCCGGAATCAGCAGGGGATGCGCGGCGTGCACGATGTCGAACCCGCCCGCGAGCCGTTCGATCGGCGGCCACTCGCGCCGATGCCACAGGTAATTGAGCACGCGCACCGGCACGCGCCGATCGATGACGTCGGCCCGCAGGTCCGTGGCGGTGCCCGGCGGCGGCCGATCCTTCCAGGAACTGGTGAAGACGGCGACCTGATCCGAAAAGGTCGCCGTGTACGCGCGAACGAGCTCGTGCATGTACTCGCCCACGCCGGTGCGCGCGCGCACGGCGGGACGGTAGTCGACGAGGATTCGCATCGGTTCGAGCCGGTATGATAGCGTCAGCTGTTTGTCTACGGGATTAGGAGCCGAATGAAACTTGCGGTCATCGGAACCGGGTATGTCGGCCTCGTCGCCGGCGCCTGTTTCGCTGAAAGTGGCAACGACGTTGTCTGTGTCGACAAGGACCAGGCCAAGATCGACATCCTGAACGCCGGACAGATGCCGATTTACGAGCCCGGGCTCGAAGAGCTCGTGCGGCGGAACCGGCAGGAAGGCCGCCTGTCGTTCACGACCTCGCTCGACACAGCGGTAAAAGAGGCACAGATCATCTTCATCGCGGTCGGCACGCCGCAGGGCGAAGACGGGTCGGCGGACCTGCAGCACGTGCTGGCGGTGGCGCGCGACATCGCGCACGCGATGAACGGCTACAAGGTGATCGTCGACAAGAGCACGGTGCCGGTCGGCACGAGTGAAAAAGTCGCGGCCGCGGTTCGCGCCGAGACGAAGCACCCGTTCAGCATCGTCAGCAACCCGGAGTTCCTGAAGCAGGGCGCAGCGATCGACGACTTCATGAAGCCCGATCGCGTGGTCATCGGCAGCGGCGATCGGCGCGCGACCGACATGATGCTCGAGCTGTATGCGCCGTTCACGCGGACCGGAGCCCCGATCATGGTGATGGACTGCGCCAGCGCGGAGCTGGCGAAGTACGCGGCCAACGCGATGCTGGCGACGCGCATCTCCTTCATGAACGAGGTGGCGAACGTCTGCGAACTGGTCGGGGCCGACGTCGATCACGTGCGAAAGGCGATCGGGTCCGATCGCCGCATCGGCACCTCGTTCCTCTTCCCCGGTGTCGGTTATGGCGGCAGCTGCTTCCCGAAGGACGTGCAGGCGATGATGCACTTCGCGTCCCAGAAGCAGTACGACTTCAAGATCCTCAACGCCGTCGAAGCCGTCAACAAGCAGCAGAAGACACGGCTCTTCGTCAAACTGCAGCAGCACTTCGGTTCGCTGCAGGGCAGGACGATTGCCCTCTGGGGGCTGGCGTTCAAGCCGAAGACCGATGACATGCGCGAGGCGCCGGCGATTCCGCTGATTCGGGCGCTGCTCGAAGCCGGGGCAACGGTCCAGGCCTACGATCCCGAGGCGTCGCGCGTTGCCAAAGGCATCTTTGGCGATCGCGTCAGCTTCGTGCCCACGCGCTACGACGCCGTCCAGGGGGCCGACGCGCTCGCCATCGTGACGGAGTGGAGCGAGTTCCGGCTGCCGGATTTCGATCGGATGAAGTCGCTGATGAAGTCCCCCGTGGTATTCGACGGCCGCAACCTGTTTGCGCCCGAACAGATGAAGCAGCACGGCTTCACCTACTATTCGATCGGCCGGTCCACCGCCGCCTGAGGCGCGGGCCGCATCGACAGCGCGACCGAATGAAGAGCACCGTTCTTGTCACCGGCGGCGCCGGCTACATCGGGAGTCATGCCGCCAAGGCCCTCCGCCAGGCGGGCCACCACGTCGTCATCTACGACAATTTGTCGGCCGGTCACCCAGAGGCGGCGCTCGGCGCGCCCCTGATTGTCGGCGACATCGGCGACGTCGACGCGGTGCGTCGCGCCATAAGGGAAACGGGCGCCACCGCCGTGATGCATTTCGCGGCATGGTTAGCCGTCTCCGAATCGGTCACCAACCCCGCCGGGTATTACCGGAACAACGTCACTGGCACGCTGGGGACGCTGGAAGCGATGGCGGCGGAAGGCTGCAGGCACTTCGTCTTTTCGTCGACCTGCGCCGTCTATGGTGAACCGACGGAGGTTCCGCTGCATGAGGGGCTGCCCACCGCTCCGATCAATGCCTACGGGCAGACGAAGCTGGCGATCGAGCACGCCTTGCCGCATTTCGAGCGCGCCTACGGGATCACCTCGATTCGGCTGCGCTACTTCAATGCCGCGGGGGCCGATCCGGACGGGGAACTCGGGGAAGACCATTCGCCGGAAATTCACGTCATTCCCCGGGCCTTTGAGGCTGCGGCGACCGGTGCTCCGATGTCCATCTATGGCGAGGATTACCCGACACCCGACGGGACCTGTCTGCGCGACTATATTCACGTGACCGACCTCGCTGATGCCCACGTGCGCGCCCTGGCGCACCTCGAGCACGGCGGTGGGTCCGCGTCGTACAACGCCGGCACCGAGAGCCCGTCGTCCGTCCGGGACGTGATCGACGTCGTCGAGCGGGTCACCGGCAAGACCATCAACCGCGTTTCCGCGCCCCGCCGTCCTGGCGATCCCGCGATCCTTTACGCGTCGGCCAGGCGGATTCGCGAGGCGCTCGGATGGGTGCCGCAGCGCGCCGCCCTCGAGACGATCGTCGCCGACGCGTGGCGGTGGCATTCGTCGCACCCGCACGGATTCGCGAGCACAGGAGACTGATGTCACGCCTGCGCGGACAACTCACCGACCCGTTGCTGTCGGTTGTCATGCCCGTGTTCAACGAGAAGGCGACGATCGACGAGATCGTGCGGCGGACGCTCGCCGTGCCCGTGCGCATGCAGTTGATCGTCGTGGACGATTATTCGACCGACGGAACGCGCGACATCCTGGCCGCCCTGCAGCGCGAGTTCGGGTTCGCGCTCGTGCTGCAGCCGCGAAATGCGGGAAAAGGCGCTGCCCTTCGACGCGGGTTTCAGGAAGTCCGCGGCGACATGGTCGTGATTCAGGACGCGGACCTCGAATATTCCCCCGAGGAGTTTCCGCAACTGATCGAGTTGATCACCGAGGGGCGCGCCGACGTCGTGTACGGGTCGCGATTCCTGGGGCGGCACCGGGTGTTCATGTTCACGCACTACATGGGCAACCGGTTCCTGACGATGTGCACCAATCTCCTCTACAACACCATGCTCACCGACATGGAGACCTGCTACAAGGTGATGCGGACGGAGGTGCTTCGATCGATGAGGCTCGAAGCCAACGGCTTCGGCATCGAGCCCGAGTTGACCGCAAAGATCTTCAAGCGCGGATACCGCGTCTACGAGGTGCCGATCACCTATGACGGGCGCAGTTACGAAGAAGGCAAGAAGATCGGGTGGCGCGACGGTTTCGTCGCGCTGTGGGTGCTGCTGAAATTTCGATTCACCGAGTGACCCCTCGTCCCGCGCTTCCCCGGCTGCTCGAGTACGCGCGTCCGCATCGCGGACGCCTGGGGGCAGCCGTGGTTGCGATGATTGCCTATGGCGCCGGTTCGGCGGGCGTCGTCTGGCAGGTCAAACCCATCCTGAATCAGGTGCTCCCGCGTGACGAGGCGCTGGGCAGCACGATTGCGCTGATTCTCGGGTTCTATTTCCTCAAAGGCCTCGGCAACTACGTTTCGGACTTCCTGATGACCGACGTCGGTCAGCGGATCGTGCGCGATCTCCGCACGCAGTTGTTCCGGCACATCCTCGGTCAGTCGGCGGCCTTCTTTTCCGGCCAGGCGGTTGGACGCCTGATGTCGCGCATCACGAACGATGTGGCGCAGGTGCAGCGCGCGGTTTCCGAGACGCTCGGCGATCTGGCGCGCGAGTCGATCACCCTGATTTTCTTCGCCGTGCTGCTGTTCAAGTCCGACACGCGGCTCGCCATCGTCTGCCTGCCGGTGGCGCCGATCGTGGTGTACCCGCTCGTCCGTCTCGGTCAGCGCGTGCGCAAGACGACCAGGCGGAGCCAGGAGGCACTCGAGCAGATCTCGCACGTCAGCAACGAAGCGTTCGCCGGCCACCGCATCGTCAAGGCGTTCGGCGCGGAAGGGCGCGAGGTCGAAAAATTCGATCGCGCGGCGCAGCACTACTACCGAACCAGCCTGAAGGTCACCAGCGCGCTCTCCACCCTGCCGCCGATCATGGAGTTCATCGGCGGCATCGCCTTCGCCGCGGTGCTCTGGTACGGCAGTCACGAAATCGAGGCCGGCAATCTGACGCCGGGCGATTTCTTCACCTTCATCACGGCGCTGTTCATGATGTACGCGCCGGCCAAGAAATTGAGTCGTGTGAACGCGGACCTGCAGCAGGCGACGGCTGCGGCGGAACGCATCTTCGAGATGCTGGACACGCACAGCGAGGTGCACGAACGGCCAGATGCGCCGGCGCTTCCGCCGTTGCGGCGAGAGCTGGAGTTCCGCGACGTTCGCTTTACCTATGAGGGCACCGATGGGGTCACCCTCGACGGCGTCTCGGTGACGGCGCGGGCCGGGCAGGTCGTCGCGCTGGTCGGTCGCAGCGGGGCAGGGAAGACCACCATGGTCAACCTGATCCCGCGGTTCTACGACGTCACCGGTGGCGCGATCCTGATCGACGGCCACGACATTCGCGAAGTGACGCTGGCGTCGCTGCGGACACAGATCGCGATCGTCACGCAGGAGACGGTCCTGTTCGACGACACGGTTGCGGCCAACATCGCGTACGGGCGCCCCGATGCGTCGCCTGCCGAGATCGAGGCGGCCGCGCGCGCGGCCCACGCCCACGATTTCATCGAGAGCCAGCTTCCCGATGGCTACGACACCCTGATCGGCGAGCGCGGCCAGCGCTTGTCGGGAGGACAGCGGCAGCGGCTCGCCATTGCCCGCGCCATTCTCCGCGAGTCGCCGATTCTGATTCTCGACGAAGCGACGGCGGCGCTCGACGCCGAGTCAGAGATGCTGGTGCAGGATGCGCTGGCCAACCTGATGCTCAACCGCACCTCGTTCGTGATCGCGCACCGGCTGTCGACGGTGCGGCGGGCGGACGTGATCCTCGTGCTCGAGGCCGGACACATCGTGGACCGGGGCACGCACCAGGAACTGCTCGCCCGCGGCGGGCTGTATGCGAAACTCTACGAACAGCAGTTTCAAGATGAACCGGCCGAGGACACGGCCCCCGGCCCGGAGATCCCCGTGTGATCAAGTCCATGACCGGGTTCGCCTCGCTCACGCGTGAGGACGAACGCGCCACCATCGGTATCACCATTCGCGCGGTCAATCACCGGTTTCTCGACCTGCAGTTGCGCATCCCGGGCTCGCTGGCCGATCTCGAACCGCGCGTCCGCGGCCTGCTGCAGAAGCGTCTTGCGCGCGGCCGGGTCGAACTTGCCATCTCGATCCAGCTCCGCCAGGCCAGCATGCCGACGGTGGAACTGAACGCTGATTTCGCCAACGCGCTGGCGGCGGCGATCGACCAGGCACGCGAGCGCGGCCTGGTCGCGGGCACCCTCACGCCTGGGGACCTGTTGCGGCTGCCGCAGGCGGTGACCATCCGTGAGCGGCCGGTGGAAGCCGATCCCGCGCTCGAAGCGCAACTGGCCGCCAGCGTCGAAGCCGCGGTGGAGCAGGCGCTGCTCGATCTCGACGCGATGCGCACGCGTGAGGGCGAGCACCTCCGCTCCGACCTCGATGCGCGCAAGGTACTGCTGGCCGACTTGATCGAGCGGCTGCGCGAGGCGGCCGATCAAGGCCGGACCGCGCTCGAAGCCAGGCTGCACGATCGCGTGCGCGAGATCAGCGAGCAACTGCCCGTCGATCAGGCGATGGTGGCGCAGGAGATCGTCCGCATGGCCGGCCGGTCGGACATCAGCGAGGAGGTCACGCGCTTTCGCGCGCACGTGGCGCACTGGAACGCGCTGAGCGACGCCGACGAGCCGTGCGGTCGCAAGCTCGATTTCCTGCTCCAGGAGATGAATCGCGAGGTCAACACGATCGGCTCGAAGGCCGACGGTCTCGGGATCGCCGAGCTGATCATCACGGCAAAGGCGGAGCTCGAGAAGATGCGCGAGCAGGTGCAGAACGTTGAGTAACCGCCGCGACTCCGCTCGGGGCACGCCGCTCGATTCCCCGCAGGGCAAGACCGACTGCGCCGCCGGGACGCCCTCAGAGACCGCTCGTGCCCGGGGCCTGCTGTTCATCGTCTCCGCCCCGTCCGGCACGGGAAAAACAACGCTGGTCGAGCGGCTGGTGCAGGTTGTGCCCAATCTGCGCATGTCGCGGTCGTACACGTCCCGGGCGGCCCGGGCCGGCGAACGTGACGGCGTTGACTATAATTTTGTGAGCCGCGCCCGCTTCGAGGCGATGATTCAGGAGACGGCGTTCCTCGAATACGCCGACGTGTTCGGTAATTTCTACGGGACGTGCGCGGCGGACACGGAAACCATCCTCAGCGGCGGTGAGGACGTCGTCCTGGTCATCGACGTGCAGGGCGCGCGGCAGGTGCGGTCGCGCGGGATCGAGACCATCGACATTTTCGTGCTGCCGCCGAGCGCCGCGATACTCGAGCAGCGGCTGCGCGGGCGCAGCAAGGACAGCGAAGAACAGATCGCGCGGCGGCTGACCGTCGCGTGTGCGGAAGTGAACGAGTTCGAGCAGTACGAATACGTCGTCGTCAACGATGCGCTCGACGCCGCGGTCGATCGGCTGCGGGCGATCATCCTGGCGGAACGCGCGCGGGTGAAGCCGATGCGCGGCATCGCCGCAGAGATCATCAGGACGTTCCGGCCATCGTAGGTGGCAGGACCCGGCTTCAGCCGGGCAGATCCAAGGCCCGGCTTCAGGCGGGCGGAGAGTTATGCAAACACCACCGAAAGAGAATCGTTTCGAGTTCGTCGTCATCGCGGGCAAGCGCGCGCGTCAGTTGCTGGCCGGCGCCCTGCCGCGAGAAGACGGCGAGAAGAAGACCACGATCGCGCACCGTGAGGTGATCCGCCGCAAGGTGCAGAAGGTGGACGAGTCGGAATAGCTCCCGACTCCCGACTTGGAACTTTGGCGAGTTGGGAGTTGGCAAGGGCCGGCCACGTCATCGTGCCGGCCGGGTTGGGAGTTGATCGTTGGCATTAGTGGCCCTCGGCGTCACCGGCGGTATCGGCGCTTATAAGTCGGTCGAAGTGTGCCGCGGCCTCCAGAAGCGAGGGCATGACGTCGTTGCCGTGATGACGCGGGCGGCGACGAAGTTCGTCGGTCCGCTCACCTTCGAAGCCATCACGCGACGGCCGGTGATCACGTCGCAGTGGGCGCCCGGTGCCAACGCGGACATCGAGCACATCGCGATTGCCGACTCGATCTCGCTCCTGCTGGTGGCCCCCTGCACCGCCAACGTCATCGGCAAGTTCGCGAACGGCATCGCCGACGATTTTCTCAGCTCGTTGTATCTCGCCACGCAGGCCGCGGTGCTGATCGCGCCGGCCATGAACAGCAACATGCTGGCGCACGACGCGGTCCAGAAGAATCTGCAGGCGCTCAGCGCGCGCGGCGTGCGCTTCGTCGAACCTGGCGAGGGCTATCTGGCGTGCGGGTGGATTGGTAAGGGCCGCCTGGCGGAGCCTGAAGAGGTCGTCGCCGCGGCGGTCGCTGTTCTGGAGCAATCGAGGCCGGCGGACCATGAAGGTCGGCCCCGCCGATCCGGCCCTCTCGCGGGTCGCCGCGTGCTCGTCACCGCTGGTCCAACGTACGAGGACATCGATCCGGTGCGGTTCGTCGGCAATCGATCCAGTGGACGCATGGGTTTTGCGCTGGCGGAAGAGGCCAGGCGCCGTGGCGCGCGCGTGACGATCGTTGCCGGGCCGACGCGTGTCGAGCCACCGGCCGCTGATGCCCTCGTGCGCGTGCGGAGCGCGGCGGAGATGCACGCCGCAGTCGTGGCCGAGGCTGCGTCGGCCGACGTCGTCATCATGGCGGCGGCGGTTGCCGATTACACGCCGGCGGACACCGCGGGTCAGAAGATCGCGAAAGGCGATGCGCCGATGACGCTGACGCTGCGCCGCACGCCCGATATCCTCGCGGAACTGGGCGACATGCGCTCGCGTCTGGGAACGGCAACGCCGCTGCTCGTGGGCTTCGCCGCCGAGACGCACGATGTCGTCGCCAGGGCGCAAGACAAGCGGCGTCGCAAGAAGCTCGATCTCATCGTCGCCAACGACGTCTCCCGGAGCGACCGTGGCTTCGAAGCGGCCACCAACGCCGTGACGATCATCGGCCCGGACGACGAAGCGGAAGTTCCGCTGCAGTCGAAGAGTGGCGTCGCCGCCGCGATCCTCGACCGCGTCGAGCGGCTCCTCGCGTCCTCCGTTCCCACGCGGGTGTAATGTCCCAGGACTCGCTGCGTGATCACCTCGAGTTCTTCCAGGAACTTGGCGTCGACGGGATGCGCACGGACGCCGAATGGCGTACGCGCCGGCAGCCCGACCCGCTCACCCAGGCTCTCGACCCGACCGTTTCAACCGAGGACCTGGGGCGACAGGCATCCGCAGAACCCGTGACTGTCTTTTCATCATCGGCAGAGGCGTTGGCGGCCATCAAGGCCGACATCGGCCCGGACTGCAGCCGTTGCAAGCTGCACACGCTCGGCCGGAAGCAGGTCGTGTTCGGCGTCGGCAATCCGAACGCGGACCTGATGTTCGTCGGTGAGGCGCCGGGCGCCGACGAAGACATCCAGGGCGAGCCGTTCGTCGGCCGCGCCGGGCAGCTGCTCACGAAGATCATCGAAGCGATTGGCCTGAAGCGCGAGGACGTCTACATCGCCAACGTGATCAAGTGCCGGCCGCCGGGCAACCGCAATCCGGAGCCCGATGAAGTGGAGCAGTGCGAACCGTTTCTGTTCCGCCAGGTCGACACGATCAAGCCGAAGGTGATCGTGGCGCTCGGCAAGTTCGCGGCGCAATGCCTGCTGCGCACCGATACGCCGATCACGCGGATTCGCGGCAAGGAGTTCGCTTACCGCGACGCGATCCTGATGCCGACGTATCACCCGGCCTACCTGCTGCGGAACCCGTCCGCGAAGCGCGATGTGTGGGAAGACATGAAGCGGGTTCGATCGATTCTCAGTTCCGCGTAATGCAGAATGCAGGATGCAGATACACGCGCCACGCGAAGGCGTGCATCGTACGCGTCCAGCCTTTGGCTGCTGACACCTCCGCTGCCTGCATTCTGCATTCTGCATTCTGAATTCCGTGTCCCTCATTTCCGTCGCCGTTCCCGTCCCGTTTCTCGATCTCCTCACCTATCGCGTTCCCGAATCGATACCGGTGCCGCCGATCGGTGCCCGCGTCCGCGTGCCGGTCGGCTCCCGCGTGCTCACCGGAGTTGTCGTTGAGACTGGTGTAGGCCGGGATCCGCGGAGCGGTCCCGGGATCTCGAATTCGCCAGGCGCTGCCGGCGATTCAGATGCGCGACGCGGTTCCGAGCCGGCCGCTTCCGGGGACCGGGCCGACATCCAACTCAAGGACGTTCTCGAGGCTCTCGACGACACGCCATACGTCCCGCCGCACGTCGTCGAGCTGTGCCGCTGGACCGCGGACTACTACCTGGCCGGCCTCGGCGACACGATCGCGGTGGCAATGCCGCCCGGCGCGAAAGGCCGTCGGTCGGCGTTCAAGACGCGGCGCATCGCTGCGGTCACGGCGGCCGGCGCGGATCTCGTGCACGCGCCAGACGCACACCTGACGCCGAAGCAGCGGGCGGCGCTCGAAACGGTGGCCGCGGCGACGCCAGGGCTGCCGACGTCGGACCTTCGCGACCGCGGCGTCAGCGCCGACGTCTTGTCGCGTCTCGCGGCGCGCGGACTGATTTCGCTGCGCGACGAGCAGGACGAACGCGATCCGTTCGAGCGTTCGGTGCTGCGGGATGTCGCGCGCGATACCTCACGCCAACTGACCGGCGAACAACGTGCCGCCTTCGAGCAGCTCGGCGCGCTTGCCGACACGCGTGAATTTCGCGTTGCACTGCTGCACGGGGTGACCGGCAGTGGCAAGACCGAGATCTACCTGCGGCTTGCCGAGCGCGTGCGGCAGGCCGGCCGTCAGGTGCTGTTGATGGTTCCCGAGATCGCGCTGACGCCCGC
>Ga0310810_10000723_pt1 | contig 33167 bp, 35 predicted proteins | sample NCmetagenome_FD_207641 | JGI IMG/M metagenome (GOLD analysis project Ga0310810, IMG submission 207641) | Soil microbial communities from experimental microcosm in Duke University, North Carolina, United States - NC | ecosystem: Engineered > Artificial ecosystem > Soil microcosm > Unclassified ... | reverse complement strand
AGGGCTCGACTAAGAGATATTCGATCGTGATTCCCGACAGGACCCGCGGGCCCCTAACATGAAGCGACCACCACCCTTGCAAACCGACCCTCACTTCAACTACTGTGCCAACGGAAGGAGACACCGATGCAACGCCTTCTCCTCGCTCTTTCGTTCCTCTTCGCGGTCATGTTCCTGCCGGGCTGCATGGTCACCACGACCTCGCGCGTCCGCGTCTACGATCCTCCGCCGGGCTACGTCTACACGTACCCGGACGGCGGCTGCTGGGCCGATGGCGTCTGGTACGCCTGGTGCCCCTGGTCGCCCGGTCCGACCTACGGCTACTACGCCTACGATGGCGGCATCTACGTGCTGCGGCCGCACTACTCCTGGGGTTACCGCCCCGGCTACCCGCCGCCTCCGCACTGGCGCCACTATCGTCCGGCCCCGCCGTATCATCCGGCTCCGCCGCCGTACCACCGTCCGCCGCACAGGTTCTGACCCTCCGCCCGCGCAAAGCGGGCTTTTTTTTAAAAAGTTCTCGTCCAAAAACCGGCCCACAAGGCCGGTTTTCCCGCTTTGGACTCTCGACTTTCGACTCCGTACTCACCGCACGTCCTTCGGTATCAACAACCCCGCCACCCAGGCATGGACGATGAGCGCGGCGCCGAGCACGCCGAGAAGATACGAACCCTTCCATGCCGCCCAGCAGAGGATGGCGAAGCCGGCGAGCCGCTGGACCTGTGCCGATGTCGTCATGAACTTCTTCACGTAGGCGCCGAACCGCGAGCGCTTCAGCGGTTCGAGGTCGGCGTAACGGATCACCGCGACCGTCGCCGCGACCGGCACGACGACGGCGAGGGCGAGCGCGGGCCAGGGATGTCCCTTGGCGAACAGCACGACGGCGCCGATGCCTGCAACGAGGTCGGCGGCGAGCTTGGCCGGATGGATCTGGTGGTAGAGCGTCTTTTCTTTCGAGGTCATGCCGCACAGTATACCGCCCTCGCCCCGCGGCGCATTGTGCATAACGAAAAGAGCGCCCGCGGGGGCGCCCTCCGAAGTTCATCGCGCGAGGTAAGGGCCGGTCAGCGTCACGTATTTGCCCGAGGCGGGACAGGTGAACGCCGTCCATGAGGCCGATGCTTCGGCCAAGGCCTCCTCATGGGCGCAGGGCGTGTCGCCGGCGCAGATGCGGACCACTTCTCCGGAACCGCCGGCGCGCCACGGCCTGCCCGGCGCGCAGGTGAGCGGCGCGGCCATGGTCCAACCGCAGTTCCTGAGCGGCCCGAAGTCCTCGACCGCGCACGGCATGGTCACGACGCTGCCCGTCTTCGGCACCGTCACGTCGACCGTGACCTTGTTGTTCTCATAGACCTTGGGATCGACCTTGCAGGCCTGCTTGAGCGCCGGTTCGCCGCCGGGGCCGATGACGGGGAGGCCCTGTTCGTCCGTCGCCGCCACGTACTTGCCCGGCGTTGGCACGCCTTCGCACAGCAGCTTGAGGGGGTTCACCTCCATCGACAGCTGATAGGTCTGCTGCGGCGCGTCCATCTTCAGGTCGGTGATGTCGATCCACTGGCAATCGAGACCGGCGAAGTACTCGTCCTCCCAGCCGGCGGTGATGCCCTGGTTCTCGCACTTCTGGTACGGCGCGGTGAAGGCCGCGTCGGCGGCGTTGCGGGCCCGGCCGGTGCTCTCCACGCAGAACGACTGTTTCGTGCCCGGCAGCACGGCCTTGCCGTCCTTCTCGAGCTGGAACGTCCCGTAACCGTTGAAATGGTAGTGCTTATGGCAGTCGGACCAGACGAACTGGTGCGTCTTGTCGACAAGCTGCTTCACGTCGCCGAAAGCGATGTCCGTGTCGCCGATGTTCGGCGTGACGGCGCGGAAGCGGAGCAAACGGCGGCGGCCCGGCCCGCCCACGCATTTCTCGGCGATGGCGCAGGAATCAGGCGCGAAGTCCTTGTAGATGATGTCGTACTCGGCGAGCTTCTCCTTGTCGACCGTGAGGTCGGCGCCGCCCTTCGTGGTCGGCGGTCCGGCGGTCCATTTTGCTGCCAGATCGGCGTCGTAGGCCACGCGCTTGAGCGAGACCGACAGCGCAGCAACGCCGTTCTCGCGGTTCAGCACGTCGAGGCAGGGCTCAAGCGGCTTGCCGGAGGGATCCTCGCAATCCGTCACGCCCGGAGCGCACTTGGGGTCGAAATAGTTGCCGTAGTTCGCGTCGTCGACCTGGCCGAGCGGGATCTCGTCCTGGTTCGCGCAGGCGAAGCCGAGCCGTTGGAAGAGATGTCGGGGATCGGCCGGGACGATGAACGTCTCCGCGGTCTGCGCGTCGGTCTCGGCCAGGTCGGGGAGCGACTCCTCGAGCGTGTCCGACGGTGCGACGATGTAGCCGGAGAGCGTGTAGGGGATGACCAGCCGCTTCCGCGACGCGTCGAAGGTCCTTTCGCCGAGCGCAAGGGTCATGTGGTCCGACGGGAGGGGCATGGCCGGCTCCCGGAAGATCGTCTGCAGATATGACGTGAACACCTGCCTTCGGGCGAGCTCCTCAAGGGACTTTCGGGTCGCCTCATCGTTCGCCGTCGCGGCGGCCAGCACCGCCGGGAGATGCGTTCCGGCGTCCGACAGGTCGAGTTCCAGCCGGCCTTTGACGGTCGTCTCGACCAGCGCGGGCTCCTTGGCGGCGCCCGGGGCGGTATCGTCGCGCCGCTGTTCGAGCAACGCCCAACTCTTCGCCGCCACCAGGCCGACGAAAAGGACGATGAGCAGTATCAACTTCCAGGACCCTGCGTTGGAACGGTCATTGCGCATATGGTCCCAGTATAGCCGATGTTCGCGCATTTTCATCATGCCAGTGTTGCCAGGAGGTCTTTTTCGTGCCTAAAGTGGGGGCGGTACCTTAGAGAGGAGCACCACCATGGATGCGAAAGAAAGGCAGGCGCTTGAGGCGGCATTGCGGGGTTTGTCCGCGGAACAGCTCGAGCAGGTGCATGACAAGGCCAAGGAGACGCTTCGGGACCTCGAGGACCTCAACTCAGCCTTCCCGGCCACCCAGGAATTCCTGCAGGCGCGGGGTCTGACGAACGTCCGGCAGCTCGACAAGCAGGGCATGGCCGAGCTTCGGACCCATCTCGAGGGCATCCTCCAGGGATTGTGCAAGGCCAAGGCCTAGGGAACGACGCAAGGCCCGCATCGCGGGCCTTTTTTCTTTGTTCGTTGTCGCATCCTATGACGGTCGGGGCATCACCGTCTTACCATTGACATTTTGGCCAAAATATGCTAAGGTCGCCTGTCGCCCGTTGCACACGGGCGTTTTATTTTGGCCCAACCCAGCGAAATTATGAGACTGACCCCGACACGCATGCTTGCCGCCCAAATGTTCGGCAAGTTCGTCCCGGCCTTTCTCGTTCTTGTTTCCCTCGTCCAGCCCGCCCGCGTCGGCGCCCAAAGCGTCAGCGGCATCGATCCTGTCGCCGCCCTGACCGTCACCGGCGCCGTACTTGAGGCTGCCGAGCCTGCGCTGGGTCCGGCCAAGCCCCCGACCGCGCAGGAGGTCCTGCTCGACGTCTGTCAGGAGAAGGGTTACGGCGAAGATTGCGCCAAGACCCTCCTCGGCATGATGTGGAAAGAATCCCAGAACGTCAGTTCCGCGGTCGGCGACAGGGGACTCGCGCTGGGCTACTTCCAGATCCATTACCGGATGCACAAGGTCACCAAGGAATGCGCCCAGGACCTCCGCTGCTCGGCCGCCTGGACGCTCACGTACATGGAACGCAACGGCTATCCCAAGTATCCGACCTACGCCATCCAGTGCCATAACGGCTGCAACATCAGGAACGGCTACGCTGCTTCGGTACTGCGCAACGCCCGTCGCCTGTGGGGAGAGCCGATGACCATCGCTCTCGCGCAGGAGTAAGCAGAACAATCAGATTGTTCACAAGATCCCGCCTCACCAGGCGGGATCTTCGTTTTCCGCCGCTTGCTTTGCGGCCGCCGGAACGCTACGCTGCCGCCGGTTCCTTCCAGGAAAGGAGGCTCCCATGCGATTGCGGGGCATCGACTTCGGACCCGTGCTCGACGCCTCCGGCGTCCGTGGTTTCTTCGGCGAAGGCTACGCCCACCACGCCTTGTGGAAACCCTTCGGCCTAAGCTTCGAGGGCTCGACGTTCGTGGCCAAGACCACGACCCTCGGCCCGCGCGAAGGCAACATGCCGCTCGGCGCGGATCTCCGGCCGAAGGAGCTGGTCCCTCGCTGCGTCATCGCGAAGCCGCTCAAAGGCGTCGCGCTCAACGCCGTGGGCCTCTCCGGGCCGGGCGCGAAGGCGCTGCTCGAGACCGGCCGCTGGCAGGCGCGGACCGAGCCGTTCTTCATCTCCTTCATGTCGGTCGCGCCGTCCGCGGCGGCACGGCAGCGCGAGCTCGAAGACTTCATCTGCCTGTGCATGGAGCACCTGGGCGGATTCCAGGCGCCCGTCGGCCTGCAGCTGAACTTCTCGTGTCCGAACGTCGGCATCGATCCCTCGCGTCTCATCGAGGAGGTCGCGTGGGCGCTGCGCACGGCGTCGCTGCCTCGCGTGCCGCTCATGCCCAAGTTCAACGTGCTGCTGCCGCCCGAGGCCGCGGCCGAGATCGCGGGACTCCCGGCTTGCGACGCGCTGTGCGTCTCGAACACGCTCCCATGGGGAGCGCTGCCTGACCGCATCGACTGGCAGGGCCTGTTCGGCTCCGCGACCTCGCCGCTCGCGCATCTGGGCGGCGGCGGTCTCTCCGGCGCGCCGCTTCTCCCGCTCACGGGCGCGTGGGTGCGGGCCGCGCGCGCCGCCGGGGTGCGCAAGCCGATCAACGCCGGCGGGGGCATCCTGCGCGCCGCCGACGTCGACACGCTCCTCGATGCAGGGGCCGACTCCGTCTTCATCGGATCGATGGCCATCCTGCGCCCCTGGCGCGTCGCCCGCGCCATCCGGCGGGCCCGCGCCGCGGCCTCACGACGCCTGGTCAAGTAGACCCGGCGTTTTTTTCTTGTCATGATGCGCAGGTACTCACTATTCGCCTTATGGAGACCGGACCACGTTTTTACGATCAGGAGCCTTCGTCCGAAAGACGGGAGACCGAGGGGGCGAGGTCGAAGCTGGAACGCCATTATTTCACCGAAGGCAACGTCGATGCCGAGGACGTGCCCGACGAAGTGAAGGAGAAGTTCATCGCCGAGAAGCTGAGGGAGAACGAGGTGAAGATGGAGAAGCTCCGTCAGGAATCCGCGCGTCTCGAGGAAATGCGGGCGAAGTTGTCCCCGGATTTCACCGAGGAAGAAGAGGCCTGGTTCGCGGGCGGCGAGGCCGCGGCGCGGAAGCTCGCGCTGCAGGAACTTTGGGAGTCGCAGATGTCGCTCGACATCGAGGAGGTGCCGGCGGCGGAGAAGGTCTCCTTCGCGGACGATCGCCTGCGCCAGCTCAGATATTTGGCCACGACCGAGCAGTTCAAGGGATCGGAAGGGCTGGCGGAACGCATCGACCGGCTGGAGCAGCTGCGCGAGCAATATAAGAAAGAGGCGGAGCGGGGCGAGGGCGCATGACGCGCCCTCTTTCGTTCTGGGCGAGGGTTCTCGGACGTGCTATGATCGCGGCATGAAACCTTCATTTTTCTTCAAACTTCTTCCCGTGGTCGCCGTGGCGCTCGCGGCCCTGCCTGCCGCCGCGAACGCCGGCCGGCTCGTGCGCGGTACGCTGCCCGCGGTCTATTACGAGGCCGCGGACGGCAAGCGCTACGTCTTCCCCAATGAGAAGACCTACGCCACCTGGTACGCAGGGTTCGGCGCGGTCGAGACCGTCTCCGACACGGCGCTCGCGACGATGCAGGTCGGCAGCAACGTCACGGTCAGGCCGGGGACGCGCATGGTGAAGGTCCAGACGGACCCGAAGGTCTACGCGGTCGCGAAGGGCGGCACGCTGCGCTGGGTGAAGACCGAGGCCGTCGCCGGCGCGCTCTATGGCGCGGACTGGGCCGCCAAGATCGACGACATACCGGACGCGTTCTTCGTGAACTACAAGACCGGCGCGGACATCGCCGCGGCGTCCGATTTCGATCCCGCGGCCGAGACCGCTGGCGCGCCGACCATCGAAGCGGACAAGGGCATCCCGCTTCCGACCGTGCCTATGGTCGGCAGTTGCGGCATCTTCCCGGCCGATGATCCCTGGAACGCGGACGTGTCGGCGTACCCGCTTAACCCGAATTCCGCCGCGTACGTTGCGAGCATCGGCGCCGGCGGCCATCTCCACCCCGATTACGGCAGCGACCCGACCTACGGCATCCCGATCACCGTCGTCGACGCTTCGCAGCAGAAGGTCCCCATCACTTTCGACGCCTACGGCGACGAATCCGACCCGGGGCCGTACCCCGTGCCGGCGGACGCGCGCGTGGAATCGGGCAGCGACGGCCACGTGCTCGTGCTCGAAAAGGACGGCTGCAAGCTGTATGAGATGTTCGACGCGCGCAAGGACGCCGCGGGCAGCGGCTGGACCGCCGCCTCGGGCGCCGTCTTCGACCTGCGTTCCAACGCGCTCCGCCCCGAAGGCTGGACCTCCGCGGACGCCGCAGGCCTGCCGATCTATCCAGGTCTCGTGAAATACGACGAAGTGGCCTCGGGCGTCATCCGCCACGCCATCCGCTTCACCGCTTCGCGCACGCAGAACGGCTACATCCATCCGGCGACGCACGAAGCGGGCTCGAACGACGCGTCGTTGCCGCCGATGGGCCTGCGTATGCGGCTCAAGGCCTCCTACGACATCTCCGGCTACACCGGCGGCGCGAAGGTCATCCTCACGGCGATGAAGAAGTACGGCATGATCCTCGCGGACAACGGCTCGAATTGGTACTTCACCGGCGAAACGGACACGCGCTGGGACGACGATGACATGAACCAGATGAAGAACGTCCCGGGCTCCGCTTTCGAGGCGGTCGATACGGGGCCGATCATCAAGTGAACGAGGTTGTAGGTTGTAGGTGGTAGGTTGTAGGTTGAAGCAAAGGCCATGGAGCCTACAACCTACCCCCTACAACCTCTCCGCTCGTATGCCCTACATCCCCAAAGAAGACCGCGCTGCGCTCGATGCCTCCATCGACGCGCTCGCGGACCACATCGTCGAACGCGCCAAGGCGGGGGACAACGATGCGGCCTTCGCCGGGCTGCTCAATTATTCCTGCACGCGCCTGGCGCTTCGCGTCATCCGCAAGCGTTTCGGCAAGATGCGCTACTGGATCATCGCGGCGGCGACCGGCGCGCTCAGGAACGTCGCCGACGAGTTCTACCGCCGCGTCGCGGCCCCGTACGAGGACGCGCAGATCACGAAGAACGGCGACGTCGACCTGTACGCCGAGTACGACCGCGAGATCGGCGCCCGTTGATCCTTGCGAGGAAAAAGAAAAGCTCCCCGAGCGGGGAGCTTTCGTCTTCCGGCGCCATCAGCGTGCGTAAGGGAAGAGCTGGAGGAGGAAGGCGATGATGAGCAGGATGCCCGATACGCCGAGCAGGGCGTCTTTGAGGCCGCGGGCCGCCGGGGTCTTCCCGGGGAAGCGCAGCACGGCCACGACGATGATGAGCCAGAGCCACCAGGTGCGGTGAATGATCTCCATGACGGGTCTCCTTTGTTCGGGTGCAGGGCGTTCTTTAGCTGAACATAGCACAAAAAAAGCATTTTGTCAATACTGCCGCGTTGCCGCATGGTATCCTCAACCGCATGCGTAAGACCCTTCTGCGTTACGTGATCCCGTCCCTCCTGGTGCTCGTCGCGCTCGCGGCCGATCTCGCGTATCCGCCCGTCGGCCGTCCGTTGCTCGTCGCGAGCGCGCTCGTCGGCCTGTTGCCGCTCGCCGGTCAGGTCGCGGCGGAGTTCAGGAAGAACAAGCGCATCGACCTCGGCCTGCCCGTGGTCCTCACCATCGTCATCCTGCTCGCGTTCGGCCAGTTGAAGACCGCGGCGATCTTCGTGCTCCTGATACTCCTCGGCGGCCTTTTCAAGGACTACATCGTCTGGAAGGTGCAGCGCTCGGTCGAGGGCATCGCGCAGGCCCTCCCGGACACGGCGCTCGTGCGGGCCGGCGGCGGGACCAGGGAGGCCAAGATCGCGGACATCGCCCGCGGCGACATCGTCATCCTCAAGGCGGGCAGCCGCGTCCCGGTCGACGGCACGCTGCTCACCGAAAGCGCGTCGTTCGACGAGTCCGTCGTGACGGGAGAGTCCCGGCCGGTCCCGAAGAAGAAGGGCGACGCGCTCGTCGCCGGCGCCATCGACCTGAGCGAGTACGCCGAGATGGAGGCGTCCGGCACGAGCGCGACCTCCACCATCGCGCAGGTCAAGAAGCTCGTCGCCGAAGCGCAGTCGCGCAGCGCGCCGCTCTCCAAGTTCACGACGCGCTACGCCGAAGCGACCGTCGTCGTGACCATCGTGCTATGCGTCGTCCTGTTCATCGCGACCCGCGATGTCCTGCAGGCGCTGGCGCTCTGGATCGCGCTGGTCCCCGTGGTCTTCGCGATCATCGTGCCCGTGTCGACGACGCTGGGCATCAGCCTGCTCGCGCGCCGCGGCGTGCTCATCAAGAACGCCGAGGCCGTGGAGAACCTCACGAAGATCGACACCATCGTCTTCGACAAGACCGGGACGCTCACGAAGGGCGACGCCGAGGTCGTCGGGATCGCGTCCGCGGGCGCCATGGACGCCCCGGAGGCGCTGCGTCTGGCGGCCGGTCTGGAAACGTTTTCCGAACACCACCTTGGCGACGCCATCGTGAAGAAAGCGGCCCGTGACGGCGTCGCGCCCGCGGAGATCTCGTCGCCGCGTTCCGTCAAAGGGAGAGGCATCGAGGGCGTGCATGAAGGACGCCGCGTGCTCGCCGGCAACCGCGCTTTCATGGACGAAGCGGGCGTGACGTTGCCGGAGGCGGTCATCGCGGACGCCGCTGCGCGCGAGGCCCAGGGCGCGACCGCGGTCTTCTTCGCGGTCGGCGCGGAGGTCGCCGCGATGTTCTTCATCGAGGACGCGCTGCGCGAGAACGCGCGGTCGGCGGTCGCCGAACTGCGGCGCATGGGTTTCTCGCTCATCATGCTGACGGGCGACAGCGAGCCCGTCGCCAGGAAGATCGCGGGAGAGCTCGGCATCGAAGAGGTCCGTTCGCGCTGCCTGCCGCAGGACAAGATCGCGCGGATCGCCGAGCTCAAGGCCGCCGGAAGGAAGGTCGCCATGATCGGGGACGGCATCAATGACGCGCCCGCGCTCGCCGAGGCGCACGTCGGCATCGCCATGGGGCTCCGCGGCGTGGACGTCACGCTGGAATCCGCCCAGGCCGTGCTCGTGAGCGACGATCTCGCCGCGCTGCCGGAGGTCATCAGGGCCTCGCGCCGCATCTTCCGGACCATCACGAACGACCTCGTCATCGCCACGGCCATCCACGCCGTGACGGCCGCCTTCGTGGTCGCCGGGACGATCGGCGTGCTCGGCAGCACGCTGCTCCATCAGGCGAGTTCCGCGCTCGTGCTCGGCAACACGCTGACCCTTTTCCGGCTGGGCAAAGCGGGAAAGCGTCGCGCGGACCGAGCTGCCCGCCGAGGACCGGACCCCGCACCCTAGGCAAGGCCCGTTTTTCATGGTTGAGTAGCGGCACCGTTCCTTAAAGCCGACGACCAGGAGGTCAACGATGCAAGCCGGCGACCAAGATCCTTCCGCGACCGTGTCACTGCCCGCGCCGGAGAAGAAGCCGTCCCTCAAATGGGCGTTCGCGCTCTTCTTCATCGGCATGCACCTGTGCCTGCTGTTCGCGCCGTGGTTCTTCTCGTGGGGCGCGCTGTTCACCGCGATCGCCATCAACGCCGTGCTCGGCACCATCGGGCTGTCGCTCGGGTACCACCGGCTGCTGACGCACGAAAGCTTCAAGGTGCCGAAGTGGCTCGAGTACGCCATGGCGACCTGCGGCATCCTCGCGCTCCAGGGCGCGCCCACGTCGTGGGTCGGGATGCACCGCATCCATCACGCTTTCTCGGACACCGAGAAGGACCCGCACAACTCCAAGCGGGGGTTCTGGTGGAGCCATGTCGGATGGGCGTTCTACCTGACGCAGAACGCTTACCGCAGGTACGCGCCGCGCTTCATGCGCGAGGCGAAGTTCTACCGGTTCTTCGACAGCAGCTTCCTGTTGCAGCTCGCGTTGCAGGTGCCGCTCGGGCTGGTCCTCTTCGCCATCGGCGGCTGGACCTACGTGGTCTGGGGGATCTTCGTCCGCATCGTGGTGATGTGGCACTGCACCTTCCTCGTGAACTCGGCGACCCACAAGTGGGGTTACCGGAACTACGAGATCAAGGACGCGTCCCGCAACACCTGGTGGGTGGCCCTCCTGACCTACGGGGAAGGCTGGCACAACAACCACCACGCACAGCCCAAGGCCGCCAAGTTCGGCCGCAGGTTCTGGGAGATCGACGTCTCCTGGTACGTGCTCAAGTTCCTCAAGCTCGTCCGCCTCGCCAAGGACGTGCGGCTCCCGCCGCGCGAACCGGCCTGACGGCAACGATGACGACCGCTTTCGCGGTCGTTTTTTGTCGTCGATCAGTTGCGATCCGCAATGATGTGCCCCGCGGGTCCTGTCGGGGGCAGCCACCCCGTCAGTGCTCGGGACGCGGCCCTGCGCGCTGCCGGGGTCCCCGTTGCCCCCGCCACCCGCGGTACGAAGGCCGACCTCGGCGCTTCTAAGGAAAAAGGAAATCCGGCCGCAAGGATGGATCGCTGTCGCATCTCACCGGGCCGGATTCCTCGCAGGATATCTTAGCGCTGCTTCGATGGCGCGGCTTCGTCGGAAAACCATAAGAGATCCCGTCCAAAAACCGGCCCTAGCGGGGCCGGTTTTCGCGCTCTCCACTCTAAACTCTCCACTTTCCACTCTCGCGAACGCGTTACCTCAAAACCCCGCCCCCGTATGCTATGATGTGCGCATGATCGTCGACGCGCACACGCACATCGGTTTCAGCGGCGCAATCATCGCCGACCCCGCGAGCCTTGCCGCTTCCATGAAGAAGGCGGGCATCGACAAGGCCCTCGTTTTTGCCGGCCGCATCAACGGCTGTTCGACGCAGGACCTTCTCGGCGCGTTGAAGCCGTACCGCGGCATCCTGTACCCGGTCGGCTCGCTCACCGCGGGCGCCGGAAAGCGGCCCTCCAAGGCGCAGGTCGAGGAATGGCTCGCCTCCGGCGCCGTCCACGGGCTGAAGTTCTATCCCGGCTACGAGTACTTCTACCCGCAGGACGACTGGCTCGCGCCGATCCTCGAACTGCTGGCGAAGTACCGGCGCCCGGCGATCTTCCACAGCGGCGACACCTACAGCCGCGTGCATGTCGCGAAGCTCAAGTACGCGCACCCGATCCATCTCGACGAGGTCGCGGTCGAACACCCGCAGCTCCGCGTCGTCATGGCGCACCTCGGCTACCCGTGGATCGTCGACGCGGCCGAGGTCGTCTACAAGAACAAGAACGTCTTCGCGGACTGCTCGGGCTTCGTCTACGGAGCGTTCACGGCGAAGAACCGGGCGCATTTCCGCGAATGCTGGCGCGAGTTCGTCCGCATCTCCGCCGCGCCTGAACGCGTCCTCTTCGGCAGCGACTGGCCGATCTCCGATCAGTCGTCGTACGTGCGAACCATGAAGGACATCGCGGGCCCCCGCGCCACCGACTTTTTTTCCAAGAACGCCGTCGAGCTCTTCGGGCTCGAGGCCTGACCGTTACGTGCTTTAAGCTGGCAGCTTTCAGAGGGATTCGTCCTACTCCTGCAAGCTGAAAGCTAAAAGCTGAAAGCTGTCACCTAAAAGCCGTCGTATGCCTATGACACCGCAACGCACGAAGAAGATCGTCCTTTCAGCCGCCGGCGCCATAGTGGTGCTGGTGGTCATCGCCGCCGTCATCTCGCTCGTCCAGCGGCCGGGCTCCGTCGCGCCGTCGTTCGGCGGCGCCGGCTCGACCGGCCTCGCGCTGCGGGCCTCGAAGTCCATGGTAGCGCCGGGCGCGCCCGCGATGGACGCGGGGTATGCCGAGGGAACCGACTACGCTCCCGCGCCGCCGACGATGCCGCCGGATTACTACCAGAACGGCGGGCAGACCGCGGCCGAGGTCGACCAGCGCATCATCAAGGACGGCTCGCTGCGGCTCACCGTCGACAAGGTGACCGACGCGCTCGACCGCATTGCGGCGATCGCCAAGGACCGCAAGGGCTTCGTGCAGAGCTCGTCGTCGAGCGAGCGCGAGGACGGCAAGCATGACGGGCAGGTGACGATCCGCGTGCCGGTCGTCTCGTTCGAGGCCGCGATGGGCGACGTCAAGGCGCTCGCCAAGGTCGTGAACTACGAATCGACCACGGGCCAGGACGTCACCGAACAATACACCGATCTCCAGGCGCAGCTCCGCAACGCCCAGGCGCAGGAGGAGGAATACCTCGTCATCCTCAAGAAGGCGCAGTCCGTCGAGGACATCCTCAAGGTGCAGGAACGCCTCGGCCAGGTGCGCGGGCAGATCGAGCAGCTCCAGGGCCGCATCAAGTACCTGGAGAACATGACCTCGCTCTCGACCATCACCGTCTCGCTCACCGAAGAGACCGAGGTGCAGGCGCCGACCAAGGAGTTCCGGCCGGGCGCGATCGTGAAGGAGGCGGTGCAGACGCTCATCGTGCTCGGGCAGCGCATCGTCGAGGCCTCCATCTGGCTCGTCATCGTCGGCGGCGGCATCGGCGTCCCGGTCCTTCTGCTCGTCCTCGTCGTCCGGGCGCTCGTGCGCGCCGGGCTCCGCCGCCGCCTGCCGCCGAAACCCTGAGCGCCGCGGTCCGGGGACTTGCATGCCGATCGATGAAAAGAAATTGGTCGAGGATTCCCGCAGCGGCGACGCCGAAGCGTTCGGTTCGCTGTACGACGCGTACGTCCGGAAGATCTACGACTACGTCTACTACCGCACCCACCACCGCGAAACGGCGGAGGACCTGACCGCGGACGTCTTCCTCAAGGCATACCGCGCGATCGGGAGCTTCGACCCGAGGAAAGGCTCCTTCTCCGCCTGGATCTACCGCATCGCCAGGAACCGCGTCATCGACCACAGCCGCAGCAAGCGCGACTCCGAGGACATCGAGGACGTCTGGGACCTGCTCCGGAGCGGCGACGATCCCGCGCGGGACGCCGAGACGGCCGAGCGGCTGCGGCAGGCGGAACGGCACATCGCCGCCTTGCCCGCGGGCCAGCGCGAGGTGCTCCTCCTCCGCGCCTGGGACGGCCTCTCGTACGCCGAGATCGCCGAAACGCTCGGCAAGAGCGAGGCGGCCTGCAAGATGTCGTTCTCCCGCGCGGTCTCGGCGCTCCGCAAGCTCGCGCCGCTCGCCGCGCTCCTCCTCATCCTCGCAAATCCCTTCCTCTAAGCCTATGACCATCGAACAGAAGATCGCACGCATCATCGAGGACATGTGCTCGGCCGATCCGTCGCTGCACAGCCGCGAGGCGGAACTGCGGCCCATCGTCCGCGCCGTCCTCGAGGCCCAGCCCGACACCGGTTTCGACGAAGGTTTTTCGGCGCGCGTCCGCAAGCAGGTGCTCGCCGAGGCCGCGAAAGGACGGCCGGCAAAGCCGTCCTTCATGGATCGCCTCCGGCATCTGCGCCGCGGCGACGCCTACGTGCTCGGCACCGCCGCGCTCGGGATCGTGCTGGCCGCGAGCCTCGCGACGTCCGTCCTCGTCGCGCCGCGCGGGGGGAACGCGCCGGCGCTCACGCACGTCGCGCCCTCGTCGTCCTTCGCGCCGAAACGGGAGGGAGAGCTGAGCGTCGTGCCGCTCGGCGGCGGGGCCTTCGGGCAGCTGCAGGGTTTCGAAGCGCAGCCGCCGGCCGAGAACACGGGGCTCAGCGGCGCGGGAGCAGCGACGCCGGGCGCGCCGCCGGACCTCGCCGACAGGGCGATGCTCGCGCCGCAGCCGGGCGAGGCGACGCAGCCGCGCTATGTCTATAAAGGCGATCTTCCCGCAACGGACGCCAAGGTCACGGTCTACCGCCGCGTGAAAGGTTTCTCCGGAGCGTCGGCGTCGGCGGTCGCTGCCGCGACGCGGGGCACGGTCGATCTCACGAAGCTCGAGAACCCGAAGCTGCAATCCTTCAGCCTGGTCGACGACCGCGACTTCGGTTACAACATCTTCGTCGACGCGCATGAAGGCACGGTGACCTTCGGGCAGCTGTGGCAGAAGTGGCCGCATCCCGACGCGCTCTGCCAGGACGAGGCGTGTTTCAGGCGCCTGCAACTGCGGCCCGAACAGATGCCGCCCGCGGACGAGATCGAGGCCGTCGCCGAGCGTTTCCTCGCCGACTACGGCATCTCGAAGGAAGGCTACGGCGCGCCTGAAGTGCGGGACGAGCGCTCGCGTGCCATCGCGCTGGCCGGCGGCGACGCGTCGCTCGCCGTCCTTCCCGAATCCGTCCCCGTGATCTATCCGATCGTCATCGACGGCCTCAAGGTCCACGAGCAGAACGGCGAAGCGGCCGGACTGCTCGTCGGGGTCAACATCCGGGCCAAGCGGGTCGATAACGTCTGGGGCATCGCCTCGAACGCGTTCGAGAGCTCGTCGTACGACGCGGAGACCGATACGGCGAAACTGCGCGCGTACCTCGAGAAGGGCGGCATGCCCGCGGCGGTCCCCGGGGCCAAGGTCGTCGACGTGCCCCTGAGCGAGCCCTCCAAGGTGCTCATGCGCGTCTGGAACTACGACCAGGAAGGCGGCTCCGAGGAACTTTTCGTGCCGGCCCTTCTCTTCCCCGTCGCCGAGCCTCCGAAGGACGACCCATGGGCGCCCGGCGCCGTCGTCGTGCCGCTCGCCAAGGGGCTGCTCGGTCAGGACCAGCCGTCCGTCATGCCGCTGGAGAAGCCGCTGACGCGCTAGGCATCGACGCCTGGCGGACGGCGCGCTACACTATCGACGTTCACGTTACACTTTCCTATGGACTTGGACCTCAGGGTCGTTCGCTCGGGCATCACGCGGGCCGCGCTCATCGTCTCGCTCGCCATCGTCGTCGCGACAGGAATCGCCGCGAAGACCGCGTACAAGATGAAGTCGCTCGGCAACACGATCTCCGTCACCGGTTCTGCCGAACGGATGATCTCGTCGGACACGGTGAAATGGACCGGCCGCATCTCGAAGAACGTCGAAGCGGACGGGCTCAAGGACGGCAACGCCGAGATCAAGAAACGCCTGGCGGACGCCCTCGCGCTCCTGAAGGCCGCGGGCGTCAAGGACGCGGAGATCACCGTGAAGCCGGTGAACGTCTACGCCGTCTACGGAACGGACGAGGGCAAGCCGTACGGCACATCGAGCCGCATCGCGGGGTACGGGCTCGACCAGAGCTTCGTCGTGGAATCGTCCGACGTGAAGGGCGTGACCAAGCTCGCGCAGGACGTGGCTGACAAGCTCCTCGAGGGCGGCGTCGTGTTCACGACCGACAGCCTCGAGTATTACTACAGCAAGCTCGCCGAACTGAAGCTCGACATGCTGTCCGAAGCGACGAAGAACGCCAAGGACCGCGCCGAGCGCATCGTCTCGAGCACGGGCGGGACGCTCGGCCCGGTGTCCTCCGCGGGCATGGGCGTGTTCCAGGTCACGGCGGTCAACTCCACCGAGATCTCGGACTATGGCGCCTACGACACCTCGTCGATCGACAAGAAAGTGACCGCGGTCGCCCGCGCCGAGTTCCTGCTCCGCTGATGGCGCACCGAAGTGATGCAGGAGCGAAGTGCCGCTCCGTTGCTCCGCTATGCACCTCGTCAGCACCCTGGTCCTCATCGCCGCGATGATCTGGTTCTTCGAACAGATATTGGAGTGAAAGGAGTCCCGCTATGCATCCGCTCATCGCCGCGGTCCTCGGCGTCGTCGAGGGCCTCACCGAGTTCCTGCCCGTCTCATCGACCGGGCATCTCATCCTCGCCTCGCGCCTGCTCGGGCTCGCGCAGACGGAGTTCGTGAAGAGCTTCGAGATCGCCATCCAGCTCGGCGCGATCATGGCCGTGGTCGTCCTGTATCGCAGGACGCTTTTCGGCGACATCGAGGCGATGAAGCGCGTCATCGTCGGGTTCATCCCGACGGGCATCCTCGGCCTCGTCCTTTACAAGGTCGTGAAGCGCTACCTCCTCGGCAGCGACGCGACCGTGCTGTGGGCGTTGTTCCTCGGCGGCATCGTGCTCATCGCCTTCGAGCTGCTGCACAAGAGCGCGCCGGGCAAGGACGACGATGCTGACGTGCGCAAGATCACGTACCGCCAGGCGCTCGTCATCGGCGCGTGCCAGTCGCTGGCCATGGTCCCGGGCGTCTCGCGTTCGGCGGCCTCCGTGGTCGGCGGCCTGGCCCAGGGCATCGACCGCCGCACGACCGTGCGGTTCTCGTTCCTCCTCGCCGTGCCGACGATGCTCGCCGCTACCGGCCTCGACCTGGTGAAGAGCCGGGCCGCGTTCGCGTCCGTGGACTACGTCGCGCTGGCGATCGGTACCGCGGTCTCCTTCGTCGTCGCGCTCGCCGCCGTCAAGTTCCTGCTGAAGTACGTCCGCACCCACACCTTCATCCCGTTCGGCGTCTACCGCATCGCCGCCGCGCTCGCCTTCTGGGCGCTGGTGAAGTGACCAAAAAGAACCAACCGCACCATCGAAGCCGAGATAGAGATCCTGCGAGAAATCCGGCCCGTCCGAAATGGACGGGTCTTTCATTTTTGGGGCCGGATTTCTTTCATGTCCAAAAACCTCCGGGATGCATTTTGCCGAAAGCGGAGGCCGCGCCGGGGCGTCCCGCGTCCGCCGTTCGGTCCCCGCCAGGCGGACCGCGGCGGACCGGGATGCCCCAGGCAGGCCGGCTCTCATAGCTGAAGCCGGCAACAAAAAAATCCCGCGCAAGAGCGCGGGACCGTCATTTGAACCGAATGAGATAGTGGAGCTGCGCGACGCCTCGGCCGCCCGTCGGCATGTGCCACACCACGTGACGCCGACGTTCGGGGACCTCGAGGAAACCTCCGTGCGGCGCGATGGCCTGCTGGATGCGGGCGAGCGCGTCGGCGAGCGTCATGCGCCTGCCGTCGAGCGCCTCCGCGGCGCGACGGACCCGGCCCGGCAGCGCCAGCGATTCGGCCGTGGGGCCGAAGCAGGGGTCGTGGAAACGAAAGGTGACGGGGTGCGGCTTGCGCTTCGCGCGCCGCCGCCGTTCGGACCATCTCCTAACCCTTTCGAACATCGTCCCTCCTCTCAGGCCGGCGCCAGCTCGTCGACGTGATAGGCGCCGACCTCTCCGTTCGCGTGTTCCACGAGGATCACTTCGCCGCGGTTCCCGAAGGCGGGTCCGATGACCTCGCCCCTGGCCCCCTCGGACCGGTGCCGGAGATGGCGCCGGTTGACCCTCCAGCCCCCGGTGTCGCCGAGTCGGCGGACCTGCACCGGAAAGCCTTGCTGCAGCCATTTCTTGACCATGGACTGCCTCCTTGAATGTACGGAAGCCGTACCTTAGCCTTTTTCGGGACTTCGGTCAATCCGGCCGTTTTCCGGGCGAAGTGCTACAATGGTCCTCGACGTATGGACGAACGACGGGAGGACAAGACCGCCGCCGACGATGCGGAAGCGCCCGAGAGGACCTGTCCCGCTTGCGGCGCCGAGATTCGCCAGGAAAAATGCAAAGTGGTCTGCCGCAGCGAGCGCTGCGTCTACCGCATCATCTTCACGTGCTCCGAATTCTGACCGCCATGCCCAAGGACCCGACATCATGGGGCGACGTCGCCGACTGGTACGACCGCATGCTGGGCGAAGGGGATACCTTCCAGGCGAAGGTCATCCTCCCGAACCTGACGCGGCTGCTCGCCGTGAAGCCCGGCGTCCGGCTGCTTGAGATCGCCTGCGGGCAGGGATATTTCTCGCACGCCTTCGCCGCCCAGGGAGCCGAGGTCACCGGCGCGGACGTCGCGCCGGAGCTCATCGCCCTGGCGCAGAAGAAGTCGCCGAAGGCCAAGAGCGTCAAGACGCCCCGCTTCCTTGTCGCGCCGTCGCACGACGTCGCGCCGGTCGCCGCCGGCTCCGTGGACATGGCGCTCATCGTTCTCGCGCTGCAGAACATCGACGACGTGCGCGGCACCTTCCAGGAATGCGCCCGCGCGCTCGCGGCCCGCGGCTCGCTGCATGCCGTGCTGAACCATCCGGCCTTCCGGGTGCCGCAGGGCAGCGGCTGGGAATGGGACAAGGACGGCCGACAATACCGCCGCGTCGACCGTTACATGACCGAGGCGAAAGTGAAGATCAAGATGCGCCCCGGCGCGGACCCGAAGGCGGAGACGATCTCCTTCCACCGGCCGCTGCAGTTCTTCGTGAAGGCGCTCGCCAAGCAGGGCTTCGCGGTGACGAACCTCGAGGAATGGACCTCGCACAAGACCAGCGACTCCGGGCCGCGCGCCAAGGAAGAGAACCGCGCCCGCAAGGAGATCCCGATGTTCCTGTACCTGGAAGCGAAGAAGATCTGACCATGCGCATCCATCGTTTCGTCATCGATGCCGCGCTCGCCTCGGGGCCCCTCACGGTCCGTGATGCCGGGCTGCGCAACCAGCTCGAGAACGTCCTGCGCCTCGCGCCCGGCGACGCGCTTGAGCTGTGCGACGGGAAGGGGATGGAGGCGTCCGCTTCCGTCCTCGGCTTCGGCAAGACCTCGGTCGACTTCGCGGTGGACGAGGTCCGCCGCAACGCCGCCGAATCCTTGGTGCGCGCCGCCTTGTACCTCGCGGTGCTGAAGCGTGAGAACTTCGAGCTCGCCGCCCAGAAGGCGACGGAAGCGGGCGCGAGCCGGATCGTGCCGGTCGTGAGCAGGCGCACGGTGAAGACCGGGCTCAAGCAGGACCGGCTTGCCCGCATCGTCAAAGAAGCCACCGAACAGTCTGGCCGCGGCATCGTGCCCGCGGTGTCGGAGCCGCTGTCCTTCAAGGAAGCGCTCGAGGACGCCGCGGCGAACGACCGCAACATCTTCTTCGAGCTCGGGGGCTCGCCGTTCGCGCCGGGGCCTTCGGGCCGCGCCTCCGTCGGCCTGTTCATCGGGCCGGAGGGCGGCTGGGACGACGCCGAGACCGCGGCGGCGCGGGAACATGGGGCCGTCATCGCTTCGCTGGGTCCGCGCGTGCTGCGCGCCGAGACCGCGGCGGCCGTCGCGTCGTATCTCGCCGCGCGAAGCGGCGAAGAGGGGATGCATTGACGCGTTTCGCGGCCGCCGGTATCATGAAAGCCGTTATGCAACGTTCGTCCGCCATCATGATGATGTCGATGATGATGACCGCCTCCCCGGGGCCGGACGTTTTGCGCATGTGACCTGCAGCAAGACCGGCCCCCAAGGGCCGGTCTTTTTTTCTTCCCTCTCCCTCTCGACTCTCAACTCTAAACTCTCGACTCCCGATTATGTTCGTCACCATCATCAACGACTGCCGCGACGCCAACGCTTTCGGACGCCAAGCCACCCGCACTGCCGCCTTGTTCGGCTGCCAGGTGCACACCGTGGCCGTCAGCGGCGACCTCGAGGCCGCAGGCAACCTCATCGACGCGCTCGACGCGGCGGAAGGACGCAAGGGCGTCATCCTTGCGAACGTCGCGCCGCGCCACGGCGCGGCCAAGAAATGGCCCAACGGCACCCCGTTCGGCTGGTTCCGCAACGGCGAAACGCTCGTCGTCGCCTCGATCGACGGCCTGACGCTGTCGCTCGCGAAGAAGCTGGGCCTCATCGACGGGCTGCGCGTCTTCGACATCCCCGAGGTCATGACCGCCGCGGCGGCGCACCGCCTGGTGCCGCGCGAGACCGCGGAGTACGTGACATCGACCCAGTTCCGCAGCCTGGAGTTCGTGCCGCGCGCCGCCTGCTGGCTCACGCAGGGCTACGACCTCCCGTCCGCGCCGCTCTCATCCGCCGACATCGCCGACGCGCCCGATGCCGTCTGGTGGGTCGATAACTTCGGCAACTGCAAAACGACCGTGCTCCCCGAGGACCTGGGCGCCTTCCGCGATGCCGAAGCCTTCGCCGGCCTCGCCTCGCTCACGCACTACGACCGGCTGAAGGACGTCCCCGACGGCGAGGCCGCCTTCGTGACCGGCAGCTCCGGCCTGGGCGCGCGCCGCTTCGTCGAGATCGTCATCCAGGGCGGCAACGCCAGCCAGCGGTACGGACTCCGCTCCGGCAAGCCGCTGTTGCGGCCCGCAGAGCGTCTCTTCGCGGAACCGACCGTCGCCGTGCCGGCGTAGGGTTCGTTTTCCGTTTGCCGTTTTCGGTTTCCCACGTCGGTCTGAAAACGGAAAACTGAAAACGGAAAACGAAAAAAGGACCTTCCCAAGCGGGTCGGTCCTTCATCTCATCCGATGAACACGTGCATCGCCGCGCCGGCCGCGGGGATGTGCGCCGTGGCGAACATGAGCGCCGCGAGCATGATGGCGAGGCCGACGTAGGCCGCGGCGCCGCCTGCCGTTTCGAGCGGCGTCATCGCCGGCATCGCGTCCTTCTTGTTGCGCAGGAAGTCGAACAGCGGCTGATCGCCGCCGAGCGCGCCGTCCTCTTCCGTGCTGACGTTCAGCGCGTGGATCGGCGTGACGTGATACTTCCTTCGACGGAAGATCGACGTCTGCTCCCGCCGCGCTTCCCGAGCGACGCGTTCGACGCGGTCGAGGAAGTGGGACGACCACTCGCGGGCCTCGAACCTGCCGGTGTAGGGGTTCGCGTCGAGCAGGCGCGGAGGGAACATCGCCGTTGCGCCTTTGCGCAACTGCCCGCTGACCCGCGTGATCGTCGCGATCACCGCCTCCGGCTCCGCTTCGCAGCCGAGCTTCGCGGCGAGCGCGTCGAGAACGCGTTTGCGGTCCTGCACCGCGCGGATGCGGCGCACTTCGCCCGCGAGCTCCATCGCGCCGAAGATCGTCAGGAACGTGACCAGTCCGAAGTTGAAATAATGGGCCAGGACGAACCCGCCGAGGATGCCGCACGCGAGGAACGCTACGCCGAGGCGCGACGAGATCGAGTAGGCGATCGACTTCATCACTCTGCCGCCGTCGAGCGGATTGACGGGCAGCAGGTTGAAAAGGTTCAGCATCGCCATCCAGCCGGCGAGCGCGGCGAACAGCGGCTCGTGCGTCAGGCCGTAGAGGCCGAACACGCCGAGCGCCAGGCCGAAGCCCCAGAGCGGTCCCATGAGCGCGATGACCGTCTCCGCCTTACGGGAAGGGAAGGCCTCTTCGGACACGGCCGCGGCGCCGAGGAGGGGGATCAGATAGATCCCCTTCGTCTTGAGGCCGTAACGGTGCATGGCCCAGAGATGCCCCATCTCGTGGAAGACCAGGCTGGCGATGAGCACCAGCGCGAACTTCCAGCTGAAGAGCAGGGCGTAGGCCCCGAAGGACGCTCCGGCGAGCACCACTTTGCCCACCTTCAGCGTCTTGAGCAGCTTGGCGAGCAGGGCCAGGAACTTGCCGCCGAGCTTCGCGAGCAGGGCGAGGATGCCGTACTTCCGCTTCGGCGCGGCTGTCGTTGCGGTCGCGTCCATGGCGACCCTCCTTTGCAGGGGTGTGGAAAGACCGACGCTCAACCCTAGGCTCATTTTCGCGCGGCGTCAACGTCCGGGGCTTGACGCGCCGAGGCGGGCGTGGTGCCATCGTTCGCGGAGCCGGCCGCATGACGGGAAGGCCGAACGGCCGCGGCACGCGGGCCCGGGACGGCATTACCCCTCCTCCCGATGCCGGGACGGTCCTGCGAACGCGCGCAAGCGCGGCCAGCGCCGAACGGCGTCCCGAAAGGCGGCCGGCTCCGCCTTTTCGCCCTTGCCCTCCGTACGCGGAGGGCTTTTCTTTTTCTTCCGCGAACCGGTGATCTGCGGTAGACTGACCGGCACGCATCACATGAACCTATGGACAAGAAACTGATCATCGCCGTCGACGACGACCCGTTCTTCGGGGACCTGTACAAGGCCGCGCTCGAGCCTAAGGGCTTCGAGGTGGTCTGGGCGCAGGACGCCGCCGAAGGCTACGCCGCTTGCGAGCGCTCCAAACCGGCCCTCATCATCCTCGACGTGATGATGCCGGAGAAGGGCGGTTTCAAGGATGGCTTCGATCTGCTCGAACGCCTGCGAAAAGGAGGCAACTGCGCCAAGACCCCCGTCATCATGATCTCGGCCATCGGCGGTCCCGAGGACGTCCGCCACGGCCTGGAGCTCGGCGCCAACGCCTATCTCGCCAAGCAGGACATGGTGCCCGACACGCTCATGGAACAGGTCCGGAAACTGACGGCCTGAAGAACGAAAAACCCCCGGCATCGCCGGGGGTTTTTCGTTGGCTGCTAGAGCTCCGAATCCGCGCCCTGCCCGTTGTCCTCGGCGCCCGCGCCGGGACCGCACTGGCGGGCCGCTTCCTTGAAGGTCTTCCAGGCGGCCTTCTTGGCTTCCTTGAAGGTCTTCTTCGCGGCCTTCAGGGAATTGCGATAGTCCTTCCACGACTTGAGGATGGCGGCGTGCCGCTCCTTCGCGTCGGTCAGGCTCCAGGCGGCCTCGAGCGCCGCTTTGCGGGCCGTGAGCGCCGTCTTCACCGAGGCCGAGTAGGCGTCCCAGGCGGCCATGACGGCGGTCTCGCGCGCGCTGACCGCGGTCTTCACGCAGGCCGGATCGGCGGCCGGCTTGCCCCTGCGCCCGTGCTCGTTCGTGTTCGTCGCCGCGTTCGCGTTGGTCGTGCCGTTGACGTTGTCGTTCGCGTTGCCGTTCGTGTTCGTCTGCGCGAGCACCGGCACGGCGAGCATGGCCGCCAGGCCGACCACGGCCGCGGCCTGCGCCGCTTTCCTCGAGATCTCCATAGAGATGACGTCGGATGAATGAATGAAAGATGACGTGACCGCGCCTCGGCGGGGCCGGAGCGGCGGACATCCATCATAGCAAAAGCGGAGGCAGGGTGGGAAATGCGGGTCAAGGCGTCGCTTCCGCCGCCGGCAGCACCTCGAACGAGAGGGGTTCGCCGTCCGGATGCAGCGCGAGCATCCTGCGCGAGGCGGTCACGACGTTCGGCCATTTGTAGCCGAACATCAGGAAGACGTCCTCGCTGGGGATCGGGCGCTTCTTGCCGCCCGAGATGACGTAGACCGCCGGGTCGCCCGGCGCCTTCACGAGGGCTCCGTCGGCGAGCAATACCGGCGCTCCGTCCTTCAGTTTCGAGAGCGCCGCCGCGGACGCGGGAACGATCGGCCGGCCGGGGAAGTTCACCGCGAGAAGCGCGCGGTCCCAGAGCGGATGCTTCACGCCGGATTCGGCGTAGTACACGCCGCCGGTACGCGCGTCGCGCAGCAGTTCGCCGAGCGGGAAGGAATCCTCGAACGTGATCGGCTTGGCGTCCTCGTAGTCCTCGATGTCGGCGGCCTTCACGTCCTCGACCTCCTCGGGATTGAAGCCGATCTTGGCGAAGACCTCCGCGGTGGCGATGAGACGCTTGGAGGCGCCGACGAGAAGGTAGGTGGCGCCGGTCTCGGTGCGCACGAGCGAGAGGTCGGCGAAGCGCACGGGGCGGCCGGGCAGCGACTCCTTCAGCGCGTCGAACTCGAAGGGGTCGAGGTCGATGACGGCCGATGCGTTGAACCTCGAGGCCAGCACCGAAGGGTTCAGGATCGCCCGGAACTTCCCGTTCTGGACCAGGCCGACGGCGCCTGTCTTGGCGTTCCTCACGAGCGAACCGTCGGGGAAGCGCAGGCCGCCCGTGCCGTCGCCGAACCAGCGGTTCCAGATGCTCCACAGGAGCCGGTTGCCGTGCATGTGCGGCGTGTAACTGTAGAGCGCCGCCGTGGCGGTGCTCGCCGGAGCGAGCGGCGTGCCGTCGATGGTGATGGTCATGCCCGCCTGGCGCAGCGGGAGTTGCGAAGCGTTCTGGAAATACCAGTCGATCCAGCCGCCGCCGGCGTCGACCTGCCGCCCGAAACCCCTGTACCTCTGTGCCAGCGGGCTCGTGCGCGAACAACCGTCGCACAGCGCATAGCCGGTCGCCCAATCGAGCTGCTGGCTCGTCGGCTTGGCGGTCTCGACCGCGCTCGATTCCTTCTGGATGAGCGCCAGGATGTAGCGGGGATTGACCTTGTACCGCTGGGCGGTGTCGAAGATGAGCTGCGCGCCGTTCTTCAGCAGGCCGTCCTTCGGGTCGACGTCGATGACGTTCGCGAGCCCGCCCTTTCGGTCGAGGAATCCCTTGATGGCGGCGTAGTCCATCGCGTCGGCGCGGCGGATCTCCGCGTCGTCGATGATCATGGACGGGTCGAACGTCGCCGCGCGCGCCGCCTGCATGAGCAGCGCGGACGTCATGACGGCCGCGAGCGCGCCCGCGGCCTTTGCGTGCATGTTCCGCATACGCGTCCAAGTATACCGCGCGCGCCGCTTCGCCGCCACGGTGACATGCCCGCGCCCGCGTGGTACGCTGGAACGGCATTCCGGCCGCGAGGCCGCTCACCATCAGTCTCCATGTCGTTCACCACAGAGCCGTTCGCCAAGAGGATCGAGAAACCATGGGGCTACGAGGTCCTGTACACGCACCCGCACGCGGGCCGCGTCGGCAAGATCCTTTTCATCAAGGCCGGCCGCCGGCTGTCGCTGCAGTATCACGACGCCAAGGAAGAGACGCTCTGCCTCGTGACCGGCAAGGCCATCATCTGGCTCGAGAACGAGCAGGGCGAGATCGAGCACAAGCAGATGCAGCCCGAGGTCGGCTACACGGTCTCGCTCATGCAGAAGCATCGCGTGGAAGCGGTCGATGACAGCCTCGTCATCGAGTCGTCGGACGTGGAGCGGGGGAACACCTTCCGGCTCGAGGACGACTACGCGCGCGGCACGGAAACGGAGGACATCCGCCGCCTCGAGGACCGAGGCTGGCACGCGCAGTGAGGCGGAGAGAAAAGCGAAAAGAGAAGAGGGAAAAGGCGGCCCGATGCTTTTCTCTTTTCTCTCTTCTCTTACGTCCCTTTCGTCCATGCGCAAGGTCCACCACCGTCATCTTCAGGACGGCTTGCTGACGTCCATCCGCGAGCTCATCTTCGGTCTGGAGGACAGCCTGGTCTCCACGCTCGGCGTCGTCGTGGGCATCGGCGCCGGGACGCAGGACGCGAGGGTCGTCATTCTTTCCGGCGTCGTGCTCGTTGTCGTCGAAGCATTGTCGATGGCCGCGGGCTCCTTCATCTCCTCGAAGTCGCACAAGCAGATGCTCCTGCAAGCCATCGGGGAGGAGGAATACGAGATCGAGACGGAGCCGGAGGCGGAGACCGAGGAGTTGCGCGGCATGTACAAGGCGCGCGGGTTCACCGAACCGGAGATCGAGATCCTGGTGCGCCGCATCACCAGCGACAAGAAGCTCTGGCTCGAAGAGATGATGGCCAAGGAATTGAAGATCAACAGCACTGACCTCGAGCAGCCGAACAAGAGCGCGGTCGTGATGTTCCTGTCGTACCTCGCTGGCGGCATCGTGCCCATCCTGCCCTTCGCGCTGCTCCGCGTGCCCGACGCCATGATCGTGAGCACCGTGCTCACCCTCATCGCCCTGTTCGCCGTCGGCTTCTTCAAAGGCAGGATGCTCGCCCATGACGGCTGGAAGAGCGGCGTCGAGCTCGTGGCCATTTCCGCAGCGGCCGCGCTCATCGGCTACGGCATCGGCAAGGGTGCCGGATCGTTGTTCGGATTCGCCATCCATTGACAGGCATCCACCCTACGGCTTGTAGTTTTTCGGGCGCACTCGTTATACTGATGGGGATATGAGGACCATGAAGCTGCGGGTCGCGGGACTGGACGCGCGAACGGCGCGCCGTTTTGAAGAGGCCGCGGCGGCCGCCGGCGCGAAGAGCGTCGATGCCTGGGCGGGACGCGCCGAGGTGCTTTGCGACGAAGGTTCCGCCGATGGCATTGTGGCGGCGCTCCGTGCCGACGGCTTCGATGTCCAGGAAGAACGGCAACGAACGACGACCGTGGTCGCTGTTTCCGGCATGACCTGCAAAAGCTGCGAGCTCACCGTCGAGCGTCGGTTCGGCAGGCTGCCGGGCGTCGCGAGCGTTGACGTCGACGTCAAGCGGGGGACCGCGACCGTCGTGAGCGACGGCTCCGGTCCCTCGCTCGACACGCTCCGTGAGGCCGTCGCGGATGACGGTTACGACGTGCGGGCGTCGCATGACGCGCCGGCCTCCCGGCCCTCGCTCCCCGGCACCGCCGGCCTGTTCGCCGCCGTGCTCGCCGCGTCCTGGGCGCTCTCCAAGCTCGGCCTCTTCGACCGCGCCGCGCAGATCGGCGGCTCCATGAACTTCGGCGGGGCGTTCCTCATCGGCCTCGTGGCCGGCAGTTCATCCTGCGTCGCCGTCGCCGGCGGCCTGCTGCTCTCCTCCGCCAAGAAGTTCCGCGAGCGCTACGGCGGCCGCGACGCCATCGGGCGCATGAAGCCCGTCCTTCTCTTCATCGCGGGCCGCACCGCCTCGTACTCCGTACTCGGCGGGTTCATCGGGCTCGCCGGCAGGGCCATCAGCCCGCCGCCCCTCGCGACCGGCGCGCTCATCATCCTCGCCGCCGTCTACATGGTGCTCATGGGCCTCGACATGCTCGGCCTCGCGCCGCGCGCGCTCCTGCGCCTGATGCCCAAGATGCCCAAGGCGCTCGGCCGTCGCGTCCTCGACGCCGAAGGCCGCGAACACCCGGTCATGCCCGCGGTGCTCGGCGGCGCGACCTTCTTTCTGCCGTGCGGCTTCACCCAGGCGCTCCAGCTCTACGCGCTCTCGACCGGCAGTTTCGCCTCGGGCGCGCTCGTCCTCGGCGGCTTCGCCCTCGGCACCGCGCCGATGCTGCTCGGGGTCGGCTGGGCTTCGTCATCCCTCAAAGGCAAGGCCGGCGCGCTGTTCATGCGGTTCGCCGGCGCGTTCGTCGTGGTGCTCGGCCTCTGGAACGTCCAGAACGGCCTGACCGTGGCCGGACATCCTCTGGCCATGCCGAAATTCTCCCTGCCGGTCGCGACCGCTGACGCCGGCGGCGCGCCCGCCGACGATCCCAACGTCACGAAGGACGGGGACACGCAGGTCATTTCCATGAAGCTCCTCGGTCAGGAACCGTTCTATTCGCCGAGCGACCGCTATGTCGTGAAGGCCGGCAAGCCCGTGCGCCTTGTCATCAACGGCCTCGGCATGGGCTGCCGTTCCGAGTTCCAGATCCCGAAGTTCAACGTGAAGCTCGCGCTCAACAAACCCGTGAACGTCATCGAATTCACCCCGACGACGCCCGGCGAAGCGGTGTTCAGCTGCTCGATGGGCATGTACCGGGGTTCGCTCCAGGTCGTGAAGGGCTGAAGCCCCCGCTCCTATGAAGAACAAGACCATCCAGTTCACGATCGTGGGCATGCATTGCGCTTCCTGCTCGCAGCGGAACGAACGCGCGCTCGCGCGCGTCCCCGGCGTCAGCGACGCCGCGGTCAATTTCGGCACGCACACCGCTACCGTCACGTTCGATCCTACGGCCACGAACGAGCAGAAGCTCTACGATTCGGTCATCAAGACCGGCTACCAGGTCATGGCGGCCGGCGAACACGTCGATCACGCCGCGCATGAGAAGAAGGCGATCGCCGCCGCGAAACGGGACGCCTGGCTCGCGCTGGCGCTGGCCGCGCCGGTGATGGCGCTCGCCATGACCGGGGCGAAACTGCCGGGTTCCTGGCTCGGCGTCGGGACGTCCGCCTGGGCGCAGATGCTGCTGTCCACGGTCATCGTCTTCTGGCTCGGCCGCGGCTTCCATCTCGGGATGCTGAAGCTCGCGCGGGCGGGCGCGGCCAACATGGACACGCTCATCTCGATCGGCACGCTCGCCGCCTACGCCTACAGCGTCTGGGCGGTGTTCGCGCATCTTCCCAACGCCTACTTCGAGGCGGCCGCGGTCGTCACCGCGCTCATCCTGCTCGGCGAATACTTCGAGGAGAAGAGCCGCGGCCGCGCCTCCGACGCCATCCGCAAGCTCATGGCCCTCGGCGCGAAGAAAGCCCGGCTGTTCGTCGCCGACGGCTCCGACCGCGAGGTGCCCATCGAGATGGTGAAGCTCGGCGACACGCTGCTCGTGAAGCCCGGCGAGAAGATCCCGCTCGACGGCGTCGTCCTCCAGGGCGACTCGTCGGTCGACGAATCGATGCTCACCGGCGAAAGCCTGCCGGTCGGCAAACACCCCGGCGACGATGCCTATGGCGCGACGGTGAACCAGAACGGCATGCTCATCGTCGAGGTGCGCAAGCTCCCCGGCGACACCGTGCTCGCGCAGATCGTCCGCATGGTCGAGGAGGCGCAGGGGAAGAAAGCGCCCATCCAGAAGCTGGCCGACCGCGTCTCCGGCGTGTTCGTGCCGGTCGTCCTCGTCATCGCCGCCCTCACCGCCGTCGCCTGGTACGTCGCGACGGGCGACGTCGGCGCCGCGCTCATACCCGCCGTCGCCGTCCTCGTCATCGCCTGCCCGTGCGCGCTCGGACTCGCCACGCCGACCGCCATCATGGTCGGCACCGGCGTCGGCGCGCAGAACGGCATCCTCATCAAGAACGGCGAGGCGCTGCAGGAGGCGCACAGGGTCGACACCGTCGTCTTCGACAAGACCGGCACGCTGACGGAAGGCAGGCCGGCGGTCACCGACATCATTCCGCTCGGGGACTTCGACGTGAAGAACATGCTCCGCCTGGCCGCATCGCTCGAGGCGTACTCCGAGCACCCGCTCGCGAAAGCGGTCGTGGCCGAGGCGGAGAAGCACGCGCTCCCGCGCAGCAAGACGGCGGATTTCTCCGCTGTGCCCGGCAAAGGCATCGAGGGCGTGATCGAAGGAAGGAAGCTCCGCATCGGCAGCGGCAAGATCGGCGAGTCCGAGGGTTCGATCCCCGCCGACGCGCTCCTGACGCTCGCGAGGCTCGAGGAGCAGGGCAAGACCGTCGTGCGCGTGTTCGTCGACGGGCAGGCGGCGGGCATCATCGCCATCGCCGACACGCCCAAGGATGACGCGCGCCGGGCCATCAGGGAGCTGACGCAGGAGGGCGTCGACGTCTACATGCTCACCGGCGACAACAAGGGGACCGCCATGGCAATCGCCGCGGCGGTCGGCATACCGTCCGACCGCGTCCTCGCGGAGGTGCTGCCGAACGAGAAGGCTAACGAGGTCAAACGGCTGCAGGAGGCGGGCCGCAGCGTCGCCTTCGTCGGCGACGGCATCAACGACGCGCCCGCGCTCGTCCAGGCCGACCTCGGCATCGCCGTCGGCACCGGCACGGACATCGCCATCGAGGCGGGCGACATCGTCCTCGTGAAGGGCCGTCCCTCGAGGGTCGTCGACGCGCTCCATCTGGCGCGGAAGACCTTCAGCGTCATCAAGCAGAACCTCTTCTGGGCTTTCTTTTACAACGTCCTGGCCGTGCCCGTCGCGGCCTTCGGCCTGCTGACCCCCATGATAGCTTCCGCCGCCATGGCCTTCTCATCGGTTTCCGTGGTCGGCAATTCGCTGCGCATCCGCCGGGCGAAATTCCATTCCGGCGCCGCGATCGGGGACGAGATTTGATGGCCCGGACGCCGGAATAGTGCTATACTGAGGGCTGTTTAACGTCCCTAAAAAAGGTCATCGTATGATGATGAAGAAGATGTGCGGCGTCCACAAGGTCGCGTGGGTGCTGCTGCTCGTCGGCGGCTTCAACTGGCTCCTCGTGGGCCTGCTCGGCAAGGACCTGTTCGTCCTGCTCGGCCTCGGCATGGGAAGTTTGTTCGCCCGCGCCGTGTACATCCTCGTCGGCGCCTCCGCCCTGTCGATGCTCGGCCTCGGCAAGTGCTGCATGAAGGACGGCATGTGCAAGTGCGGCGAGAAGGGCTGTCCGGAGTGCGACAAGGGCATGATGGAAAAGAAGTTGCCCGAACCGCCGAAGCAGACCGAGACCAAGATGTAGGAATAACAAGACCGGTCCGCATGGCGGGCCGGTTTTTTTGATGAACCCCTTCAGAGAAGCGCCCCGCGGGTCCTGTCGCGGCGACCACCCCGACTCGTCCTCGGCCACAGGGGCACTGCGGGCGGTCGGGGTCCCCGTTCGCCGCGCCACCCGCGGTTCGCGTACCGGACGCCAGGACTTCTATGAACGGTGGAAATCCGGCCTCACAAATGGAACGCGTTCTCATTTCAACGGGCCGGATTTCTCGACGGATCTCTTAGCTCGGCTTCGATGGTGCGAGTGGTCATTGTTTCTGGATGCTGAAACAAGTTCAGCATGACAATTCGCCGTGGACCCCGGGGCGCGACCCGGGGTGATAAAAAAATAAATTGTCACCCCGCACTTGATGCGGGGTCCAGAAAAAAAATATCACCCTGAACTTGTTTCAGGGTCCATAACCGCACCATCGAAGCCTCCTCTAAGGTCCTGCGAGAAATCCGGCCCATGGAGATCAGGCTGCGATTCATCCTGCGATGCCGGATTTCCTCACTGCAGCCAACGAAGTGAGCGTTGCCATGTGCCGAGCGCGGAGGCCGCGCCGGGGCGTCCCGCGTCCGCCGTTCGGTCCCCGCCAGGCGGACCGCGGCGGACCGGGATGCCCCAGGCAGGCCGTCTTTCATGGTACTCCAAATCGTCGACGCTACAACAAAAAAATGCTAGAATAAGCCCGATATGCACGTCCCGCAACCGAAAAAGAAGAAGCCCTTGAACCGCTACGAGGTCGAACCGCCGCCGGACAAGCCCGAACAGGGCCAGGAGGTCCGTCCGGACCTCGAGGCCATGGAGACGGAGAAAGGCGCGCCCTCGAAGATCGACACCGCCTACGCGGGCTCGGTCTCCCGTTTCTTCAATGAGAAGCGGAAAGTGGCCGACGTCACCGAAGCCCAGGACACGCAATACTTCGATTACGATTCCTTCCTCGCCGCCGAGCAGCAGAGCCTCGAGAAGCTCGCCAATCCCGAGACCGCCAAGGCGATGCAGCCCAAGGACGTCGCCATGGCGATGGGCGACCTCGCCGGCGAAATGGCCGCGAAGAACCCGGACCGCGCAGGGAACGTCACCGGCGATCCGAAGATCGACGCCGAGAACGCGAACGCGTACGGCGACGCCAAGAAGGTCTTCATGACCGCCGCGGAGAAGGCCTTCCCGCACGTCACCTATGACAGCAAGTCGTTCGGCACCGAGCTCGAGCACGCGTCGCGCATGCTGCGGGAGGAATCCGACGCGTCCTTCATCCCCGAGATGGACCCGGGCGCGCTCCAGAAGATGTACGACGAGGACCCGAAGAAACTTGCCAAAAAGCTCGACGAGGTCCTGGCGAAGTCCGGCGACCTCATGCGCATGCGCTCGCGTATCAACTTCGACAACAAGGACGACGTGCGCAAGGAACAGGACAACGCGCATCTCGCCGCGGGCGCGGAACAGCTCTACAAGCTGCAACGGATGCGCGACGACCTTCAGGAGAAGATGTACGGCCGCAAGGACGTGACCGCCGCGGAAGCGAAACAGATCGACGCCTCGCGGGCCGCGTTCGCGGGGACGACGGAAAAGCCCGGGGAAGAAAAAGGCGAGCCGTCGCCGCGCGCCGCGCTCGACGCCGTCGAACGCTCGGTCGTGGACGAGCACGGCAAAGGTCCCGAGACCGTCGGCAAGGCGCTCGAGGCGATGAAAGGCGTCTGGAAGAAGGACGGCGCGCTGGCCGGACGGATGGAAGCGCTTGCCGAACGCATTGCGAAGATGACCGAGCTCAAGATGGCTGACGAGCGGCAGGTGGAGGAGCGCTTCGCGCGCAAGGTCTCCATCCTGCAGGCCTACGGCGACCTCATGCCCGCCGAACGCAGGGCGTTCCAGGAAGCCGCGCAGCGGCAACTCGAAGAGAAGCGCCGCGACGGCGAGGTCCGGGACCAGGAGCCCGTCTCGGCGGAGCGCCTCTTCGCAGCGCTGGTCGAATCGGCGATGAAGAAAGGCTGACCTCGGCGCAGCTGTAAGCTGACAGCTTGCAGCTTTCAGCGGGGCTGTTACGCTCGTAACGCTCTTTTTTTGCGTCTTGCGGAGCGTGGATGATGGCAAAGACGATCTCGGGGAGCCGCGGGCTCCTGGTGCTCGCCATCGCGGCGATGGCATCGATGACCTGCGTGAGCGGACCCCGTCCGCGCCCGACGCGGCGCCTGCCCGGCGGGTTCGTCGTCTCGAGCGGCGGGCATCTGCGGCTCGGCGCCGTGCGCTATCGTTTCGTCGGCGTCAACGTGTATTCGCTCGCGTCGGCGCCGCCGGGTTCCGACGGTTTCGTCTGCGGCGAGTCCCGCGACGACGACGGCTTGCGCCAGACCCTCGACGAGGTCGCCGCCATGGGCGGCAACGCCATCCGCATCGACGCCTACCAGTCGTTCACGGACGGCGACGGCGACTTTTCGCGGCTCGACCTCATCCTCGACGAGGCCGGCGCCCGCGGCATCCGCGTCATCCTCGCGCTCGAGAACCAGTGGCCGGACTGCACAGAAGGCGGCTACAAGTACGCCGACTGGTACCGCGACGGCTACCGCCGTCCGTACGGCGGCTACCGGCTGTCGTACCGCGACCACGTCGCTGCCGTCGTGCGGCGCTACCGTGACGACCCCGGCGTGCTCATGTTCCAGCTCATGAACGAGGCCGAATCGCGCGACGTCCATGGTCTCGACGATCCCGAGGCGCTGCTGGCCTTCACCGAGGACATGGCCTCGCTCGTCCGCGGCATCGACCGCGTCCACGTGCTGTCGCTCGGCACCAGCGGCGTGGCCAGGCCCGGGTCCGGCGGCGCGTTCTACGCGCTGCTGCATCAAGTGAACGGCATTGACGTCGTCGAAGCGCATGACTACGGCGCGGACGCGGTGGCCCTGCCCCGCGACGTCTGGCTCTCGCTGCTCGCCGCCCGCGCGATCCGGCGCCCGTTCTTCATCGGCGAGGTCGGCATGGACGCGCCGCCGCTCTCTCCGGAGCAGCGCGCTACGCTCGTCGCCGAGAAGCTCGAAGCCGCCTGGCACGAGGACGCCGACGGCGCGCTCGTCTGGTCCTACCGCGCCGGCGACGGCGGCAACAAGGACTTCGACTTCCATGATCCGCTCGCGGCCGCGCTCCGGCGATTCTCGCACGAACATCGCATCCGGTCCGCGGGAGCGCAAAGCGCGGAGTGAAAATGCAAAGCG
>Ga0310810_10000722_pt1 | contig 33210 bp, 29 predicted proteins | sample NCmetagenome_FD_207641 | JGI IMG/M metagenome (GOLD analysis project Ga0310810, IMG submission 207641) | Soil microbial communities from experimental microcosm in Duke University, North Carolina, United States - NC | ecosystem: Engineered > Artificial ecosystem > Soil microcosm > Unclassified ... | reverse complement strand
GCTCTGTGCCGCATGCCCATCGCCATGTACATCGGCTCGCGATGATAGCATGCAGCCTCGGGGCGAACGTCCGGCTCCCCGCTCATGTCGTTTCAGTACATCGCAATCGAAGGACCTATTGGTGTGGGGAAGAGTTCGCTCGCTGAACGTCTAGCGACGAGACTCGACGCCACGACGATCCTCGAGGAGTCCGAGAATCCCTTTCTCGCGGACTTCTACGGCGGTCGTGCCGGCGCGGCATTGCAAGCGCAGCTCTTCTATCTGCTCAATCGTCATCGACAGCAGATGACGGTGCGGCAGGGCGACCTCTTCGCGCAAACGACCGTCAGCGATTACCTCTTCGACAAAGACAAGATCTTTGCGTATCTCAATCTCGACGACAACGAGTTGTTCATCTATCAGCGTCTTTACGATTTGCTCTCCAAAGACGTCCCGACGCCCGACTTGGTGATCTACCTGCAAGCGCCCACCGACGTCCTCATTCGTCGTCTTCGCGATCGCGCCAGAGACTCGGAGCGCGAAACACTCGACCCCGATCCTGGCTACCTCAAGGAACTCAACGAGGCGTATCAGCACTTCTTCTTTCACTACACGAGCACTCCGCTTCTGGTCGTGGAGACGTCCCAGTTGGACCTCGCCGGCAGCGACGACGCACTGGACGATCTGATCAAGCAGATAAACGGGATGGGCCGGGGCACGCAGTACTACGTACCCAGGACCTAGTTCGTGGTTGGTGGTAGGTGGTTGGTGGTTGGTGGTGGGAAACACTCAAAACCACGAACCACTCACTACGAACCACCAACCGACAAGGTGTGAACCCCTTGAGCCAGTTCGTGTTACAGTTCAAAACGAATGGCCTGGTTCAAGAAAACCCGGAAGAGAATTGCGTCTTCCACGGCCGAAAAACCTAGCCGCGTCCCTGAGGGCCTCTGGGTCAAGTGTCCCGGCTGCTCTCAACTGATCTACAACAAGGATCTCGAGGTCAGTCTCAACGTCTGCCCGAAGTGCGCCCATCACTTCCGCATCAGCGCCGCCGAGCGCTTGAAGGCGCTCTTTGACGAAGGCTGCTACCAGGAACATTTCTCCAACCTCGTCTCGAACGACCCTCTCCAGTTCACGGACACCAAGCCCTATCGCGACCGGCTCAAGACCACGATTGAGGCGACCGGTCTCAAGGACTCCGTGATCGTCGCCACGGGACGGCTCGAGGGGATCGACCTCGTCGTTGCGGCGATGGAATACGCCTTCATCGGCGGCAGCATGGGTGTGGTCGCCGGGGAGAAGATCACGCGTGCGATTGAAATCGCCCACGATCGACGTCAACCGGTGATTGTCATCTCGTGCTCGGGCGGTGCGCGCATGATGGAAGGCGCGCTCTCCTTGATGCAGATGGCCAAGGTCTCGGCCGCGCTCGCCCGTCTGGATCGTGCGCGTCTTCCATTCATTTCCGTGTTGACGGATCCGACAACCGGCGGTGTGACCGCCAGCTTCGCGATGCTGGGCGACTTGAACATCGCCGAGCCCAAGGCGCTGATCGGCTTTGCCGGCCCTCGTGTCATCGAGCAGACCATTCGCCAGAAACTTCCTGAGGGATTCCAGCGCAGCGAATTCCTCGTCGAACACGGCATGCTCGACATCGTCGTCGATCGACGCGACCTCAAAGCCACCATCGCGCGGGCCCTGCGTTTCATGCGCGCCGAACGGGCCATCTCACCCGCGTTCGAGCGGATCCCGGCGTTCGCCGCCACGACGCCTGAGCCATAAACGTAGTTCCTTAGTTGACCTCTCAACTGCTCGACCGTCTCTTCGCGCTCGAGACCTTTGGCATCAAGCTGGGGCTCGACAACATCACGACGCTCTGTGAGGCGCTCGGTCATCCAGAGCGCAGCTTCACGTCTCTGCACGTCGCGGGCACCAACGGCAAGGGATCGGTGACCGCGATGGCGCACGCCGCGTTGCGCGCCGCGGGTGTTCGCAGTGGCCGATACACCTCGCCCCATTTGAGCGATCTGAACGAGCGGTTTGTCATCGACGATCGTCCCGTGGACACGGCGGCACTCGAGTCAGTCGTGGACCACGTCCTGGCGTGTGCCGATCGACTGCGAGCCACGGGCGTCCTCCCCGTCCAACCGACGTTCTTCGAGGCCACGACGGCGGTCGCCTTCGAGTTGTTTCGGCGCGCCGCGATCGAGGTTGGCGTGATTGAGGTCGGGCTCGGCGGACGGTTCGACGCGACGAATGTGATCTCGCCGGTCGCCGGCGCCATCACCACAATCGACTTCGATCACCAACAGCATCTCGGCCACACCCTCGACGCCATTGCCTTCGAGAAGGCGGGCATCATCAAGCCGGGCATGACGATCGTGCTGGGGGCACTGGTGCCCCAGGCGCGCGACGTCATCGCACGAGTGGCTCGCGAACGAGGCGCGACCCTGGTCGAGAGCGCCAGTGACTCTCGCTGCACGACACAGATGACCGGCGGGCGCGCACGTGTGACCATCGAAACGCCGCAGGCGACGTATGGCCCGGTCACGCTGGGGCTACGTGGCGCGCATCAGGCACAGAACGCGGTCGTCTCTGTTCGCCTGCTCGAATCTGCCTTGGAACGCGGCGTACGAGTCTCGCGCGACGCAATCGAGCAGGGTCTCGCGGATGCACAATGGCCGGCGCGGCTCGAGCTGATTCAACTCGACGAGGGTCATCAGGTCCTGCTCGACGCGGCTCACAATCCCGAAGGCGCCCGCGCGCTGGCCGCGTATCTCGAGCAATGGCATCCTGAACGTCCACCGCTCGTCATCGGCGTGATGCGCGACAAGAACGTGCAGGACATCATCGGCACGCTATTGCCGCACGTGTCGTCGGTGATTGCGACGGCAGCTCCGACACCTCGCGCGATCCCGGCCGAGGATCTGGCGCGTCATCTCCGCGCGGCGGGCGCGGCCGACGTGCTCGCCGAGCCCGATGCTGAACGCGCGATCGATCGAGCACTCGAACGGGCGCCGCTCGTGCTCGTCGCGGGCTCGATCTTCCTCGCGGGCGCGGTGCGCGACGGCCTCAGGCGGCGTGCTATCCTCCGGTAATTACGTGCTTTGTGCGATTTCTAGCCCTCGCTTTGTCGTGCGTCGTGTGTCTGTTGTTGTCAACGGCGGCGGACGCGCAGCAGCCTGACCAGCCGGCCCCGCCGAATCCGCCGTCGACCGGGTCACGTCTGCTCGATCAGATCAATCAACGCTCCTTGAAATCGGAATGCACGGGCGATCGCTGCATTCTGACCGGGCAGGTCGAACTGCCGCTCGGCCCACAAACGACGCTCTTCGCCGACCAGGTCGAGATGTTCAAGGACACAAACCGTGTGATTGCCCAGGGCAACGTCGTCTTCTCGAGCGCAGAAGGACGTCTGTCCGCCGAGCGTCTCGAATACGACGTGTCGACCGGCATCGGCACGTTCCACGATGCGGCGGGTCTGATGTCACTGGGAGCTCAGGCCGATCGCCGCCAGTTCGGGAATCAAGACGCGGATGTGTATTTCTACGGCGAGGTGATCGAGCGGCTCGGGCCACGCCGGTACCGCCTCACGCGCGGCGCGTTTACGACGTGCGTCCAGCCGACACCGCGGTGGGAGGTCGCCAGCGGCACCATCACGTTGAATCTCAACGACTACGCGACTGCGAAGAGCACCACCCTGCGGGTCAAAGGCGTGCCGATCCTGTACCTCCCGATGATCTACTACCCGATCCGCGAGGATCAGCGATCCACGGGATTTCTGCTCCCCACATACGGCACATCGACCGTGCGTGGACAGGCGATCAGCAACGCGTTCTTCTGGGCCATCAACCGCAGCACCGACGCCACCTTCTTTCACGACTGGTTTACGAAGGCCGGGCAGGGTGCGGGTGCAGAGTATCGCTACGTCGCGTCTCCGCAATCGAGCGGCGACGTGCGCTTTTATCGATTCGCCCGCGAGCAAACACTGTTTACGGAAGGCAGCCAGACGCAGACGCTGGAGGCCGCCAACAGCTACGAGATCACCGGGAATGTGAATCACGCGTTGACGCGCAACATCCGCGCCCGCGCACGCCTCGACTACTTCACCGACCTCGTCACCTCGCAGCTCTATCACCAGAATCTCTATAACGCGACGCGCAACCGCCGCCTCATTGAAGCGGGCTTGACCGCGGGATTCGGGCCGTTGATGACCAGCGCGCTGTTTCAGCGCAGCGAGCTGTTCAGCTCCGAAACCTCGTCACAAATCTACGGCAGCACCCCGCGTGTCAGCGTCAACTACGCACCACAGCGCCTGTTCAACGCGCCCATTTACGCGTCCGCGAACGCGGAGTACGCGGTGCTCCCCAATCGCTCGATCAGCGACGGGGTTGTGGTCAGTGACAACGGCTACACGCGACTTGATGTCTCACCGACCATGCGCGTGCCGCTGTCGCGGTTGACGTTCCTGTCGGTCAACACGAGCGCCGCATACCGGGCGACGCAGTATTCACATAGTGTGGTGGGGTTGACGGGCACGAACCTCGTCGACCAGCCATACCTCCGGCAGTACGCGTCGCTGCGGTCGGAAGTAGTGGGCCCGGTCTTTAACCGTATCTGGGACGTGGACAGCGGCTTCGCCGAGCGGATCAAGCACGTCATCGAGCCGGCGTTTACCGTGGACTTCACCAGCAACATCGACGACTACTTCCGGACTCCGTCGATCGGCAGCGACCTCGCCGACTTTGTCGTCAGCGGCTCGACGAAGGTGACATACGGGTTGACCAATCGCCTGTTCGCGCGCACTAGAGCCGTGGAGAACGTGCGCGGCACCACCCGCGAGCTGCTGACCGTCGGACTGCAACAAACCTTCTACAGCAACCCGCAGGCCGGAGGTTTCGACAGCTCGTATCAGAGCACGTCGAATCGCGTGGCACGGGATCTCTCACCGCTGACCCTCATCACCCGATTCGCACCGAACGCCGCTCTCGACACCAATTCACGCGTCGAGTACGACGTCACACGCGGTCTCGGACTGCAGATCCTCTCGCTCGGCGGCACCATCAACACAGGAAAGGTCTCGGCGAGCACGAACTTCAGCCACAATCGCCTCATTCCGACAAGTCATTCGACATACGTTCAGGGGTCGACGTCGATGCGATGGCTGGACGGACGGGCAACCGGGACATATAACATCAGCTGGGACATCACCCGGTCGTACGTGCAGAGCCAGGGCGTCATGCTGTCCTATCTCGCGCAGTGCTGCGGCCTGACGATGGAGTTCCAGAAGTACAACTATGGGTCGCTTGGCGTGAACCTGGCGAACCCGTCGGATATGCGTTTCAACTTCGGATTCACGCTGGCCGGCCTCGGCACGATACCTGGAAACTTTTTCGGTGCCTTCGGCGGCGGCACTCGGTAAAGGGATTTGAAGGGACTGATTCTCAGCGGCGGGAAGGGCACACGGCTCAGGCCGCTCACCTACACGAGTGCGAAGCAACTCGTGCCGATCGCCAACAAACCCGTGTTGTTCTACGGTATTGAGGCGATGGCCGACGCCGGCATCCGCGACATCGGCATCGTCGTCGGCGACACGCAGGCCGAGATTCGTGCGGCGGTCGGTGATGGGTCGAAGTGGGGCGTCCGCGTCATGTACATCGAGCAGGACGCACCGAGAGGCCTGGCGCACGCGGTGAAGATCAGCGAGACCTTCATCGGCCGCGATCCGTTCGTGATGTACCTCGGCGACAACCTGCTCAACAAAGGGATCACGCAGTTCGTTCAGGACTTCAGCCGTGACGCACCAGCCGCGCAGATCCTGCTCGCGCGAGTGCCGGATCCGCAGATGTTCGGCGTCGCCGAACTGCGAGATGGCAAAGTCGTGCGTCTCGTGGAGAAGCCGAAGGAACCAATCGGCGACCATGCGCTCGTCGGCGTCTACATGTTTGGTCCGCAGGTCTTTGAGTCGGTCAACAGGATTCGTCCGAGCTTCCGCAATGAACTCGAGATCACCGATGCCATTCAAGACCTGATCGATCGCGGCCTCACTGTGCGGCCGCAGGTGGTGGAGGGTTGGTGGAAGGACACCGGCAAGCTCGAGGACATGCTCGAAGCCAACCGGCTGATTCTCGAAACATTCGAGCGACGTCTCGACGGCACCATCGACGCCGACAGTCGCGTCGAGGGTAAGGTCGTCGTCGAAGAGGGCGCGGTTGTCGAGCGCTCGGTGATTCGCGGGCCCGCGATCATCGGCCGCGGCGCGCGGATCACGCACGCCTACATCGGGCCGTTCACGTCGATCATGAACGACGTGGTGATTCAGGACACCGAGATCGAGCACAGCATCGTGCTCGAGTGCTCGTCGCTGCGCGACCTCGCCAACCGCGTGACCGACAGCTTGATTGGCAAGAACGTGCGGATCTACCGCGAGCCGGTGAAGCCGAGCGCATTCCGCTTCATGCTCGGCGACAACTCCGAGGTGGGCATCCGGTGGTAAACGTCCTTGTCACCGGCGGCGCCGGATTCATTGGCAGCAACTTCGTCCGCTACGCGCTCGCGACACACGCAGACTGGCGCGTCACGACGCTCGATAAGCTGACCTACGCCGGGCGGCGCGAGAACCTGCACGACGTCATCGACAACCCGCGCCACACGTTCGTGCACGGCGACATCGCCGATGCGCCGCTGAGCGGGCCACTCGTCGAGCAGTCGGACATCGTCGTTCACTTCGCCGCGGAGACGCACGTCGATCGATCGATCATGGCGGCTGGCGATTTCATCAGAACCGACGTCGAAGGGACATTCGTGCTGCTCGAAGCCGCGCGACGAGCGACCCATTTGCGCCGGTTCGTGCAGATCTCGACCGACGAGGTGTATGGCAGCGTCCCGACTGGGGCGAGCCGCGAGACCGATGAACTGAAGCCGCGCAATCCGTACGCGGCGAGCAAGGCGGGCGCCGATCGACTCGCTTACAGCTACTGGGCCACCTACGAGGTTCCGGTCATCATCACGCGTGCGTCGAACAACTACGGGCCGTATCAGTTTCCAGAGAAAGTGATTCCGCTCTTCGTGACCAACCTGATTGAGAACATTCAGGTACCGCTCTACGGCGACGGTCGGAACGTGCGCGACTGGCTGCACGTGGACGACCATTGCCGGGGCATCGATCTGCTCATCGAGAAGGGCGTGAACGGCGAGGTCTACAACATCGGCGGCGGCAATGAGGTCATGAACGTGGACCTCACCCATCGGATTCTCGACGCCCTCGGCAAGCCGGTCTCGTTGATCAAACCCGTCGTCGACCGGCCTGGCCACGATCGACGCTATTGCCTCGACACGACGAAGCTGCGCGGCCTCGGATGGTCACCGGCCGAGCCGTTCGAAGAGGGCTTGGGCCGCACGATTGAGTGGTACCGCCGCAACGAATGGTGGTGGCGGCCAATCAAGGAACAGGATCCAGCCTTCAAGGCGTACTACGAGAAGCAGTACCAAGAGAGAAAGTGAACCTGCTGTTCACCGTTGAGCGTTCTCCGTGCTCGGTTCGTGTTCAATTTCAGGGTTCGCTTCGAACTTCGACGTTCAACGTTCGGGGTTCCTGGGTCGCTGATCCGCCAGCGCAACCGGCCCCTCCACGAACCATGAACCATGAACGCAGAACCGAACCTGAACGCGAACTGAGAAGCGAGAAGCCGGAAGCGTGAACGACACTGATCACGTCGTTCTCGTAACCGGCGCCGCTGGGTTTGCCGGCGGTCATCTCGTCGAGCACCTGCGTCACTCGCAAAACCACGTCGTGGCCTGGACGCGGCAGACTGTCGATCTCCTCGATCGCGATCGCGTGCGCTCCGCCATTCGCGAACTTCGGCCGGCGCAGATCTATCACTGCGCGGGGATGACGCATGTCGCCGGGTCGTGGCGCGATACCGCGCAACCGCTTGAAGGCAACGTGCTCTCGACCGAGCATCTCTTCGACGCGCTACGACGCGAAGGGATCCGCTGCCGTGTCCTGGTGCCGGGATCGGCGACTGTATACGCCGCGTCCTCCGAGCCGATCTCCGAAGACGGGCCGATCGCACCGATGAACCCCTACGCGATCAGCAAACTCGCACAGGAGCAGCTTGCGTTGCGCGCGATCGAGGAAGACGGACTCGACCTGGTCGTGACGCGGTCCTTCAATCACACCGGCCCACGGCAGGCGCCGGACTTCGTCGCGCCGAGCATGGCGAAGCAGATCGCCTTGATCGAACGCGGCGGGCTCGAGCCCGTGATCAAGGTCGGCAATCTCGACGCACAGCGTGACGTGACGGACGTGCGCGATGTCGTGCGCGCCTATGCCGCGCTCATGCAGTCGGGCAGGACGGGCGTGGTTTACAACGTAGCGTCAGGCGTCGCGCGCTCGATTCGATCCATCCTCGACGCGCTGGTCTCGCGATCGAAGGTGCCTGTGACGATCGAAGTCGATCAGGCACGGATGCGGCCGAACGACGTGCCCGTCGTGGTGGGGAACTACTCACGACTGAAGGCGGCAACCGGCTGGCGCCCCGAAATCTCCTTCGACCAGACACTGGACGACCTTCTGAATTACTGGCGCGAACACCCATAGGACGGGTCCTGCTCTTAGACCCGCCGGCCACGGTCCTGTTCTTTGGACCAGGCGATCTGTTATGCTCGGCAAACAAACGGCGAAAGTTCTGCGTTTGCCATGGAAATTGCCCCGCTTCTCTTTGACCTCGGACCATCGAAGCCCACCACGCGGCAGATCGCGGACCTCGTCAAAGCCGGCGGCGCCGACGCCTTGACCGAGGCGACTCGCCGCGCCGATGCCGCGCGCTACCAGGAAGTGCAGTGCCGCTCGGCGCTCAATCCGGTCAAGGGGATGCCGTTCAAGTGGACGCTGAATCCCTATCGTGGCTGCACGCACGGCTGTCACTACTGCTACGCGCGCCGCTACCACGCGCAATTCGAATTGGGTGCCGACGATGAGTTCGCGTCGGTGATTCTGGTAAAGACGAACTTCGTTGATGTTCTGCGGCGAGAGCTTCGGAAGCCATCCTGGAGCGGTGAACTCGTTGCGATCGGCACGGCCACCGACTGTTATCAGCCGATCGAAGGCTTGTACAAGCTCACGCGTGGTGCGCTCGAAGTCCTCTGCGAGTTCAGCAACCCGATGAGCATCGTCACCAAGGGCCCGATGATCGTGCGCGACAAGGATGTGCTGGTCGATCTGACGTCGCGCACAGACTGCAGCGTCTGTGTCAGCGTGCCCTGTGTGGACGAAGACGTCTGGCGCGCACTCGAGCCCGGCACGGCCCATCCGATGCAGCGCCTTCGCGCGGTGAGGGAGCTGGTCGATGCCGGAGTCTATGCAGGCGTGCTGATGTCGCCGATCGTACCCGGCTTCTCGTCGAGACCTGCGCTGCTCGAACGGACGATGAAGGCGGCCGTCGATCACGGTGCGCGGTTCATTGGCTCGAACGTGATGCACCTCGAAGGCGGCACACGCGATCACTTCATGCGTTGGCTCCAGGCAGAACGTCCGGAGCTCGTTGATGGATACCGTCAGCTCTACACGTCGAAGTACGCGACCAAGGCGTATCGAGAAGAAGTGAAGAAGGTGATGAGCGGATTGCGGGCGAAATGCGCCGGCGCGTGCGCTGCGACCTCGTCTGGCGAGGAACGCGTGGGAGCGACTCGCACGTTGACGCCGTAGCGTGTAGGGGCGAGGCACGCCTCGCCCCTACGAGCGTCAGTAGTTGACGGCGATCTGATCCGGATCCGAGGCCGCGACCAGTCGCGGGACCGCCGCTTCCACGACCATCTGGCCATCCTTCACCGACGCGCGGAAGTGATTGGAATCCTTCCAGCGCTGGCTCAGCGGCAGCTTGATCTGGTCGTCGATAACGCGCTTGAGGAAACGAGCGCCATACGCTGGGCTGTAGCCGTCGGTCACCAGCTTCTCGACAGCCTCAGGCTCGACGTGAATCTGCTTGTTCCACCGCTTCAACGACGCTGAAACCTCATCGAGATACTTCAGCGTGATCTCGCGCACTTCGTCCTTCGTCAGCGGCTCGAACACCACGACCTGGTCGATGCGGTTGCGGAATTCAGGCGGGAACCGGCGTTCCAGTTCCCGGTTGATATCCGCCTGCACGGCATCGATGGCGGCCTGGCCCTGTTTTGAGGCGAATCCCAGCGGATTCTGCAGCCTCCGAAAATGCTCCGAGCCCGCATTCGACGTCATGATGACGATCGCGTCGGACAGATACACGCGCTTGCCGCGGCCGTCCGTCAGCCAGCCTTCATCAAACGCCTGCAGGAACACGTTCAGCAGGCTCGGGCTCGCCTTCTCGATCTCGTCGAGCAGCACCACCGTGCACGGGTTGTCGCGTAGCTGGTTCGTCAGCACGCCACCACGTGAGCTGCCCACGATACCGCGCGGCATCCCGATCAACTTATCGACGGAGGTTCCGCCGTCCTGATATTCGGACATATCGATCCGAATCATTTTCTTCTCGTCGCCGAACAGGAATTCGGCGGCCGCTTTCGCGAGCTCGGTCTTGCCGACACCTGTGGGGCCGAGGAACAGCAGCACGCCGTCCGGGCGATCGAATCCGTCCTTGAGCGGTCCTTTATTGAGGACCAGGCGATGCGCGAGCGAATCAACCGCCTTCTTCTGACCGATGACGCGTTTCCCGAGTCGCGCTTTGATGTCTTTGAAGCGATCGCCGACGTCTCGGAACACCATGTCCTTCGGGATCTGCGACGTATGCGAGATGACGTCGATCACGTCGTTCGACGTCACTTCCCAGCGGCGATCGATTTCCGCGCGGACGGCGGCAGTGTCCAGCCAGCCGATCACTTTGTCGGGCAGGTGGAGATGTCGCTGATAGCGCGTTGACATCTCGAGCGCCGTCTCAATGGCCTCATCGACCAGGCGCACCGAGTAGTTACGTTCGAGACGCGGGCGCAGGCTATAGAGAATGCGGCGCGTCTCTTCGATCGACGGCTCATTGATCTGGACGGTACGGAACCGGCGCGACAACGCTTCGTCTTCCTGAATGAACTCTTTGTACTCACTCAGCGTGGTCGCACCAATGATGCGCACCTCGCCGCGGGCGAGCACCGACTTGAACACGTTGGCGGCATCCGACGGCGCGCCGAGCGCGGATCCTGCGCCGACCATCGTGTGCGCTTCGTCAATGAACAGAATGAGATTCGGCCGCTCCTTGATCTCACGGATCACGTTCTGAATGCGATCCTCGAACATTCCACGGAGCATCGTGCCGGCGACCATCGTGTTCATCTGCAGATTGACCACCTGGCAGTCGCGCAGGCGAACTGGCACTGAATCCGGCTCGAACTCGATGCGCCGGGCCAGGCCTTCGGCGATCGCCGTCTTGCCGACGCCGGGCTCGCCAATCAGCATGACCGAGTTCGAGCGCTCGCGATGACACAGGATTTCGAGGACCTGCTGAATCTCGTCGTCTCGACCGTAGACCGGCGCGATCTTGTCCTGGCGCGCCAGCAGATTCAGGTTGGTCGCAAAGTTCTTCAGGAACGGCGGCAGCTCGAAGCGCTTACGTAGGCGCTCTTCACGCAGTTCGTTGTCCCTCATCCTCGTCGCGATTCGTGACACGAGTACCTCGGGTTCAACGCCGTAGTGGCGAATGATGGAAACAGGAATGCCCTGACTCTCTTCAAAGATGGCCGAGAATAGATCTGAGGACTCGATCGTTTGACGGCCCGCGCGGCTCGCCTGATGAAACGCGAGCTTGAACACGAGCTTCGTGGACGGCGCGACTCGCAAGTCGCGCCCACTCACACGACGGCGGCTGTCGAGATGCTCTTCGAGCTCGTGAAGGATCTCGTGGGGATTCAGTCCCAGCTCGGTCATTACTTGAGCGAAGGTGTCCCACTCAACTTGCGCGAATGCCAGGAAGACGTGCTCGTTCGTCAGCTCGACGTGATCGCGGCGCCGCGATTCCTCAACGGCGCGGTCCACGACGCGCTGGGCAGATTCTCCAATCTTGCTCGGTGCGATATCGAAGTCGTCCACGGCCCGATCCTCCAGGTCCAAGCTCTCCGCCCGGTCCTGACTCGCTCGAAGGCAAGATGCGATCCAGCGCGACCCGGACCTTTCTGGGGCGAAATTTATGAGCAAAACAAGCTGGTGCGTCAGTTTCGCGGACGAGATACTGAATCATGGACGCGACGCGGTCTGTCCATCGGCAGGCAATCGAGACCTCTATAATGAGTCATGCGCTGCGTGTTACTGGCAGTCCTACTTCTTTCGTCACCAGCATTTGGACAAACGCCGCAGCCCTTTCCGAGACCGGGTGAGCAGCCGCGTACACAGCGTCCGGCTGATCCTCCGGTGAACGCCGGATCGGCCGCGCCAGCTCCCGCGTCTAAGCCGATCGCGCAACCCGGTCCTCAATCACCGGCACCAACTCCGTCGCCGGCTACACAAAAACCGTCTGATCCGAACGCACCGGCTGCAGCCGTCGTGTGGTTCCCTGTGTATCCGTCGGCACAATTTCTGGCTTCTTACGATGCCGGCAGGAGTCAGCGCTACTACTTGTATGGCAGCACTGCGCCATTTGCCGACGTCGTCACCTACTACCGCACGCAACTGGATGAGAAAGGCAACCTGGTATTCAGGGAACCCCCGACTCACATGTTCGAGGTAGGCCGGTTCCGCGAAGAGACCATGGCATTTCCCCCAGGTGTTACGGTGAAGGACTGGTCGTGGGGCGGATCGCAGGGCTATCCGAACTCCAGACCTGGTGCACAGCCGGCCCGCTTCCCCACGATCATCATGATCGTCCCGCCACCGCCCGTGGCTGCCGCGGCCGCACCGGCCCGCTGACCTGTAAGGAAAGCACCGCGCGTCGGACTACCTTCTCAGGAGGTCGTCCATGGTCGAAGTCACCGACCTGCACATGCATTTCGGCGCGGTCCGCGCGCTCACGGGAGTGAGCTTCGTCGCGCGTGACGGTGCCATCACTGGACTACTCGGTGCAAACGGGGCCGGCAAAACCACCACGCTCAACATCATCAGTGGCCTGTGCGAGCCGATGCACGGATCGGTCGCCGTTGATGGCCGACCGGCGGGCGATCCATTCGATCGCCGGCGTCATGTCGGCGCGCTGCTCGACGACAAAGGGCTGTATCCGCGGCTCACCGCCCGCGAGAACGTGGCGTACTACGGCGCGCTGCGAGGATTCAGCGGCGGCGAGCTGACTCGACGCGTCCAGCGTGCGCTTGCGGCGGTGGGAATTGAATCGCTCGCCGATCGACGAACGCACGGCTTCTCACAAGGCGAGCGCATGAAGGTCGCTCTTGCGCGTGCCATCGTCCACGAACCGAGAAACCTGATTCTCGATGAGCCGACCAACGGTCTTGATGTGCCGAGCGCCCGCGCGTTCAAGAACACGTTGTCGCGCATGCGCGAGCACGGCGTCTGCATCGTGTTCTCGAGTCATCTCATTCACGACGTCAGCACACTGTGTGACAGCGTCGTCATCATTTCGCGCGGACGCACCGTCGCACACGGCGAACCCGAGCATCTCTGCAGACAGACAAAATGCCGCACGCTCGAGGAGGCGTTTCTGGCGCTGACTGGTCACGAAGAGGAGGCGACATGTCTGGCTGGATGACGGTTGCGCTCAAAGAGACTCGCGACCACCTCCGCGACTACCGTTCACTGCGATCCGCCGCGATCTATTCGCTGATGGGTCCGGTCGTGATCCTGCTCGTGGCTCAATCACCGGCAGCGGCGAAGGGCGGCACGCCGTTGTTGCTCAGCATGATGTCCGTGTTCGCGCTTGTCGCCGCATTCACCGGCGGCATGTATCTCGCGCTTGACGCCACAGCCGGCGAACGCGACCGCGGATCGCTCGTGCCTCTCCTGCTGAATCCCATCTCGTCGCTGCATCTCGTCATCGGCAAGTGGATCGCCGTGGCGGTCTTCGCGGTCGCCGGACTCGTGGTCACGCTTGCGGGCTTCACCGCGGTGTTCGAGTGGAGCGGCATCGAGCCGCCAGCGGGAACGACAGGCCCGATGCTGCTGTGGACGATCTGCGGTCTCGTCCCAGTCGCACTACTTGGCGCTGCGCTCCATCTGCTGACCGGTGTCGCCTCACAGACGCTGAAGGACGCGCAGGCCCGTCTGTCGATCGTCACTCTCGTCCCGATGATGACCGGCATGTTCCTCGTCTTCTTTCCGGGCACGATCGGACAGTGGTGGTTCGCGATCCCAGTGATCGGTCCGCAGGCGCTGATCGGCGAAGCGCTACGCGGCCACGCCGTTTCACTGCTGCAGGCGGTTACGCTTGCGTTTCTTACGCTCGCGGCCACAGCCGCGGTGCTATTGGCCGCGGGTCGTGTCATGAGCCGAACCGAGATCGCAGCGGCTTAGCGTGACCGCTGAGGGCACCATCGCGTGGGCCTCGATGTCGGCGGCGGAGCTCGAGCAGCGACTGAACGCGTTGCTCGGCGCGCACGGGAGCGCGCTGGCCCGGCTCGCCGCCAGCTATGTCAACGCCCCTGCCGATCGCGACGACCTGCTGCAGGACATCGTCGTCGCAATTTGGCGCGCGCTTCCCCGCTTTCGCGGCGAGTGCTCCGAGCGCACGTTCATCTTCCGCATCGCGCACAATCGCGCGATCGCCTACATCACACGACGGCAGTTGCCGAGCGACGACGCCGACCAGGACCTGGACATCGAAGACTATCGACCCAATCCTGAAGAAACTCTTTCGGCCGAGCAGCAAGGGCGCCGCTTGCTCGAGGCCATTCAGCAGCTCCCGGTGATTCACCGCCAGGTTGTGACACTCATGCTCGAGGGACTCAGTTACAGCGAGATCGCCGAGGTCCTCGGCATCTCCGAAACCAACGTAGGCGCGCGCCTGACGCGCGCGCGCCAGATGCTGCGGGCGCGGCTCTGAGGGATGACGATGCAGGAGAGCGATCTCGAGCTCGAACAGTGGCGGCGCCAGTGGCGCACGCAGGAGACCGTGCCACCGGACCTCGCCAAAGCCGTTGAGGCCGGGACGCGGAAGATGCGGCTCGGACGGATCGCTGAAATCGTCACGACGCTGGTGATGGGTGGAGGCGCGACGACGTGGGCACTCGCCGCATCTCGGACAGATGTCACCGTGCTCGCGATCGCGGTCTGGCTGTTCCTCGCCATCGCGTGGACGGCATCACTGCTGCTGAGTCGGGGCACGTGGCAGCCAGTCACGACGACGACTGCGGCATTCGTCGAAATCTCGATCCTGCGCTGCGTGCGAAGGCTTCAGGCGATCTGGATTCAGGCCGCACTGTACGTCCTTATTCTCACCTTCGACTTGATTTGGCTTTACTACTATCGTGCGGAGTCGAGCGTCACCGAATTCCTCATGCGGCCGGCGGTGCTCGTCTTTCTGTTTCTGGCGACGCCACTCGCCGCAGCCGCCGCGATGTGGTATCGACGGCGGCTGCTTCGAGAATTGAACAATCTGAAGACCGCCCGTTATTGAGCGGTGGTGGTGGAGGTCGTGCTCAGCTCGCGAATCGCTTTCAGCGCGAGACGCTCCTCGCGATTCGGATCGTTCATCACCTTGCACTCGTTCCCGAACACCATCGTCGGATACGCGCGAGTGTTGAACGCCGGCCAGTTGGGAAGATCCGCGTGGTTCGGATTGCCCGTGCGCGCGAACGACGCGAACGCGGCACTCATCTTGTGCGCCAGCGCGTAACGGTCCTGCATGGCACCGGTCATCGACGCCGCCTGATCGATGTTGTACAGCGCGAACGGAATGTCGAGCGTGTGGTACGACTTCATCTGACCCTTGTGCACTGGTGATCGCCACGAGAAGTAGTACAGGTACGAAGGCGCTTTCCCCTGCGCCGTCTTCAGCTCATTGAGCAGCTGCGCGTTCGCACGCCGCGTGTTATCGGCGTTCATGATCAGCCACACGTCAGTGTTGCTGATCCCCGCATGCGTCTTCCGATAGAGCGCCACCATGTCTCGCGCCTTCGCCTCGTCGTTGCGGACGATGCGCTTGACGCGCGTGAGCATCTCGTCCTCGGACATCTGGAGCGGTGGTGGTGGATCGTTCCACGCGTCCTCGGTTTCGGTGGAGCCCATCATGAGCGGCACATCGGCCGACACGGCCGGAGCGTCTGGAGACCATTGATCGCGCGGCAGCGACTTTCCATCGACGACCGGACCGCTCGCGAGACCTTGAATCCGCGGTTCCGCGTAGTACGCATCCTGCAGCTGCTTCAACGTCAGCGATTCGAGACGATCGAGCTGATTGGGTTTCAGACCAAGCTTGGCGAGGAACTGCTCGGCACCGCGTGTCGCATTCTCCCGTGTGGCGCCGCGCACCTGCGCACCACTCATCGCGATCGCGCGATGGAACAGACCCTTTGCCGAGGGCATCGCCATCAGCGTCGTGACCTTGCTGCCGCCGCCGGACTGACCGAAGACCGTGACGTTGTTGGGATTGCCGCCAAACGCGGCGATGTTCTCCTTGATCCACGCGAGCGCCGCGACGATGTCCTGCATGCCGGCGTTGCTGGCATTGGCCCACTTCTCACCACCACCAAGATCGGCGAGATACAGGAAGCCAAACAGATTCAGACGATGCGTCACGGACACCATGACCACGTCTTCCTTGCGCGCGAGGTTGGTGCCTTCGTACAGCAGCCAGTTGCCGGAACCGCCTGAGAAGCCGCCGCCGTGCAGCCACACCATGACCGGGCGATTGCCACTGCCGAGCGCCGGTGTGAACACATTCAGATTGAGGCAGTCCTCACCCATCGGCTCCTGTCGATCGAGCGCGAACACCTCGGAAATCGGACCGTCGGGATCCTGCGGCGATCGATTTCCGACCTGGAAGCAGTCGCGGACACCACTCCACGGCGCGACCTTCGCCGGCGGCATGAATCGATTCGCACCAGCCGTCGATGCTGCGTACGGCACGCCCCAGAATTGATTCACGCCAAATCGGACGACGCCTCGCAAACGTCCGGAGGCCGTCTGCACAGCGGCGGTCATCGGCAGACCGCGTATGTCCTGGGCCCATGCGGGCGCGAACAGTCCTTCAGCACAGAGACCGGCCGCGGCTAACGCGCTCCAGCCTAGAAAATCCCGTCGATCGACGTGCGTCATGGCGTGCTCCTGGAATGCGATTCCTTAGACGCGCGCTATTTTGATATGGCAGACGACGAGAGTCCAGTCTTGGGGGAAAGGCCGGACACTACTTAATGAAGGTTCCGCGACTCAATTCGTCGAGCGCGACTCGCAACTCGTGCTGCGTGTTCATCACGATCGGTCCATACCAGGCGACCGGTTCTTCGATCGGCTTGCCCGATACCAGGAGGAACCTGATGCCTTCGTCGCCGGCCTGCACCACGATCTCGTCGCCCTGATCGAACAGCACCATCGATCGGTTCCCGATGAAATCAGGACGCTCGACGCCGGTGCCGACGATATCGGTCTGGACGGCGCGCGGCGAGGACGCATCGCGGAACGTGCCTGATCCCTGGAAGACGTACGCAAACGCATGCCGTGACGTCTCGATCGGCAGGACCTTGCGCAGACCGGGCGGCACAAAGATATCGAGGTATCGCGGATCCGACGCGACGCCTTCCACCGGTCCACTCTTGCCCCAGAACGAGCCGCACACGACGCGCACCGTCGTCCCGTCGTCGTCCACCACTTCGGGGACGTCCTTGCCCTGCACGTCCTGATAGCGCGGCGCCGTCATCTTGAGCGACGCAGGCAGATTCGACCAGAGCTGAAAGCCGTGCATGCGGCCGGCCTGATCACCCTTCGGCATCTCCTGATGAAGGATGCCGCTTCCCGCCGTCATCCACTGGATGTCACCAGCGCCGAGACTCCCGCGGTTGCCGAGACTGTCGCCGTGTTCAACCGTACCCGCCAGCACGTAGGTGATCGTCTCGATGCCGCGGTGCGGGTGCCACGGAAAACCAGCGAGATAGTCGTCGGGACGATCGTTGCGGAAATCGTCGAACAACAGGAACGGGTCGTAGTCGGTGGTGTCGCCGAATCCAAATGCGCGGCGCAGCTTGACGCCGGCGCCTTCGAGAGTGGGTTTCGAAGCGACGACCTTTTTGACAGCTCGGATGGACATATCAACTCCAAAAACAAAGGCGGGTCTGAAGACCCGCCTCTACACGCTCAATACGACGCCGCGAGCGAACCCAAAGATCCCGCTCGCCTACTGCTTCACGTAAATCTCGCCGGCCTTTCTGAACTCGACCGACTTCTCCTGCATCCCAGCATCGCGAATCTGCTGGGTCAGTTCCATCGAGCAGAACTTCGGTCCGCACATCGAGCAGAAGTGCGCGACCTTCGCACCATCGGCCGGCAGCGTTTCGTCGTGATACGCGCGCGCGGTGACGGGGTCCATCGCCAGATTGAACTGATCCTGCCAGCGGAATTCGAATCGTGCCTTCGACAGCGCATCGTCCCACGCCTGCGCACGCGGATGCCCCTTCGCGAGGTCGGCGGCATGCGCGGCGATCTTGTACGCGATCACGCCCGCTTTCACGTCGTCGCGATTCGGCAGGCCGAGGTGTTCCTTCGGTGTGACGTAGCACAGCATCGCTGTGCCGTACCAGCCGATCATCGCCGCGCCGATGGCCGACGTGATGTGGTCGTATCCGGGTGCGACGTCGGTGGTCAGCGGGCCCAGCGTGTAGAACGGCGCCTCGGCGCACCACTCGAGCTGCTTCTCCATGTTCTCTTTGATGAGATGCATGGGGATGTGGCCGGGCCCTTCGTTCATCACCTGCACGTCGTACTCCCAGGCGATCCGGTTCAACTCACCCTGGGTCTTCAGCTCGGCGAACTGCGGTTCATCGTTCGCATCGGCGATCGAACCTGGACGCAGACCGTCGCCCAGCGAAAACGACACGTCGTAGGCGCGCATGATCTCGCAGATCTCGCGGAAGTTCGTGTACAAGAAATTTTCTTTGTGGTGCGCGAGACACCACTTCGCGAGGATCGACCCGCCTCTCGAGACGATGCCGGTCACACGGCGCGCCGTCATGGGGATATAGCGAAGCAGCACGCCGGCGTGTACGGTGAAGTAGTCGACACCCTGCTCGCACTGCTCGATGAGCGTGTCGCGATAGACCTCCCAGGTCAGATCCTCGGGACGGCCACCGACCTTCTCGAGCGCTTGATAGATCGGGACAGTGCCAATCGGCACCGGCGAGTTGCGGATGATCCACTCGCGCGTTTCATGGATGTTCTTCCCCGTCGACAGATCCATGACCGTATCGGCGCCCCACAGCGTCGCCCACTGCAGCTTCTCGACCTCGTCTTCGATCGACGAACGCACAGCGGAGTTGCCGATGTTGGCGTTGATCTTGACGAGGAAGTTGCGGCCGATAATCATCGGCTCGAGCTCGAGATGATTGATGTTCGACGGGATGATGGCGCGGCCGCGTTCGACTTCGGCGCGCACGAACTCGGCGGGGAGCCCCTCGCGTGCCGCGATGAACTCCATCTCGGGCGTGATTTCGCGACGACGTGCGTAGTAGAGCTGGGTGCCGACGTGACCGGTCGTGCGTCGCGCCGCGATCCACGGCGCTCGTAGCTTCGGCAGACCTTCGCGTACGTTATGTCCCTGAGGGCCGCTCGTGTCGTAGAGACGGAGCGACGGCTCGCCGCCGCTGAGCGCGACCTCACGCATCGGCACGTGCAGAGTGACATTTTCGCCACCGGCCGTCAGCGAAACTGGCCGTTCGTCGTATACCTTGCGGGAGTTTGGATATGCGGATGCGAAGTCGATCATCGGAGCCCTGCTCTTCCTCTTGGCACGGGAATCGGCGGGTCACGGGCGGGGTCGATCTCGCCGCGCTCCCTACGCCGGTTTTAACCGGATCAGGTTCCAAGGGTTTCTCTCAATCCCGGCGCCGGCTATCGCCTGCGCTTCTCCAGTCTCTCGGGGATACCCCTGGCGGCCGTCTGGGATTATACCCACCGATCACACGATAATGCTGCTTATGCGGAATGTGCTCTTGATCAGTTTTCTCCTGGCGAACGTCGTGACAATGGGCCTCTACGCCCAATCACCGGCACCTGCAACTCAGAAACCCGCCGCTGCGCCGGCAACACAGACCCCAGCGCCTCCCGCACCCGCGACGCAAAAACCCGCGGGCACGACACCCGCTCCGCGCCGCGCCCCGGCGACGACCTCTTCGCGATCAGGGATGGCGATCACCGTCGCCAGTCCACAGGGCGCGACAATTGGGGGCGTGCAGGTCGAGCTCATGGGACCCACCGAACGCAGTGGCGAAACGAACGGCAGCGGGCAAGTGAGTTTCCCTGGACTGCAGGCCGGAACCTATCGGTTGCGCTTCACCGGCGACAAAGTGACCGCCTTCGAAAAGGAAGTGACCGTCCGTCCAGGACAGATCGCCGACGTGGACGTGACGCTCAGTGCGGCACCAGAGCCGAAGGTGATCGTAAAGGAAGCGCCGGCGCCGGCTCCGACCACTGCGGCTGCGGGGCCAAAGGGCCAGCCGGTCAATTATGCGATTGGCGAACTCCTCGAGAAGGAGTACGTCGGCAAGCAGCCGCGTCGCGAGACGCTGCTCTCATGCAGCGGCAACCAGCGCGCGGCGATGATTCAATTGAACGAATCGATGCCGGAGCGTCTGTACGAGAATGCCGATGCGATCTACTACGTGCTCGGCGGCGAGGGGACGTTGATGCTGAACGGCAAGGAGACGAAGCTCGGGCTGAACGGATTCGCCTCGGTCCCGCGCGGCACGTCGCACAGTTTCTCGAAGCGGGGGAGTCGGCTACTCGTGCTGTTATCCGTGCTCAGCGGCGAGCCCTGCGAACAGCCGAAGTAACTATTCCCTGGTCCTCGTGCGCGTATCGGCATCGAACGCGAAGCCCACGAAGTCCGGTGCTTGATCCGGCCGGAGCAGCAGCGTCGTGTACATGAACACCATCGTGTAGCGACCGTCTGACCCTCGCGTCATGTTCACTGGCTGCTGGTGGACGACGTGCCAGTCGTAGATGTTGTCCCACACGTCGAGTCCGATTTCGATGAAGTCCGGATACTTCTGCGTCGAGCGCATCCACGTGTGCTGTTGCTGCCGGATCCTCGTCACGCCCTGCCACTTGTCGGAGTAGACGCTCGCGAACTGGCGTTCGAACGTCCGGCGCAGTTCATCGATCGAATCGGAGACGCCTTCGAGATCTCCAGCGGCCGCTGACGCGGACTCGGCACTGGCCTCGGCAACAGCGGCTGGCGACATCAGCGTTGAGAGACTCGCGAGGAGGCTGCCTCCGACGAGGGCGCGGCGTTCCATGTCGATGCTCCCTATATCACGCGCACGCTGAAGCGTGCGCTCTACTTATCGAGTGACCGTCAACGTGGCGCGATACTCGCCGGGCGCGATCGTGCGGCTGCTGAACGGATACGGCGCCAGCTCGACGAGCGTGATGCGGACTTGTTTGTGCGTTACCGTCGCGCGGCTGGAGTCGCCTGTGTGTAACTCGTACGCAGACGTGGCGCCGTTGTCGAGCACTCGAATATTGACCAGCGCATCGCCACCCTGGATACAGATCGCATCAGCGGGGCATCTTGAATCGCCCGTGACGTCCACGAATTGTACGTTCAGGTCCACGTCGCGCACGGTCGCGACCTCGCCAGGAGCCAGCGTAAACCTCTCGTTCATCCCGACGCTCGGACCGACAGGGTTCTGCTCGTCGCACGCTGTGACCGCGAGGAGACACAACACAACCAGAAACAGAGGCATGACGGAGTCGGTGAGCAGACTCCATGCCAGAAGCGATCGATCAGGGGTCATACACAAACGACAAGGCGGTCGCACCATCTCGTAGCCCTTTCGCAACATCGATCCGAATGGTGCCGTTGACGCCCGGCACCGCCAGTCTGGCGCCGAGGCCAACGTCCACGTCATTCCGCGCACGAGCCACGGCCCGGCGATCGGTGTGCGCGACATCGACAAACGCAGCGGCACCCAACCTCACGCCGGCTTTTCCTACCCACCATCGCTGCGTTTCACCGGAGGAATAGATCACCTGTCGCCCGATTTGCTCGACGCGGATCTGTCCGCCCGTCATCAGCGGATGTGCACGCAACGGCATCCCACGCGCGCGACCTGTATCTCCTGCAAACCAGATGTCGGCGGGCGTATCGACAGACGCGAGACCGAGGCCTGCTCGCCCGACGAACACGTGCCCGCGGCGTTCTGTCGTCGAGCGTATCGTTGCGCCGACATCCATCGTGCCGAACGACGGTCCCGCCTTCCATCCTGACAAATCGATGTGACCGTCGAGGCGCTCGGCGATGGTCAGCACTCGCAGGCCGGCGCCCAGCATGCCGAACGACTCAACCCCGCCCCAGTGTTCGACGCCTGCGCGGATCGAGGCGCGTATCCGTGGCGCCACCCACTCCGACATCGAGAGATGTGCGCCTCGCCGCCGTGATGTTGGAAAGAGATCGGTGGTGAACGGCTGCCGTTCTGCGAACGCATCGACGCCCCACAGGCCGCCCCACGGAGCGGGCGAGGTCAACGCGGCGCTCACGCGCGGACGTTCGGGCCAGAAACGCCACCCTACGGTGATCCGCTCACCGCCACCGGTCACTGCGCCGCTCGACACCTCGACCTCGCGTTTCAGCGCCGCGACCACACCGAGGGCGGCGAGACTCCAGCGATCCGCAGGTATCAGCGACCGTTCTGCCACTGTCGCGCGCAGTTCGACAAGACCGGACGGCACGGGCACGAATGTCAGTTCGGCCGATGCGGCTGAGGGAAGCTCGCGAAGCTGACGCCTCGCTCGCACGAATCGCGCGGGCGTGAGCACGTCGTTGCGCTCAATCGGCAGCAACTGCTCGACGATGCGCTGCCGCGTGCGCACGAGTCCATCGATACGAATCAGATCGACGCGCGGCTCGCCGACGTGATTCCATGCGTTGAGCGCTCCAGATCGATCGTCTTGAACGAAGCGGCTCGTCGCCAGCAGCCGCCAGGCATGCGCGTCCGAGGGATCTTCAGCGAGAGCGGCAGACGCGAGATCGCTGACCTCACCCCATCGTCGCTGCAACAAGCGCACGCCGGCCAGCTCCCTCAGCGGTGCCGGCCCTTCGCACGACAGCGCGCCGGTCAATCGACGCTCGGCACCATCGAGATCGTTGCTCTCCGCAAGACGAACACCGTCGGCGACGAGCGCATCACACGACGCGGCGGTGTTGGCCTCGAACGCGCCGTCGCGTGCGGTCGCAGTGTTCGGCGAGACGCTTCGAGATTCATCTGGCGCATTCGGCGGGACGACAACCGCCATCCAGTGCTCGGCAGCCGACCATCGTCGATCGAACTCCTCGCGGCTCATCGTGCGAAAGGCCGTGCGGGCCGGATCGTGATAGACGACCGCGCGCGGCGTTGCGCCGATGATGACAATGTAATGGAAGGTGCCGGGTCGATCCTGAATCAGCGTGAGGATCGGTCGCCCATCTGCCAACTCGCGCGCGATCGCCTCGTCGCTGCCGGCGATGGCAGTGGCCAACCATCCACGTCGGCGAATTTCGTCGATGAGGGCGGTGGTACGAATACCCGCGGCACTGCGGTCCACCAGATGGGCAAAGGAGTCCGCATCGAGTCCGCGCGCGCCCCAGTACCTCAAGACCATTGCGGCCGCGGCGCCGCCACAAAGCGCCTCGGACTGGGAAATGAATGGAACGTCGAGAATGGCGAGAGGGCGATTCGATTGTTCGCCCTCCGCCGACCCGACACACAGCACAACGGCCAACAGCACGCTGAAGGCTCGCACGTAGATCGTGCCCCGCATCATCGTACTGCCGGCCGTCTCACGGCCACCCGTGTTGTCAGTCGATGGCGACGATGAGCAGGATCAGCACCAGTAAGGCGATGATGACCACCGTCGTCGAGATCACGATCTTCGATTGGCCGCCGGCGAGCGCCTGATCGACCTGGCGCGCTTGTGCAGCAATCTGCGTCAGTTCCTGACCCTGCAGTGACGTCACCGCGGTTGTGGCCCGCCGCAGATCGAGACCGGCCTTGTCGGCGACAGCCTTGACCTCAGGGTTGGCGAGCACGCGGAGCACGTCGGCGCGATCGGCTTCCGCTGACGACACATGTGCCTGCAGAGCCGCATCCATGGCCGACTGACTAGCGGTGTGAGACGCCTGCGCCTGAACGCGCGGCATCGCTATCACTAACGACAACAGGATGACAAGAACAGATGTGGACGTTCGCATGCGTGCACAGCCCTCCTCTTGGCTTGGCATTGTAGCGGGTTATCGGACGATAGGATGAATATCTCCAGATGGACATCGCTTTTCGGGACTGGTTGGTCGCGCTCGAGGCACGGCATCTCGCTGACTTGCGTGTGCCGGAGGTGACGCGTGCGCTGCGCGCGTTGTCATCGGCGTATGTCGAGCGACGACGACAGACAGCCACGCCACGCGGTGGTCGCCACGTCCACGGCGCGCTAGACAGTGCAGGCAAGCGTGCGGCCTTTGCACTGTTTTATGCGCCGCTCCATTTCATCGCGGTCACCGAAGTCGTTCGAGCGCGCGCCGGGCACACATCGCCGCCGAGAACGATCGTCGATCTGGGATGTGGCACCGGCACCGCGGGCGCGGCATGGGCGCTCGCGTCGCAACCGCCCGCGTCCGTGATCGGCATCGATCGCCATCCATGGGCGGTCGAAGAGGCCCAATGGACATATCAACGGCTTGGCGTGCACGGACGAGCGCGGCAAGGTGATGTGACCAAAGGCGTGACAATCCGGCGCGGCGACGGCGTTCTGGCCGCGTACGTGCTGAACGAATTGCCCGACGAGGCGAGAAGGCGGGTCGAAGCGCGACTGCTCGACACCGCATTACACGGCGGACGTGTGCTGGTGATCGAGCCAATCGCCCGCGCCATTGCGCCATGGTGGGATGACATGGTGGCGCGATTCGCGCCCGTAGGTGGACGGGCTGACGAGTGGCGGCTGCCGATCGATCTCCCGCCGCTGCTCGAAAAGTTCGATCGTGCGGCCGGCCTCAACCATCGCGAGCTCACCTTCCGAAGCCTCTTCGTTTGAGAAATGGTAATCTCACGACTTCGGATGACCGCCTCAAGGGACTCGGGTCCGCACGGCGCGCGCAGCAGACTCCTCCCGCTCACACTGACCGCTCTCGGCGTTGTTTACGGGGATATCGGAACGAGTCCTCTTTACGCGCTCCGCGAGTCCTTCTACGGATCGCACTCGGTGCCACCGAGTCACGAAAACGTCCTCGGCGTGCTTTCCTTCGTGCTCTACGCGCTGATCCTGATCATCTCGATCAAGTACATCGTCGTCGTGATGCGCGCCGACAACCAGGGCGAGGGCGGCATCCTCACCCTGACGGCGCTGATTCCCGGACGGGATGGCGCCCGCGAAGGCACAAGAGGAGTCGCGGTGGGCCGTCCGATTCTCATCGGGCTCGGCATCTGGGGTGCGGCGCTGCTCTACGGCGAAGGCATGATCACACCGGCGATCAGTATCCTTGGCGCCGTCGAAGGCTTGTCTGTCGCGACGCCCGTGTTTACGCAATGGGTCGTGCCGATCTCCGTGGTGATCCTGATTGGGTTGTTCGTCATTCAGCAGCACGGCACCGATCGCGTTGGAAAACTGTTCGGTCCGGTGATGACGGTGTGGTTCGTGACCATCGCACTCGTCGGGGTGTCATGGATCATTCGCGCACCGCAAGTGCTCGGGGCGATCGACCCCCGTCACGGCATCATGTTCTTCCGCGAGCATGGCTGGCACGGCTTCACCGTGCTCGGCACGGTGTTCCTCGTCGTGACCGGTGGTGAGGCGCTTTACGCCGACATGGGTCACTTCGGCAAGCGTCCGATCCGCATCGCCTGGTTCGGAATGGTGCTGCCCGGGTTATTGCTGAACTATTTCGGACAAGGCGCGCTGCTGATCGTGAACGAGCAGGCGACGCAGCCGTTCTTCATGATGGTGCCGTCGTGGGCGCTGCTGCCGTATGTCGCGCTGTCGACGTCAGCAGCGGTGATTGCCTCACAAGCGCTCATCTCGGGCGCGTTCTCCGTGACGCGGCAGGCGATCCAGCTCGGCTACATGCCCCGACTTGATGTCGAGCACACATCAGCGAGGGAGATGGGGCAGATCTACGTGCCGCAGGTGAACTGGGGTCTGATGATCTGCACGATCGCGATTGTGATCGCCTTCGGTTCGTCGAGCCGGTTGTCGGCCGCGTATGGAATGGGCGTCGCGATGGCGATGATCATCACGACGATCCTGCTGCACGTGGTGATGACGGAGCGATGGAAGTGGCCGATGCCGCTGGCCTATAGCGTGACCGCTCTCTTCGCGACGATCGACGTTTCCTTCTTCGGCGCTAACCTGCTGAAGCTGCCTCAAGGCGGCTGGGTCAGCCTGTTCATCGCCCTGCTGCTCTTCACGGCGATGACGACGTGGAAGACCGGACGGCGCCTGGTGGCGGAACGCCTGACAGCACGGGCGTTTCCTCTCGAGGACTTCGTCTCGGCGGTCGCCGCGACACCGCCCACGCGCGTGCCGGGCACTGCTGTCTTCATGACCGCGCAGCCGCGCGGCACGCCACCCGCGCTCGCCCACAATCTTCGCTACAACAAGATCCTGCACGAGCACGTCGTCGTACTGACGGTGACGACGGCGCCGGTGCCGTATGTGGCGCCGAAGGATCAGATCACCGTGCAAGCGTACGGCTACGGCATCTTCAACGTGCGTGCGCAGTACGGCTTCATGCAGGATCCGCATGTGCCGGAGGCACTGGGCCAGGCGCGCGATCAGGGCGTCCAGCTGGATCCGGAAGACATGATCTACTTCCTCGGTCGCGAGACGATCATCGTCACCGAGCGCGCAGGTATGGCGATGTGGCGCGAGAAGCTGTTCGTGCTGATGGCGCGCAACGCCGTGCGGGCCACCGCGTTCTTCCGTCTGCCGCCGGAGCGCGTCGTCGAGCTCGGCGTGCAGGTCGAGATGTAGGTCCGCGTTAGAGGACCCGAGCGCCCTCTCTCAGTTCCGACGTGCAGTGCGCGCAGCGGGTCGCCTTCAGCGGCACCGTCATCAAACAGAACGGGCAATCCTTCATCGTCGGGGCCGCGGCGGGTGTTGGCCGCTTCAACCGATTGATCTGCTTGATCAGGATGAACACGGCCAGCGCAACGATCAGGAAGCTGACGATCTCGTTGATGAACTGGCCGTAGGCAATCACAGGGATGCCCTTGGTCTTGGCCTCGGCGAGTGATACCGGGATGCCTTTGCTCGAGTCGAGGACGAAGAAGAGGCTCGAAAAATCTATCTGGCCGAGGATCATGCCTATCGGCGGCATGATGACGCCTTCGACGAGCGTCGTCACGATCCTGCCGAACGCCGCCCCGATGATCACGCCGACGGCGAGGTCGAGCACATTGCCCCGGGAGATGAACTCTCGAAACTCTTTCAGCATGATGCCTCCTGGGATCGGGGTCTGACCCGGGGTCAGACCCCGTTTCTACGACATCGCAGAATCTGCCAAATTTGCGACGTCTTGATCTTTCAGCTCTTGAACGCTCGCACCGAGCATACGCCAAAATTAGGCCGAAAATCGCAGCTCCCGCATCTGCGACGGTTCGTGCACTCCCTGCCAGGCATGCCTCGCAGACGTCGCTCGCAGATTCCAGGAGAACCGCACCACGTGATCCAACGAGGTGTCAACCGTAGTGACATTTTTCATGCGCCGCCGGACTACGAATGTTTTCTGACGATATTCCGCGCCGCAGCCACCAAGTACGAAACTGACGTTCACACTTATGTGTTGATGACCAACCACATTCATTGCATCGTCACGCCCCGCGTTGAAGGCGCCTTGTCGAGGACGATGAAGAACCTCGAAGAAACCTACGCGGGCTATTTCAACCGACGATACAACCGCTCAGGAGGGTTGTATCAAGGTCGCTTCCGCTCATTCCAGATCGATACCGAGCGGTACTGGTTTACATGCATGCGTTATGTGGAACTCAATCCGATCCGCGCAGGAATGGTCACCAGGCCTGAGGACCATCGCTGGTCGAGCCATCGCTACCACGCATTCGGAGAGCCTAACGACCTCATCGTTCCGCACCCGCTGTATCTCGCGCTCGGCACGTCCGCGAGCGTGCGTCATCAATGCTGGAGGACAATTTGTGGTGAGGCCCTGCCAGCACAGCAACTCGCCGAAATGCGAGACCTAGTTCGACACGGACCCAGGGTGCGCCGCGCCCCACCGACAACGTGAGTTGTCAGCTGTCGTTGGGAGTTGTCAGCTGTCGTTGGGGTCTGACCCCGGGTCAGACCCCGGGTCAGACCCCTATCTGCCGAACCTGGACGCGGAGAGGGTGACATCGGCACGGGACCAGGCGACCTTGAATCGCGACTCGGTGAGCGCCGCGTCGGCCGTCTTGTTCTGCGCGCGCAGCGCTTGCAGCAGACCGAACAGCGCCCAGCCGTTCTCCCGGTTGCGCCGCAGATCCTCCCAATAAACCGTCTCGGCCTCCGCCGCCCGACCAGCCTGCAGCAGGACCGCGCCGAGCGCGAGACGCGGCGGGAAGTGAAACTCCGACGGCTCGGTGTAAACGAGACTGTCCTCGAGACGCACGGCGCGATCCAGCTGCGCGATGGCCAGGTCGTAATCGCCCCGCGCCGCGGCGATCTCGCCAGCAAGCACCGCCGGCGCCGGCGCGACGATGGCCGCCGCCGTGTTCGGCGAGAACAGCGACTCTTTCATCGACGGATCCGACGTCAGCGCAATCAGACGACGCAGCTCCTGCTCGGCCGCAGGAATCTGATTCTTCGCCACGAACGACAGCCCGCGCGCGTAGTGCCACATCGCGCGCAGCACCGCGCTGAACGCCGGCGGCTCGGGCTCGTTCAACATCTCATCCCAGCGCCCGAATCGTGTGAGCGCGTAGTACGGGATCATGCGGAATCCCGCCGTCAGCGGCAGATTCTTCAGCGTGTCATCGTCGATCTTCGACGCAAGCTGACGAGCAGATTCGATCGCCAGCTTGCTCTGTCCATCCGCCGTCGCCGCGAACCAGAGAAAGTGAATGTTGTGCGGGTAATAGGCCATCGGATACAGGCCCTGCGCACGACATTGACTGATGTAGTCCTCATCAGCCGCGATCGCCATCTGATTGCTCTTGATCGCATCCGCATACCGGCCGACTCGCTGATAGATGTGCGCCGGCATGTGCACCATGTGACCCGCCGCAGGCATCAGCGTCAGCAGCGTATCCGCGGCCTGCTCTGCCTTCTCGGGCGTCGCCGTACCTTCCATGAGATGGATGTACATGTGCACCGCGCCCGGGTGTTTCGGGTCGCGCGCGAGCACCTGCTCCGTGAGCCTGACGATGTTGTCGGTGCGCGCGTGTGGAGCACCGTCGCGCTGCCAGTAGCCCCATGGCCGCAGGTCCATCACCGACTCGACGTAGAGCATCGCCGCGTCGAGATCGTCGGGAAACCGCTCGTGCACACGACGCATCGCATCGGCATACGCGGCATCGCGCGGTTGACGATCCGCCGCGCGACCCGAATAGCGCTCGGCCAGTGCCTCGATGTAGGCCTGCTCACGCGCCGAGCCGCGTCCTTTCAGCGACATCGCCTTCTGCACCAGCTCGTAGGCTTGCGGCTCCTCGTTCGGCTCCATCAGCGCATTGATGTTGGGACCGAGCACCAACGCCTGACCCCAGTACGCCATCGCCAGCTCGGGATCGAGCCGCGACGCTTCCCGAAACGAGCGACGCGCCTCGGCGTGATTGAACGCGTAGGCGAGGTTCAGCCCCTGATTCATGAACGTCTGCGCGTCGCGGTTGCGCGTGGAGACAGGGAACGTGTGCGAGCCCAGGTTCTGCAGACGCGGTGCGATCGCACCCGTTGCTGACGTCTGCGCCGCCTGTGCCACCGGCGGCGGCACGTAGTGCACGTGCCCGCCAGACTGGGCCCCCTGCGCAGCCGGTTCCCCTTGCGGAGCAGAGCCCGCCTGCGTCGCAGGGCCACCCTGCGCGGCGACGGCACTGGCGCACCCACACACTGTCACCGCGACGCCAAGCGCGGCCAGGAGACGGGAGACCATAAGCAGAGCTCCGATTCGTTAGACGAGGCCGCTGGTTACGACACCAAGCACTTCTCGTACTTTATGCGCGAGATCGGCAGGCGTGAAGGGCTTCGACAGGAAGTGCTCTCCACTCGCAACACCGTGATGCACCACGGCATCCTCGGTGAACCCGGACATGTACAGCACCCGCAGCTTGTCACGCGTTGCACGCAGTCGCGCGACGAGCTGACTGCCGCTCATGCCAGGCATGACGACATCGGTGATGAGCAGATCCGGTTCGAGCCGGCGATCGCGGCAGCGCTCCAACGCTTCTTCGCCACTGCTCGCAGTCACCACCGTGTAGCCGCACTTCACGAGGACCTGACGCGCGACATCGCGCAACCCCGGCTCGTCTTCGACGAGCAGCACCGACGCTCGACCACGGGGGAGTGACTGTACCCGCGGCGGTAATGCCAGCGCACGGTCACGAGTCGCGGCTTCCGGAAGATAGATCTTGAACGTCGTGCCGTGGCCAGGCTCGCTGTACACCCAGATATGACCACCGCTCTGCCGCACGATACCGTGAACCGCAGACAAGCCCAGGCCGCCGGCCACATCTTTGTTCTTCGAGTAGAACGGCTCGAAGAGGTGCAGCTGCATCTCGGCATCGATCCCGGAACCGGTGTCGCTGAACGCGAGCACGACATAGACACCAGGCTGCACCGTGATGTGCTGCGCGACGAAGGCTTCAGTCAGGACGATACGTCTCGTCTCGATGGTCAGCGTTCCACCATCGGGCATCGCATCACGAGCATGCGTCGCCAGGTCGACAATCACGCGCTGGATTTGGCCATGGTCAACGCGGACCGGCGGCAGTCCGTCTTCCGGTGACACATCGAGCCTGACTCGGTCGCCGACAACGCCCTGCACAACGGGGGTCATCTCGCGGATCGTGGCATTGAGATCCACGTTGACCGGACGCAGCATCTGCCGTCCGGAGTACGCAAGCAGCTGTCCGGTGAGCTCCGCGGCGCGCAGGGCTGCGTCGTGTGTCTGACGTGCGCGACCCCATTCACGCGTGCCTTCGGGAAGCTCCGCGAGCAACATCTCCGACGACATCAGAATGACGGTCAGGAGATTGTTGAAATTGTGGGCGACGCCTCCCGCAAGGCGGCCGATCGCGTCCGACGGCGGCGTCTGACGTCGCGCCAACAGCCGACGCACGCGTGCGCTGAGAAGTTCGGGGGCCAGCGGATCCGCCACGCAATCGTCGGCACCGGCCTCGAACAAACGCACGATCATCGCCGGCTCCGCAACCGACACGCCGGTGACGACAATCGGAACCAGCGCCAGTGCCGGATTGCGGCGGAGTGCCGCGACGCGCTGCTCGACGGGCGTGCCTTTGGCCAGCGCATCGACGATGATGATGTCCGGCGAATTCGAGATCGCCTCTGCGCGGACGTCGTAACGTTCGTCGCTGACAATCACGCGGCCGTGCACTGCAAGCGCCTGAATAGCCGGATGGAGGCTGCGCGCGTGATCCATCACCAGGATGGATGGAGGAAGCGGTCTCGAACTCAAGGGCCTTGAATTCAAGAATACAACAGCGTGAACAAGACGCCGACAGAGCGAGATCCTTATGCCCGCCTATCAACTTAGTGATCCGGTGATTGCGGCATTCGTTTTGATCCCGATCGCGCTCGCCGCAACGCTGGTGTGGGCAACGCTCGTCGCATGGCGCCGATCCGGCGCCCCTGAATCCGCCGCGCGCCGCGCCGCCGTCATTGTCGCGATCGATTCCGCCGCGTGGATGACGCTGACGTGGGCGGCCGCGACGAGCGGGATCCTGCAGCAGTGGGACCGCAGGCCGCCACCGTTCCTCCTCGTGATTCTTGGCATGGTGGCCATCTCGCTGATTCTGGCGTTTGGCCGCGTCGGCACCCGGATCGCGCAGCACATCCCGCTCTGGGCCCTCGTCGCTATCCAAGGCTTCCGACTCCCGCTGGAGCTCGCGATGCATGCACTCGTCGCACAAGGCATCATGCCGATTCAAATGAGCTACTCCGGCCGCAACTTCGACATCGTCACCGGCGCGACCGCAATCGTTGTCGCGATCCTCGTGAAGATGGGACTCGGCGGGCGTCGGCTCGTGACTGTCTGGAATGTGCTCGGGCTCGCCTTGCTGGTGAACGTCGTCTCTGTCGCGATTGCATCGATGCCGTTGCTCCGACTCTTCGGCGACGACCACGTGGTAACGTTTGTCACCTATCCGCCGTTCGTGTGGCTGCCCGCGGTCATGGTGCTCGCCGCGCTGGCCGGGCACCTGGTGATCTTCAGAGCCCTCCGTCGCCGCGCGAGCGCGCTATAAACGCGGGCGCGCTATAATTCGTCTCTTCTATGACATATCAGACCCTCGAAGCGGCACTGCAGGCCGCGGGAAACCCGGTTGAGCTGTTGCGCAATTCACAGATCGGACCCTACGCCTTTCCGGTCGTGCGTCACGAGTTCACTAACTGGCGGGACGAACAGCGGTCGTGGCGTGAAACCTGCGCCTTGTTCGACCAGTCGCATCACATGTCGGACCTGTATATCGAAGGGCCTGACGCGGTGAAGCTGCTGTCCGATCTCGGTGTGAACAGCTTCAAGAATTTCAAGGTCAATCAGGGAAAACAGTTCGTGGCCTGCACGCCGGACGGATACGTCATCGGCGACGCGATCCTCTTTTATCTCGACGAGAACAAGTTGAGCCTGGTCGGACGTCCGCCCGCCGGCAACTGGGTGCACTACAACGTCGAGACCGGCAAGTACAACGTGAAGGTCGAGCGCGACGAACGATCCGCGGTCAATCAGGGCCGCCGGAGGTTCTACCGCTACCAAATCCAGGGCCCGAACGCAGGGAAGCTGGTCGAGAAGCTCACGCGTCAGCCTGTCCCCGACATTCGGTTCTTCAACATGGGCCTTTTCAAGATCGCCAACCACGACGTGCGCGCACTTCGCCACGGCATGGTCGGTCAGCCCGGCTGGGAGATCTTCGGGCCATGGGAGCAGGGCGAAGACGTCAAGAACGCGATCGTCGAAGCGGGCAAGGAGTTCGGACTTCGACAGGTCGGCG
>Ga0310810_10000721_pt1 | contig 33214 bp, 35 predicted proteins | sample NCmetagenome_FD_207641 | JGI IMG/M metagenome (GOLD analysis project Ga0310810, IMG submission 207641) | Soil microbial communities from experimental microcosm in Duke University, North Carolina, United States - NC | ecosystem: Engineered > Artificial ecosystem > Soil microcosm > Unclassified ... | reverse complement strand
TCAAATCAGGGAATAAAATACCATTCATACAAAACATAAGGTTTACGAAAGAACATGCTAATCTTATATTATCTGGTAAATTAACGATTAGTCAATTAATCAAAGATGGTATTGCTGAATATATTACCCCGGAAGAACAAGAAAATTGTTGGATTGCAGAATCTATAGACAAATTAAGAAAATATAAAAACGATGTTTTGATGCAATTTTCACATTGTGACGTTCCACAAGCAATAATGGGAATTGCTGCTCATAGTAGTCCCCTAGGAAATACAACTCAAGCAGCAAGAGTTACTTATCAAACTAATCATGTTCGTCAAGCATGTGCTGTTCATGCATGGAATTATCCACATAGAACAGATAAGAACAGGTTCTTCACGTTTTATCTTCAGAATCCACTAGTTATGACTATAACTCAACTACTTGCTCCTCCCAGTGGATCAAATATTATGATCGCTTATATGTCATATGGAGGAGATAATCAAGAAGATAGTGCTATAATCAATCGTGCTAGTATAGATAGGGGTTTATTCTTGGGTGTTTTCTTCAGATATGAGATGGTAAAATTAGATGAACATGAGAAATTTTGCAATCCAGATGAATTAACAACAGGAGGACTTAAACCTAATGCTTCATACGATAAATTGGAGGATGGTTTCGTCAGAAAAGGTAGTATTGTTAGATACGGAGATGTTTTAGTTGGTAAAGTTGTTAAAATAATGAAGGATAGAAACAAGCAAAATGATAATATAAAATTTATGGATAAAAGTGTTGTTTATAGATTACACGAACCTGCCCTGGTTGAGAATATCCTAAAAGTCAGAGGTGATAATGATGAAATATTAGGGATTGTTAAGTTACGTTATGAAAGACCATTAAGAACAGGAGATAAATTGTCTTCTAGAGAAGGAAATAAATGCCTTACTGATGACCATGATGTATTGACTCAAAGAGGATGGGTAAAAATATCCAAAGTTACTACAAACGATAAAGTAGCATGTCTATTAAATGGAATAATAACATATCAATATCCAAATAAAACAATGAAATATGATGTTGATGAAGAGTTATATCATGTCAGAAATAACGACATTGATTTAATGACGACAAAAAACCATAGAATGTGGGTTCGTGATAATAATAGCAACTCTTTCCAATTTGCGACCGCCAGTGACATCTATCATATTCCAATTAAATACAAGAAAAATGGAATGAATGACAAAGCTGACATTCCATTAATGGTCGTAGATGGAAAGCAAATTGATATGATCTGTTGGATAACATTCGTGATGGTTATAATAAGATTTCGTCTAATGATATTCATTAGTTATGAAAAATTAGTGATTTCCATAAGATCATTTAATGAAAAGCAAGTAAATTCTCTATGTGATTTACTTAATAAAATGTCAATAAAATATGATTTCGATTCTAATAAATGTGTGATATTTGATAAAATTATTTCGGAAGATGCTAAATCTATATTAAATTCCAATAAGTTACCTTCATATACATGGCAGTTAAGTTCTAAGCAATCTCGAGAAATAATAAATAAATTCATGGAAATTTGTGATGCTTCATTGGATAATAAGATAAACACAATACATAAATCAGAAGCTGATGATCTTCAGAGATTAGCTTTTCATGCCGAGTGGTCAGCTAATATAACTTACAATCAATCATGTGATTATGCATCAATTCAAATAATAAAAGACGATTTGAATGAACCAACAGTCAATGAGTTTTCAGTTGATGATGATTATGTAAAGTATACAGGAAAAGTTTATTGCTTAAATATAATAGGAGGAATTTTCTATGTGAGGAGAAATGGAAAACCTGTATGGACGGGCAATAGTATAATAGCATTAACGCTACCTCAAAGTGACATGCCGATTTTACAAAATGGCATGACTCCAGATTTAATAATTAATTCTCACTCGTTTCCTACCAGAATGACTACAGGGCAATTAATAGAATCATTCATGGCTAAAATAAATGCATTTTATGGAAGAGTAACTGATGGAACAGCATTCACACCAGTTGATAATCATTTTATATCAGAACAGTTAGTAAATTTGGGATTTAGATATAATGGTAAGGAGAGAATATATAACGGCATGACAGGAGAGTATCTTGACTGTGCAATATTCACATCACCATTATATGAACAGAGATTACAAAAATTTGTATTAGATGATGAACAATTTGTTGATGGTATTGGTCCTACTGATCCTATGACTGGTCAACCATTAGGAGGTGGTAAGATAGGAGGTGGATTAAAACAGGGTGAGATGGAAAACTGGGGAATGTTCTCTCAAGGAGCAGTCCAGAATTTATACGAAAAAATCAGTACAGATTCTGATGGGAGAGTAATGCATATTTGTAGACGATGTGGATCTTTCGCCACATATAATGAATATCATAATATATATGATTGTAAAGGATGTGGACAAATGGCAGATATATATGCTATAGATGGATCGAAAACGGCCGTTTTATTCCATGAAGAATTAGCAGCATGTGGAATTAAAGTTGGATTTGGACTTAGACCATTTATGTTCGAGAGTAGAAGTTAATCATTTCTCGTCATCTTCTGATTTCTTCTCATCTTCTTCAAAACTTTTGAAAATATCATTAATTATTTTTTCTATATTTTCTCTGATTTCTTTGACACTATTTTTAGTATTTGCTATATCAAACATCTTAAAATCATCTTCCTTTGGATATTGTCCATCAACATTATTAACAACATACCCGAAATTATCTGCCCAAAGTGCAAACCACGGAACAAGCGTCCTGTAAAAATTCGTTTTATTATGTACTAAATTCTTCCAACCCCAGTCATTGTCTTTATTGGCAGGATATAAAAATTGTCCGAGAGAATACGCTCTTTTAATAGCTCTAGATAATGCAACATGTTCTGATGCTATTACATATAATAATGTTGTTATATAACCAGCATTTTTAATACGTGGCAATACAATATGTTCATGTGATTGAAGAATTATATTATATTTATTGTCTGTTAATTTACCTAATAGGTATGGTGCAATGACTTGAATTCTTTCAGTACACTGACTCCAAGCATATGCTGATTTTAATTGAGTAGGATTTCCTTCTATATCAACAACACCTTTGGGATACCAATCAACAAATAGATTTGCTAGTAAATCAACATCATAAATAACATATTCTGATTCTGGTATTGTACTTTTGTATTTTACTAGTAATTTTGACAAAGTTGTTTTGCCTGCTCCAGCCGTACCAGCCGTAATTATAAAATGTGGTGTATCACTAGGTTTTTTGTCTTTTGTTAATATATCAAATGCTTTATCAATAAAATCTTGAAGTTGATCATCCGCTATTTTAGGACACGCATCAAAAGGATCACCAATCCATATTGTTTTATTGGTCATTTCCTTTTTTATTCTTTGATAAAACTGGATAATATGATGATTTATGTCTTATATTTAAGTTTTTAAATGATTCTCTATTTAAAAATATTGGTAATTTTTCAGATCTGCCTGAATAACTATTCAGCGAAAACAACATTTTCATCTGTTTATCAGAATCATTCATCATTTTTATAATTTTCTTATAATCTTCTAATATTTCAATCATAACTCGCTTACCAAATGATATACCTATTGACTGCATTTTCATCAGGACTTGAATAATCCATATATCTATTAATCTGTATTTTGCTAATAAAGATAGTGTTCCGATTTTGATTGAACCTTTTGAGACGTTACCATCAATCTCATGCAATTTATCATAGCAAGTATATGGCATTAAATCATACTGCGCGGAATTATAAATATCAATAATAGGTTCACGTCTAGTTTTGTCAACAACTAAAAATATAGTTAGTCTTCTCAAACGAATTTCTATTGGTAGTTTAGGATCGCTTATATTCCATTGTATTGTAATACCAACAGTATCCGCTATATCTACTAATTCAGTAGCATCATCTTCTAATAAACTTGGTGTTATGATCTGTAATCTACTTTGACCAATAGATAACAGATTTTGATCCAATAATTTGATTGGAATCTGTCCTATAATAACTCTGTCACTATTCATTATAAATTTATTGAAAACTGATATGATAAATTTCTTTTTATCAGGATATTTACCACCACCTGTAGTGTCTGCCTTTTCAGATATGTTATTGATTTTTCTGCTTATATCATCAATAAAAACATCCCGTAATTTGTTTTCTTGTTCAAAGGTTTTAATCCATTTTGATGCTAGAGATGGATTACACATATCAGAATATACACTTATTAATTGTATCTCCGAACCAATTACGTTCAATAATAAATCTTTATTGAAAAATGATTTAACTGTAGATATTAAAACAACATCAACTATTTTAATTCCTTTATGATATGGCAAAGATATCATACTAAATAATTCTCTCCCGTTTACTGATATTATAAACATATAGTTTGGTATTTTAGTTAGCACTGATACATATTGTCCCAATCCGTCTGGTTCAAGATCATACAATTTATCTGCTAATTCCTTAGCGAATTGAAATGCTTTGTCGCTATATAAATCATACTTATACATTTCGAGAAGATCACATGGAGAATTTTTGATAGTCTCAGATCCAATTGTTAACAACTTATTACCAGCTACTCCACCAATAATTATGTTTTTATCATGAATGAATTTTTCTGCTTCTATAAAAAATTTATTATATTGGGATCTTTCTTGGATCAACATAGAAATTGCTCTACTTTCAGCGTCATTAATAACATCTATGTTTTCATACATTTGATATATTATTAGATTTAATATGTTGCATTAAGTAAATCCAACAAATCATCATCTGTTATATCTAAAAACTTAACGTTGTCTACTTTAGCATCATCTACTTTAGCATCATCTACTTTAGCATCATCTACTTTAGCATCATCTACTTTAGCATCATCTACTTTATTCTGATCACCTCTACCATGTAATAGATAATTTAAACGCTCTTGGTTTTTATTATTCATCATATTCTCTATTAGTGCAAGGATAATCGAGTGATTTTTTATATTTTCTGATCTTGATAATTTAGCATATATTGACTTCATAGAATCAGGTGTTTTGATAATTCCTATTCCATGGTCAATATCTTTGAAACAAATTAACGCATTCACAACATTTATTGCAAATCCTACCATTCCAAGAGATGGTCTCCAACCATATGATCCTTCAGAACCTGGATCATCATTTGTATGAAACTCTCCTATTGATATACATAATGACATTCCTATTTGGAATAATCCATTCTGCGTTAAAAATTCAAACTTTGGAGGAGACATAGGATAATCATCTTTAGCAGTTAGTTTGAATAAATATTCTCCTGATTTATAAGGATTTTCTAATCCAGTTATTAAAAAATACCATATTTTGATGTTGTTATTATCTACATAGACCCATAAATTAGGATGCGGATCATTATAAAATTCATTTAATTGATTAGTTAATATCTTTGCTAACCTATCCATCAGTGTTATCTAATTGTTTGTATATATAATTCATTAAATTTTCATATTCACGATTAGCAATTATTAAATTACGAACAACGTTGTTATGCTGTTGTTGAGATTGTTCATTATCATCTACAAGTACTTTTGATAGATGAACAGAAACTGAAGATAATAATCTTCTGATTTTCACGTCAGTTTCTCTAACATTTATATCAGCAACCGCATTTATATTCTCCGGGTTTGCATAATATCTTTCTCTAGCAGCATCTACACGTCTTCTTAATGATTCATCAATAGATATTATAGAATCAAAAACACCTTCATCAATTACTCCATCTTTTAAATTTCCTACTTCATCTGTGAGAGAACCAAGAATATCGTAGTCTTCCATATATGTGTAACTATATTTATTATTATGATATGACTCCTATATATAATGAGACAACTAAAATGTCTATATTAATATCTAATATTAAGCAGAAAAAAAATCAAACAATCTATTCGTTGCTTCATCAGGAATGGAACAAAATATCTAAACTGAGATGGATACCAAAAACGAAACATGTAATGAATATGTCCTATGCTAAAAACATAATAGAGCAATTATCAATACACGACAAGAAAGATATTGTATCATCAATCGAGAAAATAAGATTATTAGTTTCTAAAAAAATAGAGAAACAAATATGTTATCAACTAATAGCATTTGGACCATCATTCATAAAATTATTGACAGAATATGATGAATTTATAGTTAAAAAAGAAATCCAAGAAGTTGATCTTGTTGATTTATTATTATGATTTATTTTCTTGATTTGTTATTATGATTTATTTTCTTGATTTGCTGTATTTTCATCCGGTTCTTCTTCTAAGACATATTCATCAGTAATATCTGTAAAGTCATCTTCATCTGCCCATTGAATCTTTTCTAATGATTCAATATTAGTGTTAGAATTAGTTTTATCATCATCTACATACATTCCACTATTTAGCAATTGAATCATATTATTATATTCTTCAGTTTGAAATCTAGGAATATTAGATTTTTTATAATTTGATCTGTTATTATTCGGTCGATTATACCTACCATGTATATTAGTAGAAGCAAACAAAGCACTTGATGTATTGACGGATGATTCTATACATGTAGCAGGTACAGGTAATCTAGTAGGAATTTTAGGCTGGTCATTACTTACATTTGTGATGTTAGATGTTCTTAGTGTATTATGATTTAGCTTAAATTCCGCTTTATATTTTCTTGCAGAGAAGTTATATTTCAACGCAACAATAGAATTTAATTTTAGACATTGCAACATTGATGTTTCATTACCCCACAATAAAAGACATGCTTTCTTATTTCCTGAGAAGTATTCAAACATGTCTTTCTTCATTCTAGAAATCATATAATTAATTGCAATTGCTAATATTCTTTCCTCATCAGTTACTGGAAAACACGAATTAATAACTTCCTCAAATTGATGTAAATCAGTTGTTCCTCGTCGAATATCATTGGCGATTCTTCTCAATACAATATATTTATCATTTAATCTATTGTAAACTCTATCACAATTAGCCATTGTTACCTTCCATTCATTGCACGACATTTTATAATTATATATTCGATATCTTTGTTATAATACATCCTATAATTCATGATTCAAATATGACGAAAAAATAATACCTAAAATAATCGACTATTTATTATTGGTGTTATAACAGATTCTACAATTTGCCTCATATATATCATCTGATCCTATAATGATAGTTTCTTGATTTTTTATTAATCTTCTTGTAAATATTGCAGATCTTTGTTTACATGTTGTGCAAATAGCATTTAATTTAATTATATCATCGCATAACGGAATTAATTTCTCCATGCCATTAAACATTTTACGAGTAAAATCACCATCTAATGCAGCTATTATTACTGTTTTTCCCTTATTTGCTAGTTTATCACAAATATCTGCAATATCTGGGAAGAATTGACCTTCATCAATACCTATTACATCTTCTTCAACATCTAAAATTTCTGACAGATTTTTAATCTTTATTATCTTTATTGATGATGATTGTAATTGTATTGCACCTGCATGAGATTGTATGTAAACTTTCTCGGATGAATCGTGTCTGTTATCAATCTCATGTTTTATTATAATGCAGCTATGATTTGTGTATGAATTTTTTCGCATAAGGGATAATAACATTTCCGTTTTTCCGCTAAACATTGGGCCTATTATTAACTTAATGCTCATGTTGTAATTATATCTTGTATATTTTCTATATTCAAATTTATCACTTAATGTCTATAATTAATTGCTCTGGCTAAACTTATTTTTGTTCTCTTTTTACCATCTTTTGATAGAGGAATTCCTAATTTTCTTGCTTCTTTTTGTAATTGAGCAAGTGATACTTCAGTACCACCTTTAACTCTTGTTCGTCGTCGTCGTCTTTTAACAGATGGTGCTTTAGTCATCGCTAATTTTCTTTTGACTCGTCTTCTCACTCCTGTCTTTTTCACTCCTGTCTTTCTCACTCCTGTCTTTCTCTTTCTCACACCTGTTTTTCTCTTTTTTAATCCTGTTTTGGTGCCTGTGGTTCGTCTGCGACGTCTTCTAGCACCACCACAACTTTTAACTGGTTTACTTGCCATATATTTAAAGTCAATTGATGTTATATAATATCGCTTAAAATTTTGCAAAAAAAAATGTTAATTAAGTTTATCAATTATTAATCTACTTTAACTTCTGTATTATCTGCAGTTAATTGCTTAGCATTAGCACCTTTACTTTGGATCTCTTCTTTCCATTTAACAAAGTCAGATCTGATCATATCTTGATTAGAATTACCAATTCTGGGCCAAGAAGTTGCAGCTATAGCAGACCAATATTCCTCAGGTTTTGATTCTTTTGTTTCAGATCTCTTAACAACAGTTGCATTTGTTGATGCTGCTGTTAAAATATCAGCTGTTAAATATTTTTCTCTATATCCCTTCATGTTAAGTGCCACCATTTTTCTGAAGAATAATAAGGCATTTGTGACTTTACCAAAACCATCTGTATCTGGTGGTTTATTCTCAGCATTTGTAGAAGTTGTTGTTGTTTTAATTCCTTTCTTTGAAGGAGCTGTAGCATTTTGTGTTAGATTCTGTAAAGCATCTATTTTCACCGTTAGAGCATTGACAGCTGCTATTAATGAATCTAGTTTATCCGAATTTATTACATGATTTTTATCACTCGCATTTATAATTTCTAAACTGTGAGTTTTTAACAAAGTCGCTAGAACGTTTGAAGGTTGTGGTTTACTATCAACATTAGGTGAATTTTCCATTATAATATGTTTATTATTATAGTATATTGATTATAGTATATTGATTAATATGTATACCAATATATAATTCGAGTTTCAAATTTGTTTATTTGCATATCAACAATAAAGGACACTTTTTTTTATGATTTTATTTTGGTTTGAGCTTATACATAGCAAATAAAGCTCCACCTCCTGATAATAATCCGAATAAAAACAATAGATATCCAGCTTCTTTATGTTTAGCATATGATAATATTAGAATAGCTAAAAATATAATAAATAGCGAAAACACTATTATTGGAGCCATAGCTAGTGATGGAGCATATGGTAATACTTGTTTACCAACCTCCATAGGAATAGCTACTTCTGGTGCGGCTGCTGTAAAAAGGGGATCAGACATATATTATATATTTGCTGTATAAAAAAAGAACGAAGAATTAATCTATTTGGTTAAAACTGAAATATTAAACTATCAAAATTATTAATAATATATGAGAAAATAAGCAAGATATAATAATGAAAGCCATTATTACATCAATACCTACTTTTACATATTTGGTAAAAACTGCGGACTCGGGTGAAAATCAAGTGTTATGTGACAAATATGGATTAACTGAATTAGCGAGTATGATTGTTATAAGGGATGAATGTCAGAAAAAATTCTTAGTCTTTCATACATTAGATGAATTTATTGCATGGAGACAATCAATATCTCAAACTAATAGATGTTTTCACGAAGTGATATTTGGTAAATTAGCGCAAAGACTTAAATTTGATATTGAAATACCTGATGACAAACTTAATGATTTGATATCAAAAGAATATTCTCCAATAATGAAGAAAGAAGATGATGTTTTAGTTGATTTATTAAAAGATTTAGGATATGAGGAGAATATTGATAAAATGATTCAAGAAGATAAATATGATCCTAAATTAGCTGAAGTGAAAAAACACGAGAAGATAATCATCATTTTGAAAACAATTATTAATTGCATAATCAACGAAGTCAACTCATCTTATTATTTGGTTGACAATATGTGTTTATCAAAAAGAGAAATAATAGTTACTGACGCATCAGGTATGACTAAAAAAGGGAAAATAAAATATTCATATCATATCACATTGGTTCCATATGCCATAGCTGATAGTGTAGAAACCAAAACACTATCTGATAGAATTATTTCAAGAGTTCCAGAAGAGTATGCAATATTCATAGACAAAGGTGTTAATAAGAAAATACAAAATTTCAGGATGTTAGGATCAACTAAATTAGATGAGAATAGATTTAAAAAATTATCGAATGATTTAGCAAAAGAGTTAGGAACAATGGAATTAGAAATTTGTAAATCATGTGATGGAATAATTTGCGACAAATGTAAAGATCCTTCCTCATATTTCAAGAAAACAATGATTAAGATAAATCACGAAATGAATGTTAAAATCCTACCAAGACTAATGTCAGATACTGATGATTTGGAAGAAGAAGTATATAAGCCTGAGGGATTAATATGTCAGCAAGTCATAGCTTATATAAATTCTAAAAAATTAGCGGATGGACATACCTTGAGAGGAACATATAAAAATCTTATATGCTATAATAGAGACAGACCTACAAATTGTAGAATATGTAATGAAATTCATCATAATGATAATACTTTGATGTTCTCTATCAGAAAAAAAGACAAATCACACTCTGTTTATGAATATTGCAGACAATGTCCAACGAAGAAAAGTATATTTACATGTGAAATTCCTGACATGGAAACATTAAGTGGAGTTGGATCAATAACAGGAGAGAAAGCACCAACACCTAAAACTAACTTCTATGGTAGATTAGCATCTCATATTGATAATATAAACAAGGGTATAATCAATCCACATTTATCATTGATTTCTGATTTCGAAAAACTTCCAATGACACAAAAACATATATATTCTAATGAAACAATGTTAGATTTGGAACTAAAACCAACATTAGCTGTTTCTGCTCAAATGAAAATGGGTAAAACACAAGCAATTAGGAAGTTTATAGATACATATTTCAGCGATCAGATAAATACTAATGTTATTAGGATGATATCATTTAGGCAAACATTTGGAAGATCATTATTAGATTCCTTTGAAGACTTTGAAATATATTCATCAATTGTAGGAGATATAGATCAACATAGACATCCAAGAGTGATTATACAAGTGGAGTCACTGCATAGATTAACAGTAACAGAACAGATAGATCCAGTTGATTTATTAATCCTAGATGAATGTGAATCTATTTTATCTCAATTTAGTAGTGGATTACATAAACATCTCAATGCTGCTTTTGCAGTCTTTAAATGGATGTTAAGAACAGCAAAACATGTTGTCTGTTTGGATGCGAATATAAGTGATAGGACTTACAATACTTTGAAAAGTATGCGTAGTGATCACCCAATATATTTTCATTGGAATAAATTTCATAGAGCTGAAGAGGATAAATATTATTTCACGACTAAAATGGATGCTTGGTATAAATTACTAAGTGATAAAGTTAGAGAAGGTAAGAGAATTGTCATCCCTGTAAATAGTTTAGCAACTGCTGAGGTTTGTGAATATCTATTGCGAAGGGAATTTCCTGATAAAGTAATTCAGATATATAGTAGTAAAACTAAAACAAGTGAAAAAGACACGCATTTTGCTAATGTTAACAGATATTGGTCAGAAATGGATATATTAATTTATACACCTACATGTTCTGCTGGTGTTAGTTATGAACAACATCACTTTGATATGTTATTCGGATACTTTTCTGATATTTCATGTAATGTTGAAACTTGTAGACAGATGTTAGGAAGAGTAAGAAACATAGAAGATAAAGAATATTATATTTGTTTCTCAACTGCTAGACAATGTTATCTACCAACGAAAACAGAAGACATAAAGGCAAAAATATTCAATAAAAGAACAGCATTATATAGAAAAATAGACGCTGTTCAGTTTGAATATAATGATGATGGATCTGTTAAGTTTTATGAATCAGATTTCTTTAGATTATGGTTAGAGACAGTACGAATAGACAATTTATCCAATAATGGATTTATATATAGATTTATTAATCAAGTATCTGATACTGGTGCAAGTGTAAACTTATTAACAGATGAAGGCGATGAGGAAGTTAAAAATATGATAATGACTGCAAAAGAATTTATTAAATGTAAAAGAAATGATGATATATCTAAAGCAGTAGACATAACAGATGAAGATGCTTTAAGAATCAAAGAAACATTGGATTCTAAGAAAGACGTAAACTTTGATGATTTATTATCATATGAAAAATACCAATTGCGTAAAGATTATTCATGGCCTGATAAACCTATTACTGAAGAATTTGTTGATAAATATTACCCACCTAATACAAGAAAATTATATAAGAATTTAACTAGATTAACAGCTGATGGAGATATCCAAAAATCTATTAATAAATCACAAAAAAAGGAGAGAAGTCATTATGATTATATCACAAAAGTAAATGCACCTTCTAATCCAATCGCAGGAATGCATAATCAAGATTATACTATAGAGAGTAGAGATTTAATATATGATAAAACCATTTATACCTCATATGCAAATTCATTAATATTGTTATTAATAAATATCTGTGGTTTAGATCTGATTATAAATGACGTACGATTCATGAAGAGATCTTTTGCAAGTACTAGTTGTGTATATAATAAATTATTAGAATCAAGACTAAAATTATCATTGCAAACTTTAAAGAAAATATCTGAAGACGTAATATTTGAGTTTAGAGTTGGCCGATTAAATATGATTACAATTTCTAATGAGGGAGATAGCGAGAAATTTATCAGAAATATACTTTGCTTTATTAACAGAATTATATCATCTACATGTGGAGTTAAGATATGTAAATTTAACAAAGTATATTATTATTTGAATGGTCGTAACATAATCAATTTATTCGCCTTTGATAAGAATAGCAATAAACCATATATTCCAATGATAGGAAATTTATCTCCTAATATTATTATTGATATGTTTATGGAGAGCGAATTTTATGATAGATTAGAAAATAAATCAGAATATGATAATATTAATCCGTCTTAATTAGATCACATCATTTTTTCACAGATGGATTCATCACGCAATGATACATTATATATATATATTCCAATAAGCCTATGTGGATATATTGCTCCTTTTTCATCAATAGACAAAGTAGTAGATTTTATGAAATCTTATCCAAAATTACCATATATAATACATAAATTTATTATTACAGATGAAAAATCAGAAGATATTTGGGTTGTTCCGTATACAGGATCTGGAGCAATCGCTTTTGCATCCTCTTCGCAATATGAAGCAAAACAATTACAGGAATTTCTTGTCAGTGTTGGTTTAGTACACTCAGATGATATAGATTTTTATAAAAGGAAAAAAGATGTTGTTTGTCAATTTACCATGGAAAACTTAGAAATTTATCAGAAATTATTATCTGAGGATGAAGAATTTGACAAGAAAATGAATGAAAAGAACGAGGCGTTGCGATCATTCATACATGATACGATAATTCATGATCAAAAAACAATAAAGAGTGAAATGTATAATCACAAAAAATGTATTTAGTAATATTAATTGCGATTCTAATATTGATATTTTATTTCTCATATAATGAATGTTCCTGCTGTGTAGAAAAATATGGAGAACCACCAGGACGAGAAAGAGCAGTAAAGCTAAGTGAGTTGGATTTCCGTGGATGGTCAGAGCTACCACATTCATATACATCAAATACAGTTGGATCAATGATTAATTCTATCAGATTATCTGCATAAAAAAAATAAATGCAATAACAAATGCGGTGATAAAATATCTTAAACACTGCATGATTCACAAGTTACATTAGTTAGTCCACGAATGCTACAGTTATTGTTCTCTGGTGTAAATTTCATAGTAGATGATTTTTGAGATCCAGTTGCTGGACTGGTATGACAATAATACATTCCTGTCTTAAGTCCTTCTTTCCATCCACTGATCAGGAATCGTAATATAACAGATAAATTTGGTTCTGTTATAAATAAATTCATGGACATAGATTGACAAACGAACGGAGCCATAGATTTACACATTTTAATATATAATTCTGGATGTATCTCTCTTGCTGTTCTATATATGTTTTTGATATTAGTTGGAATGTTTTCGATATTTTGGATGCTTCCTTGATTATTTAGAATTTGACGTCTCATATCATCATTCCATAAATTTAATTTCACAAGATCATTAATAAGATATTTATTGACGATAACATTTTCTCCAGTAGTTGTATGTTTTGTGTAGAAATTACTTGTGAATGGTTCAAAACATTCGTTGATACCGGCGATACTACTTGTACTGGCAGTAGGCATGTAAGCTGTTAAATATGCGTTTCTAATACCGAATATTTTGATTTTTTCTCTTATCTTATCCCATTTATATTTTTTGATATATTGTTTGGTAATTTTCTCTATTTCATCTTCCCAATCTGCTTGAAAATGTCCATTTTCTACCCATAAATCAGGTTGTAACTTTCCTTCAGATATTGGACTACCCTTAAATGATGAATATGGACCGTCTTGTTTAGCAAGTTTATATGATTGTTTTAATGCGCTATAATATATCACAGCTGATATACTTCTAGCTACTGCCATAGATCTAACTGATCCATAAGGAATATTTAATAATGCAAATACATCAGCAAGACCCATTATACCTATTCCTATAGGTCTATGTCTAAGACTACTTCTTCTTCCTTGTTCGCACGTGTATTCATTCTTATCAATGATTTTATTTAATGCAATAACTTCTATATAAACTGCTTTAGCTATTCCATCATAATCAATTTCTTTCCCATTTATACCTTCTTTGACAAAGGATGGCAGACATATAGCAGCTAAGGTACATACACCAAATTCACCACTTGTATTATCCTTATTGAATTGTTTGAATGTATCAGTATCATAATCACTCCAACTAGGAATTGTTATTTCTGTGCATAAATTACTACTGCAAATAGGTGCTACATTTTTCATATTCGATTTGGAATTGGTATGATCCTTATTCAACACATATGGAGTTCCTCCCTGAGTCCAATTTTTATAAGCTTCCTTAATTATTTCACCTGCTTTTGTTTTACTTCTATATCTTCCCTCTGATACATATTTATTATATAGATTTTCATATTCTTTACCACAAGATAAGTAAAGTCCTGGAGCATCATCTGGACTAAATAAATACCAATCACCAGCAGTCGAATCTTTCTTGTCATCTCTATTTTCAGACTCTTCATATTCTATTTGCTCAATCAATTTCTTCCAAAACAAATCAGGGATCCAAATTCCATATTTTAAGTCAGGAGAATTAGAAATCAACATTGACTCCTCTCCTTTTAATCTACCAATTTTCAAGAAAGTAAATATGTCATGATGATCAAGAGCTAAATATGCAACGAATGCTCCTGGTCTATTACCTCCTTGATCGGAATATAACTGTACTTCGTTGAGAATTTTAACATACTTTCTTATTCCAGTGCTCCTACCACCGCTACACTTGATAACAGATCCTTCTGCCCGAATGTTATGAAGCCATATAGAAATACCTCCAGACCATTTACTAGCAATAGCAGCATATTTAACAGTATCAAATAATGACTCAAAATCATCACCAGCAGCCATCTGAAAGCAAGATGATAATTGTTGAAATTTAGTTCCAGCATTTAAAATTGTAGGAGTTGCATTGGATATTTTATGGGTACTTATCATATCATAGAATTTACGCATATTATTAATGTCTGTTTGATCACTATTTTCGTCAAGAAATATACTTATTGCGATCCTAGCATACATATATTGAGGAAGTTCGAAAATAGATTCATCATCTGGTAATTTTATTAAGTAACTTTTTGACAATACACTAAATCCAAATATTTTATATAAATAATCACGTTCATAGTGAATGATATTATCAATGTATTGACTATACTTCTTGGTAATGTCAATGAATTTTTTGGAATATCTACAATATTTACCTAAGGACATGAAGTTGACAAATTCTGACATTGTATATGGTATTCTTTTCTGCAGATCAGATATTAATACTCTCGCCGCAAGATATTCATAGTCAGAATGTAATGTTGATTTTTGTGAACATATCCGAGATGTTTCTAAATCTAATTGACTTGTTGTCATTCCATTTTTAAACCTTTTCGAAACTTCATCTGTAATTTTTTGCAAATCAACAAATTCTAATTTACGACCGTAATATTCATTATTTGATAATTCTCTATTTCTATCAGTAATTCTTGAGAAATCTACATTGATTTTTTCATTAGCGCGATTCAAAACATAATAAGACATTTTTATAAATGATATTCAATATATATATTTCAATTTTGAATAGATATGATCTATTATTATAACTATTAATTTACCATGGAAAATTCTAAGATTAACTTTGCGTGGGAACAAGATAATAAAGAATCCGAGAGATTATCTATTAGACCTATAATATATGAGGATATTTATGGGTTTAGGGATATAATGGAAGGACTTCATTGGACAGCACAAGAGGTAGATCTCAGTAAAGATTTAAGCGATTGGAATAAATTAACTGAGGGAGAACGTAATTTAATGTTACATCAATTAGCATTCTTCGTCAGAGGAGATATAGACATCTTTGATAATATAGAGATGAACTTCTCTGCAGAAATGAATTGTCTAGAAGTTAAATTTGTATATGCAGGACAAAAAAACCAGGAATGTACACATTCTGAATCTTATGCTCTTCAGATAGAAGCTGTATTAAATAGTTCTGAAAGGAAATGGATTTTAAATGCAGCTAAGAACATTCCTATTATATATGAACTCAGACAATGGATGTTAAAATGGTTTGATAGGAAAATACCTATAGGAGAGAGATTAATCGCGTTTGGAATAGTTGAAGGAGTTATATTTAGTGCTAGTTTTGCAGCTATTCAATGGATGAGGACTAAAAATGTTTTACATGGCATAACTGCTTCTAATGAATTTATAGCAAGAGATGAAGGTGTTCATACCTTATTTGCTTGTTTATTAGTTAAAAAATACCTACTGATAAAACCTAGTCAAGAACGTATATCAGAAATATTCTATGACGCGATTAAAATAATTGATAAATTTGTTCAACTATCATTACCAAATGATCTTGTAGGAATGAACGCAAATTTAATGATGCAATATATTAGATTTCAATCTGATTGTGTCACAACAGGTATGGGATATTCTCCTATTTTCAAAGTAGACAATCCTTTTGGATTTATGGATGCATTAACTCTGAATGGCATATCAAAAACAGATTTCTTTGCTAAAAGAACAACACAATATCAAAATCCAACAAAAATGGGTTCGTCTAAATTAACTATAGATAAATCAACTTATGTAATTGAAGACTAACTACAAATCATACATAATTTGTAATGGTTCTGAATAATATAATCCACTACTCAATTTTTTTCCCGAAATTCCACATATGTAATGACAAACATCTATATATCCCTCCTTATATACTTGGTTATCAATATAATCAGACATTAAATAAGCAACGTGCTGAAAACAATGATGTGATTTTGATTTGATACCTAACATTCCCATAAAAATTTGTTTTAACTTAGGATATGGAAATCTACCAAAGAATAAATCTTCTGCTTTACGAATCAATTCAGATTCTGACTCATATTTTAGTTTCTCAGATAAACGCATAATATAATAAAGTCCTGTATAGTTTTTCAATCTTGGTAGGATAGGAATGATATCAACGCCGTTATTCATTCTCAAAATTTCTCCATTATAAGGCATTAATTCTCCGCCAGCAGTTGATTCTGTTATATAAATAGAGTCGCAATATTTTATTATCATACCAACATGGCTGAAATATGTCTGTGATAACATACTATTAACTGGAGAATGAACAGCTGATGTGAAAAGTATTATATCTCCAGTTTTTAAATGAGGATACAAATCAGTCATATTGATTTTATCATACCATATAGAAGTATTGTCACTATAATGCTTCATTAGTCTATAATATCCAATTAACAAAAATGAAATGATTATTATGATAATTAGAGTTATTACTGCGATAATAATATTAATCATCTTTATTAAAAACTAAGTTACATTGTTCATAATGAAACGCGAAATAAAAATAATAGGAATTTGTGGAAAGATGGGATCTGGTAAGGATACATTAGCTAATATTATCAAAAGTTCATTTCCTATGTTTGAAATCAGGAAATTTGCAAGAGCTGTTAGAGAATTTGTGTCAGAAATAACAGAAATTGATGTAGATAAAATGGAAACAACAGAACAGAAAAGTTATGTTTTTAGTATGATATTAGATTCGAGTATTTTATTAGATAGAATCAAAAGTGCATTTCTAAACCTGATATCATTTCCTGCTACTGGACAATGTTATATGATAGTACTCCCTGGTGGAAAGGCGATCAAAGGAGATATTCATAAAATAGCAACTGATATATATAAAATTCTGACAGGAACAAAATATGTAGATGATGAATATATTAGTCTTAATAAAACTATAGGCCAGTTGTTGCAATTAGTTGGATCTGACTGTATGAGAAATTTAATAGATGAAAATATCTGGGTAAGTATTTTGCGAGAACGTTGGATAGAATCAAACAAACCAATAATAATTATAAGTGATGTTAGATTTGATAATGAAGTTGAAATGATTAAAAGAGAAGGAGGTATTGTTATAAAAATAGAAAGACCATCAAATATATCTTCTTCTGATGGTAGATCCAAAACACATATATCAGAAAGTACTGTAGATTCATTAAAGTATGATAAATTGATTATAAATGATTCAACTATTGATGATCTTGGAAGGAAATTCTTCCTGATATGGGATGAAGTCAACAATAATATAATATATAATGAGATCAAACCCATATTATATGATTGCTTGTCTGATATTAAAACAGAAGAAAATATAAATGATTTAGGATTCATCAAATTAATAGATGTCATGCCTAGAATGGTTGATAAAAATAGTATTGGATGTGAATCTGCGATTGTTCAATCAGCTAGGGTCAGCTACGGAGCAGGAACATCATCATCAAGATCTGATACAGCGTTGATAAGATATCTTTTAAGAAACAAACATATGACTCCCTTTGAGATGATACAACTAAAATTCTTTATTAAATGTCCAATGTTTACTGCTACTCAATGGATTAGACACAGATCAGCATCTATCAATCAAGAATCAGCAAGATATAGCATAATCAGTGATGAATTTTACATCCCAGAAAATAGTAGTTTATGTTATCAGTCAAAAACTAATAAACAAGGATCAGACAATACAATCATTAATGATGTTTCTGATATAAAAGAAGACATAATCAAATCGTATAACAACTCATATAAAACATATAATGACAATATTCAAAGAGGTTTAGCACGAGAGATGTCGAGAATTGTATTACCTGAGGGAAGATATACAAAATTCTACTGGTCAATTAATTTAAGGAATTTATTACATTTCTTAGAATTAAGAATGGAAAAACACGCTCAAGAAAATATTAGACAATATGCGACTGCAATATACGAAATTATTAAAAAATTATATCCAGTCACAATCGCTGCTTATGATGATTATATTACTAATAGTATGGTTTTATCAAGCAACGAAGTAAAATATATTAGCGGTAATAAAACTATAAAATTAAGCAGTACTGAGATGATAGAGTTAAAAAACAAGATGGAAATCATGAATATATCTGACAAATAATTAAATGACAAATAATTAATCTTTTTTTATATAAATTATAAAGAATAGTATATCATGGAACATATGCGTAGGAATATTATCATCGCTATAATTATAATAGCCATACTTCTATTAGCATACTGGTGGTGGGTAAAAGATACTGTCAAAATAAATATAACATCTATTTCTCCTGCATCAGGATCTGCTGGTAGTAAAGCCATAACAATTACTGGTACAACTAAGAGCAAGTCAAATCCATCTGTATGGGTCGGTAGATCAGTAAGAATTAAAACTAAATCATTAGGATCAATGAAATCGAGTGTTGTATCAGTATCTATTGCAAGTGGTGTTGTATCTTTTGTAACTGCACCAATAACATTTGCTAAAGCATTCACTTTTGTATCATCACCATCTGATCATGCTAGAATATTTCTGAAATTATAATATGATAAAAATATAGAATAATGGATTTCGGTATCTTGATAACTAGTGCATTAGGTTCTATTCTTGCCTTATCATGGAATAGAGCAATAAGTGACAGTTTTTCTGATGGTAAAAACACAGAGAACACGTGTAATTTACGGTTATCAATAAGTCATGCTATTATAATAACTTTATTGATATTGGTTGTTTTCAAAGTTATCAACAGTTATGATACATTATCAACGAATGAAGGTATTAATCCATTTCATACAGAATCAAAAAATATAACACGAAATATATGATGAGTCGAATCATTTACATCATAATTCTGATTATTTTGATTTTATCTGCTTTTATCATTTATTTCATATGGTTTAGGACGGGTAATTTTATAGGTGGAAATGAAAGTGACCAGAAGCATCATAATCCAGTAGAAGTTGCAATGAATAATTATATTAGTAGATTATCAGAGAAATCAAGCATTCCATATGATCTCGTTAAATCAAGAATACCTAAATTATCAAAAGATGTTATTCGTTTAGGAGGTGCAAATACAAAGATAATAACAATCAAAAAAAATGGTAAAAAATGGAATGAATATGATACGTGGATAGATCTAGCAAAGGATAAAGACGCATTAACACAATATATTGAATTAAAATCACAAATACTAAGCAATCCTGATCTTGATTGGTCATTAGTCTTAAAAGAGATAGGACCTAAATTAAATGATAGATGCGAATATGTAGGATTGATAGATTTATCTGCTGATGGACATACGCTAAAAGTTTCAGCATATGAATCATCACCTATAGAAATCAGTAATGAATCTCCAGAAATTACATTAGCTGGTGTTCCCGCTGAATTAGTTGACAAGTACGCAGAGAAGCCAGCATTATTTTTCTTTCATACACATCCTAAAGATCCTCTAAGCAGTAATTTCCCATCATCTGTTGATTTGTCTGTTAGCATATCATATAGTTTGTTAGGAAGATATGCTGCCAGTTGCATAATATCATCATATGGTGTTTTCTTATATGGATTAGATTGGGACGGTTATAGAATGGTACACGAGTCAGACGATCCAATATTAGCAAAATATAATCTTATACATGATGTAGTATCCGCTCATGAATCCATAAGGTCATGGCGTCCGTATTCAATACAAGATTATATTGATTTCTATCCAAAATACCAGATGTTTATGATTGTTTATCCTTCATCAGAAATGGTGGGAGATAATAGACATTATCAATTTTCTAATCTTATTACTGCTCCAATAGATTATGATTTAATAGAAACATACAAAAAATCATCTAAGCGTAGATCATCTAAGAGAATGGGTAGTTTAATGACCAGAAACTACGGTAAAAAAATATGATTATAATTATGTTTATTACCAATTCCTTGCATCTCTATATATTTTCATTTTTTTCTTATCATATCTGAATAATGACCTGAAGAGACGATATCCAAGATATTTTATCAGGCAATCACAGAAAATATAAAATCCATCTATTTTATCATGAGCAACTGCCTGCCAATAAATGTCTTTTCTTTAAGGTATTGTCTTACTCTAAGAAGAATATGTATTAATTTTTTAAACGCTAATCGTACTTCAGTCACTGTCAGTAAATGAATATATTTACGCATACTAATGACGCTTTGACAATTATATATAAACATCCTAGTAAATTCCGTATTCTCTCCTTCATAATACCTAAGTTTAGGGCATCTAGGACTAACAGCTGTGATTCTGTTTTTGAAATACATTTCAGGGCGGATATTCCCCTCGTAATGATCAGCTCTCAGCATTCCATACATTATATCAACATTGCTCATTCTAGCAAATAACTGCATATTTATAGTTTTTATAAGTCCGTAACAGAGAAGTGTAGCAAACATATCACATCCTTCCAAAAATCTTTTATAATGCTGATATAATCTCTTACATGTCAATGATAATCTGCAAATATCTCCACTTTTCAAAAACTCCTCTATTACGGTTTTTAAATCAACTAGAACATCAACATATAATGACATCTCAACCAATAAACTGATTTTCTGCTGATTCAAATATGATAATAGCTATTGATATCTGATAAATTTGAATAGTTAAAACATTAGTTTGTATTAATAGATATAATAATGAGTAATAAGAACAAAGCAAGTAATAATCAGTCAATAAGAAGCAGTAAAATTGCTGTTAGAGGAGGCAGTTACACTGCTGGTAGGGGAATTGTCAGAAATAATGATAAGAAGAGGTTAACTAATGCTAAATCTAAGTATGATAGAGTAAATCTTGAGAAATTTATTGAAAAGTCAAAGCCTGACATACCTGTTATAAAATCTCAAAATCTCTCTAAAAGTCCTATCCTTGAGAGAACATGGTCTTTATGGGTAAATAAAGTTATAGGATTTGGGGCATCAACAACCAGCAGTCCTGTTATTAAAGCATACACATATAATAGTATTGAGGGATTTTGGTCTATGTTTAATAACTTACCAGGACCTAGTAACTTACCTATTGGATATAATTTATATCTATTTGTTGATCCAATTAGTCCTACTTGGGAAGATGCAGCTAATTCCAAGGGAGGTAGATGGTTCTTATCATCATCAGAAGATATGACTGATGCATGGATGAAAATATGCTTAGCTGTAATGGGCGAGACAATGAAAAATAGCGACTCTGTATTAGGATTTCATTTATCAAGACGACAAAAATACTCGAGAATTGCTATATGGGTAAAGGATAAAAACGCAACTGCAATTGTTAAATCTATTGGTCAACAGTCAAAGCAAATTGTCGGAACTTCTAATCCCTTTGAGTTTCAAGAACATGGAGATAGTTATGGGAAATACAAATTCGTTATTAACTAATCAACTATTCAACTTTTAATTGTCTATTGACAGAAATTTCATTTTTTTACACAGCAACATATTCTAATTGTGTATTGATGAATCCTGCTAAGAGAACGCCGCCACCAGCAAAATTCAAACCAGGTTGAGCACCTGATGAGATTGTGATAATACCAGAAGCATTGACTTCCCAAGAAGCAATTTTATATGATCCAGCATCTATTACCGCTAATGTACCAAATCTGGAAGTAGAAGGTCTTCCTTCTAAGGGTAGTGCAAACGTTGATGTGATAGATGCTGCTGCTCCACTGTTAGTGGCTGAAACACCACCAATTCCTACAAAACATCTATTACCAATCCTATGAAAATCCCATCCTGATGATTGATTAGCCGCCCATGGACCAGTCCAGGTTTGATTAGTCGGAGTTATTCCAGCATAGAAATCATGTAAAGTATCTCCTGTTGGAAAAGTTATTCCATTTGACGAGACGGGTAAGGTCAGTGATCCAATATCATCTACAATCACTACGCTATTCTGGATTAGTTTACCAGAAGTTCCATTAAATCTAACGACGGCATTGTCAGTTGCTGATGCTGGACCAACAACATCACCTATGTTTGTTGCGGGTAATGGCCGTGTCACAATTCTATTCGTTGATGATAGTGCCAAACCAGAAATTGCAGTTAAATCAGTTACTGGCGAATCTATTTTAAAGTCATCTGATTCTACTCCAGGACTAATAATTGTATATTTTTGATCTGAACTCCATTTTAAAGATGGTATGCCAGGTGTATCAACCATTATTGATTAAATTATATAAAATTATATATAAAAAATATGTTAATTATGTTAATTATATGTTACAATATTATAAAAATAGATTTATTACGGAAATAAATAGACTACCACGGTATGAAACGATTATAATAATTGATGATGTATCACTTCATACCTTCCATAAATCGGATAATCATATATTTAGATAAAATCCGACGACAATACAGCAGAAACTATCTACGATAATCATGTAAAAAAATCATACTTTAAAATAGAGCAATTCCAATATGTTGATAATTGTAAGGTCATATATCAGTTGAGATTCACAATAGCTGATATATATAATATAAACATATCAGGCTATAACTCTAGTCTTACTTTTACGGGAATAATAGATATTATGGATAAATACAGAACCTTTCGCGTCGGAAAATATACTTTGAAAAAAGCAGATGACTTTGATTATACAGGATTAATAAAAATTATTGATCAAGATGACGAAGATAGATATTTATGCATAGAATTTCCTATTGATTATTTGTCCGAAAAAAATACTAGCATTTAGTTAGATTCATCATTCTTATAACTTCTTCAATTTCCTTAGAGATGTTTTCTAATTTCAGTAGATAATCATCATGTCTTTTGCCACGTAAATTATCTTTCAATGAATTGCGATAGTCCTTTCTAAGTAAGATGATTTGATTTAACCCAATTAATAGACGATTCAAAATTATTAGATTGAATCTATCAGAGCAAAGTATTTTTCTGACCTCTGACATATCAGCGGCTTTTAATAATTCAGCAAAATTTGGCAACTTATTCCATATCTTATAAAGGTCTCGTTTAGTATGCATTGTTTTATAATGTTTTTCGCAGAAATATACTAGATCATCATATTTAGGATTCCTGTTTTTTAATTTTCTAGAATATTTAGAATTATAAAGAATTACTGATTCACAGTTTTTATAACAACAGATTAATTTACTCATATCAGCAGGCCAATCATATTATATAATAATTCAAATTTATATCAGGCAATATAATAGTCATAGTAGTTATAGTAGTCATAGTAGTCATAGAGTCATAAATGAATCCCGTTTTCGAAGATGAATATCTACTTATGGGTATTCTATATATATTGCCAACCATTGATATTATTAATTTATTGTTGACTTGCAAATCAATTAATAAACTTGTGAAACTATTCTACGATAAGATTATGCAAAAAAGATCTATTGATCATGTAATAAAACATCATGAAACAATCACACAATATAAAATTAATAGAACAATATGGGAGTCAGCTACTGTTGCTAAAGTCATAAAAAAAATGAATAAGTCGGATAGTAAATATTCTGAAGATCAACTGTTTATATTTTTATCTTCAAGAAGAAAAATTCTCGATTATAATAACAGACATATAACATATAAAAAAGAATCACATATTTTGGCAGAATATATAGCAAGATTATGTGAAAGGACAACTATGCCATATATAGGAATACAACACAAATTTCTTACATGGTTGGAAGTTTGTTACATATATGTAATACATTACAAACATTACCTGGTTAGAGGATCTTATTTGTTTACTGTTTTGGATGGCTGTATTGAATATGGAAATATCATTGAATTAACATATGATATGTCTGAAGATTGTGCCATTCGTGATTATGTAAAAACTATAGAGAATAGAGCAAATAAATGAGTAAAATATATTTGAATTGTTTTTATCTTAGTTTGTCCTACTAATAGAATGCATAATAATAAATTACATAAAACATTGTCTAATCTTATCACTTTTGGTGATATAAAGCAATTTATTGGCGTTATAAAAAATAGTAATATAGATTTCAACAGTCAAGATATAAAAGGTAATACTATCTATCATTATATGGTTAATGAATATATTAATTCATCCCCAGAAAGACTTATATCAGCGATAAATTGTTTGGGAAAATCAGTTAATTTGAATAAGAAAAATAAAAGAGGAGAAACTCCTATTTATCTGAGTGTTAAACATGATTGTGATAACATATTGATTTATCTGTTGATTGATCAGGGTATTTCATTACCCATATTTAATGGATTAACTATGCTTCATGTTGCTGTTAAATATAATTCTCGCAGATCATTCAAAATATTGTTAAATTATATGAAAGACAATAACATATCATTCACTAGTTCTGATTTTATTGGTAGAAATGCTTTACATTATGCATCTATATATAACAATGTTGAAATGATAGGGGATTTAGTCTTGAAAGGATTAAGCATAAAATCAGCAGATTCATTTCAGATGACTCCATTATTATTAGCTGCTGAACATAATTCGTTTAATTGTATTAGTTATTTATTAACTATTGCAGGTAAAAGTGGATGCTATGAAGTTGTAAAGACAGACTATAAAGGATGGAATATAATACACTACATGTGTAATAATGGAGATGCAAGAGGATTAAAATTATTATTAGCTATACATTCAAGATCTATTAAACCATTGTTGCATTCTAAATCTAAAGACGGTATGACACCTATGGATTTGACTAACATTGCATATAGAAAATTGTTATTGCAGTTAACCGAAAAAGACAAGGAAAAACAAACGAACAAAATACACAATTTTAATGCAGTTATTCAATTACTAAAAAATAATTAAGCCCATATTTTTTGCTAAAAATGAATGAAATAAATCTTTAATTGTATAGTCAATTAGAGTTAAATTTAAAAATAGCAATCTTTTAAGTATCAATGAATAATAACAACAACAATAACAACAATAACGTCAATAACAATAACAATAACAACAATAACGTCAATAATTATTGGAATTTTAGTGTAAATATCGTTCTTAGTCAAGAAGTGTCAAATGTTGATGATAGTTTAGAATTGTTGATGAATTTATACTCTGCTTTGGAATTTGAAGCAATGTATGAATGGATAAGAAATAATAAATTTAAAGTCAATGTTTATGGAAATTCAGGAAATACTTTGCTTCATAGAATAGCTTGTAAACCAATAAGTATTTCGTCAATTTATAATCCTTTTAAAGAATTAATTAATCAACATGAGAAGATGTTTAATGAATCAATAAACGTTAATCAAAGACTCCCACATGGATTATCTTTCATTCATTTGGCTATTAAACATCAGAATATGCAAGTGTTTGATTACTTGATAAACCATCATCAGATTAATCTTCAACTATCAAATAATGAATTAATTACACCAATTCATGTTGCTAGTAGATATGGTTCAATTCATTGTTTAAGAGTATTAATTTATGCAGTTCAAAAACATGGTAAGTCATTTATGGATTTAGATATGTATGGGCAGTCAGCACTACATTATGCTGTTGCAAGTAAACAAGATGAAGCGTTAAAAATATTAATAGGTTTTGGATTTGATATTAACCTAAGAGATAGTCTTGGAATGACACCTTTACTGATAGCATGTAGTGTTGGGAACAACTTTGCATGTATTAATTCTCTTTACAAAGCTAGTGATTGCGATTTAGGAAAGATAGATGTGAAAAATCACGCCAAAGATACAATGTTGCATCTTCTATGTAGTAATGGCGATGTTGATACAATTATCAGCGTTTCAGAAATTTATCCATCACTAATATCTGAAGATAAATTCAAAACTCCCAATATGGCTGGTTTGACTCCAATAGATATACTAAATTCGTACATTCATATAGAGAAATCTAAGGAAAATCCTAACGAGGGGTATTTAAATAATTTGCGAAAAATATTGAATTATGCTCCTAAATTAGACAATAATATTGATGTTGGAGATGATGATAATAAATGTGTTATATGTTATGATACGGTTTGTAGATCTCCATTTCTAACTTGTGGACATTCATTCTGCAGAGGCTGCTTATATTCATATTTCACATCTGCAATGATATGTCCATTATGTAAAAAATCGGTAAAATACGTATATGGTCAACAGTACAATTCAGCTCTACAAACACATTTACTCAATAATAAAAAAGATTATAAAACTAGGGAAACAGAATATTTGCTTGATAATCATCCTGAAAGAATCATTCAATGGATTGGTGATTTTGGTTCAGCTTTCGGTAAAAACTTTGAAATACATGAGAAGATTGCATTAAATGTGACGCTGGATGGTATTGGAGTATTCATAAATCACATGAAGAATCATAAATTACTTATATCCTGTAAAATCTTACGAATCCAGAAAGAAAACAACTCATTCAGTGGTATATATTTCCAGAATATATGTAGATTATTGCATAATATTATCAGACCTATTGGAATGGATATGGCGGATTGTGTTGGATTTAATATTAACGGTGATGTGTTTATTTCAATGATAATTAGTTCAGGCAATCTTCGCCATTACGATCCAGCAAAATATATTACAGGTCTTGTTGATTATGTTAGATATTTAAGAGCTTTCGTTCAAACATATTTACATATTAACAATAATGAAGTAAAAATTAATGAAGTTATTGAGACTTTTCTTAAATCTGCTGAAATCCTCAAACCAAGATCGACAATTGACGGATCTAAACATCTATTCAGAGAGGTAAAAATAGCATTATGTTCTTTATATGATATTAATATGCATCTAGAACAGTATAAAACTAGTGGATATAAATTTTATTATTCATTCAAAGTAGATGTGAGCAAAATAAAGATAGACAAACCTAATAGATGTGGGATTCTTCTTGATCAGTGTATAAGTCAATATATGTTGTCTGCTCCTTTAATAGATAAACAAAATCCCGTCGTTGGAAATCAAACATATGCAACTATTGAAGTTAGATTTAATGGTAAAAATTCAAGGATAGTATTCTCTTCACCGTTATTCCAATATGAAACTATATATAACAAAGATGGATTATTCAACATTATGATGAACTATTCTATGTTTGGATTATTAACATCAGGTGGATTCTTTGAATATAGACAATATAACAAGACAGTATTCTTATCTATCAATAATCAAAGCAAACACATTAGAAAATCTGATATCAGTGAAGCGAAATCAAACATCAAAAGTTATATAGAAAATGAATTCATACAAGTTTATATATTCTTACTGAAAATAGTCGATTATTTTAAAAGAGCACCAACAAGATATAATAACTAGTTATTATCCATTGTGATTTCTCCTATTAACCATGGTAAATCTTTATAATCCATGTATTCTCCTTCTGATATTTTTTTAATTTTTGGCCTGGTTGCTACTAGACCATATTGACATGTGTCAGCATACGATTCCATGATATTTCTCGCCATTACAATCAGGTAATAATTCATTCCTATGCTTTTTTTAAGTTCTGGTGTTAATTTTTCATGATGGGTGAAATATTGTCTTGTATCCCATGAAATCGAATCAACTTTAACAGATCCATCAATTTCTTTAGGCTTAAATTTAATATCTACCTTATAATAATATAATTCTTGATTAATTGAGTTACTTGAATTATCTATTTGGTTCTCATCCACATTCTTTTCGAATATATTACCCATATTTGTATATATAAAAAGATAATTATAATATTTATATTATTGCTTTATCAGATATTGACTTATTCAAAAATTCACACTGACCAAGATTATTCTTATTTTTGATATATTCATCTGGTGATATTTGTTCTATTTTCAGAACCCTCAACATATTCACGCAATTTTCATCAACTTGTAAATGTAAATACATTCTCCTATCTAAAATATATCCTGATAATAACAAATGATTATTTTTTTCAAATTCCGTTAATTCTTCATCATAATAGAAATATTCTATCCTCTCATATTTCGTTTTTTCAACATTATATATTTGTTTTTGACTATCAACAGAGATGCATTCAAAATCAACATGAATATATGATGATGTCAGCTTATAATATGAATATTGTTTTGGCGTTTTTTCTCCCATTTTATTGATAGAGAAATTTGAATGTTATAAATAGATATTAGTACATATAAATGAATAACTTAAATATTACTTGTTATCCAACTTCTGTAATTAATGCCAATTTATCAATGTTTATCCTCATGGTAAATTTGGTATCAGATAACAAAAGTGAAATGGTAGTGTGTTATTCCGATCATCAAATAGAGGTTAGACCTAGTTTAATCAGAGAATTTATGTCAGAAATATATGCATATTTTGTGATGTTAGTATTATATAGAATATATATAACTATTCGTTATATATATAGTCTGAATTATTTGCCAGTTATTAGATTGCAATATGACTGATGATCCAATAATTATATCTTTTTTAGATAAGGACGGAATTCTCGCAGGAATATCACGTCAATTTATCAATCAAAATGTTTATACTTCATGGAAGGATTATATATGTTATAGTATTGGTATGCCACAGATAGAAATCACTAAAACTAGAGATGGAAGCGCACCAAAAGATGTGATCAATCTATTTATTGTGAATATTGTTGATATATTATACAGATATACATTGCCGACGAAATTAGCTGATAGCATCTTTCATGCTTTAGTATCAATCAAATTATATAAAGATGATGGTAAAGTTTTCAGCTGTTTAAGTAGATTAATAACATATAGGATATCACAATATGATACAAATATTTTCGTCAAACCAAGTTCATGCTATTTAATTATAATATCTCTTCCATATTTGGTACGTCTGCAGAGGAGATTGATTATTGAGTTATTAAGATTGATAGAAAAACCCGAAATCAATAGCGCTGAGTTGAAACTTGTTCACTTTTATTATCATCCATATGTCAAAATCCAAATACATATTATGAGAGAATCAGAATTGGATCATTTAAGTAAAGATAATCTCATATCAGCATTATTTGATTTTATAGAAAAAAATATTGACAATAATGTTGATATATCAGTTGATCAGATTTCAATCAATGATTTCTTCCAAGATATAGATGATAAATATTCATTTTCTTAAATCTTCCGTTCAAATTTGAATAATTAATCACTGATAATTATCAAAATGAATATATTCCCTGCAGAAATAATTGAGCATATAATTGATTATTTACCTTGGAAAACTAAGTTACTATTTCGTTCTGTATGTGTTCTATGGAATAATTTAATCAATGATAAAAGAGTATTATCAACAATAAAACTAAAAGACATTCTTAAATCTAAAATATCATATGCTGGATTATTAGATTTGGATCGTCGGATTGGAATATATGATATAATCAAGAGTTATAGTGAAATGAAAATAGTAGAGATAATATATTCAGTTGTTGGCAATAATAGGAATGGATTGCTTAAATTCTTAGCAGAGAAAGATGAGACGAGTAAAACATTGTCATTAGTATTGTATGATATATTTAATGAGTCTATTTCATCTACGAGAATTAATACATTAAGGACAATACAACCATATATACATCTGAATAAATCCATTACCTACAAAAAATCAAATATATTCATGATAGCATGTGCTTGTGATGTTAAAACTATGATTAGCATGATAAATGAATATAAAATCAAAGTTGATAAGTTAGAATATGGCATATCTCATGGTATTAACTCTCTTGTTATATCAGAAAATGTCGAAGGTTTATTGTATCTGATGACGATCTCTGATAAATATACAGGATATTTAAATATTATCAAAGCAATATGTGCTTATGAGGTAAAAGGACTTTTAGAAAAACTCAACATAACATATCAAGTTGGATCAATATTAGATGATGTAATCGATATGATGTGTTTAAAAAATCAATCGGATGATTTATTGTGGTTAGATAGTCAAGTCAATTTCATGATGAAAAATAAACAAGCCTTTAAGCTACGTAAAGTACTTCATCGTTCGAAGTCAGAATTATTCAGCATAAAATTATTATCATCTCCAAGTGTGCCAATAAAAAAATTGTTATATGATATGTTATATAGAGCATATGCAAATAGAAATTACTCATTAATCCATGTTTTAATTCATAGATTCAAAAAGTTAATTCCTTTGTTAAATTTCAACAGATACAAGGTTTTGAAAAACGGCACAAATCAAGGATGTTATAAATGTTTATTATCAGAATTAATGTTATTTGAATATGAAGAGGGTGTTAATTCTATTGGGACATACAACCTGTTAAAATCAATTGAGAATGGTTCAAATAATGTTAATTTCCTTAAACATCTATTCTGCCATTATACATTTAATATTGGATTCAATGAATGGGTCTGTGATAGATATAAGCATCAATTAACTACTGATATAATTCATTTACTTGTCGAAAAATTAACGTTCATAAGTGACATGAGAATAACAAATTGGTTTTCTTCATTTATGAGAGATTATAATTATGTTGACGATGCCTTATATACTCTGAAAAAAATGTTGTCAAATGATCCAACTAATTTAATTATAATAGATTCAATAGCAACTATGAAATCCCATAAAGGCGATTAGTAAGATATTTTAGAATTAATTAACTACCATAAGTAAATTCAAAATCATCTATTGTATCACTCAGATCATATCTTTTGATAAATTCATTAATTCTCCAATTTGCTCTATTTTTTGTTAATTCAACGAATATTGGAAGGTTGAGTTTCTGCTTAAATACCACGATATGGTATCTGTGAAGTCCACTTCCCGGTGGTGGATTTGGTGGTAAATATGAATCTCCATATTTTGAATCTACTAAATATCCGTCTTTATTAACAAATGAATTTGACATAACCCAATGTCTCCATGGTGATCCTATTGGATTTCTTCTACTAGGTGCATCCACGTCATACATAATAACTGTATACAAAAACCTAGGATCAGCGTCGAATAACTTTATTTTTGGCGCGGTATTTATATCCGACTTATCAACTATAAACTTTTCGCGTTTTGATAGCATTTATTATAATAGATACTATTTTTTTAAAAATGTGTGTAATCACCATGTAATCTAATGACATAACTACCTATTGCTAATGAAGCTAAAACAACTCTAATCGTTAATGCACCGGTATTGCTTTTCACAATAGGAATTGGTCCAACAGCAGTTAATGTTGAATTATAGATATTTCCGACAGATGATACTTGATTATTACTCGAGAAATTTGCCGTGTTGTCTACTGGCAATGACATATCAAAGAATGGATTTAATCCAGTTGATGTAACGGACAATGATAAACTGAAAGATATAACATCTCCCTGTCTAGTATATTGTCCTGAATCAGTTGTTAATGTTGATATATTAGATTGATTACTAAAGACAGGACTATAATTTCCCTGAGTTAATCCTGTTGATCCGATTATATTACCTGAAATATCAGTAGATAAAACACTATTAGTGACGAATGATAATTTACATCCGTCTTGAACTTCTAGTGATGATAATAACATTGTTTTATATTATATAAGATAAATTTTCCGCGAACAAATATAAAATGTTAAAAAATATTAAGCAAGGATGTAAATGCACTAACAAGACAGATAGTGATTGTTGCAATTTACTTATTGGACTAGCAACTAATCAAAGAAATAAGAATATACAACAATTCCAAGAAATTCAGAATCTGATTCGCCAATTAATAACAATTATTAACCAAAGATTTAATACCTTAAG
>Ga0310810_10000720_pt1 | contig 33283 bp, 27 predicted proteins | sample NCmetagenome_FD_207641 | JGI IMG/M metagenome (GOLD analysis project Ga0310810, IMG submission 207641) | Soil microbial communities from experimental microcosm in Duke University, North Carolina, United States - NC | ecosystem: Engineered > Artificial ecosystem > Soil microcosm > Unclassified ... | reverse complement strand
CTCGTACCTTTGACCTCGTACTTTTGACCTACACCTGCACCTTTGCCCTGACTTTTGCCCTTTGCCTTTTGCCTTTTGACCTGACCTATGAGCGATCAACCACCCGATCGTAAGCAAATCAACTTCACCATCGTTCCCGACGAGCAGCCGGGCGAGCCGCGCATTTACGCCAACTTCTGCTCCATTGCCCACACCCCATTCGATTTCACGCTGACATTCTGTGAGGTGATGCCGCTATCTGAAAAGGAAGTTCGCGACGCCGAGCAGAATCACGTCGTGCGCGCGCCCGTGAAGACGCGCATCGTGGTGCCGGTGCAGTTCGTGCCCAACCTGATCTCTGCGCTTCAGGAACATATCCGGGTCTTCAACGAGACCTATTCGAACGTCGGCTGGTCTAAGGGGCCCGTCCACTGAAATCTCAGGAAGTCACTCGCCGCATCATCGAAACACTGTCCGAGCAGCATCCCAACGCGGACACGGAGCTCCACTACCGCAACGCGTTCGAGCTGCTCGTCGCGACGATCCTGTCGGCGCAATCGACCGATGCGCGAGTGAACATGGTGACGCCGGCGCTGTTCGCAAAGTATCCGAACGCGTCTGCGCTCGCCTCCGCGCGCCAGGCGTCGCTCGAAAAGCAGATCAAGTCCACCGGCTTCTTTCGACAGAAGTCCAAAGCCCTGATCGGTATGGCCAAGACGCTCGTCGCCGAGCACAGCGGCGAGGTGCCGGCCGACATGGATCTGCTCACGAAACTGCCGGGTGTTGGCCGCAAGACCGCGAACGTGGTGCTGGGTCATGCGCTCGGCGTACCAGGGCTCCCGGTCGATCGACATGTGCTTCGCGTGTCGAACCGCATCGGTATCGCCGAGGGCGACGATCCCATCAAGGTCGAGGCGCAGCTCTGCGAGGCACTGCCGAGCGAGTTGTGGACGCTCGCCTCAGATGTGCAGATCTTGCATGGTCGCCGCATCTGCCGGCCGAAGCCGCTCTGCGACAAGTGCCTGGTGATCAACGATTGCAATTACTATCGAAGTGTGACCACTGCGCCTGAGCCGCCCGCGAAACGTGCGCGCCCGGCGCGGCGGCCGCGATCGACCGATGACACGCGCCGCGTTCGAACGTCTCGTCACTGAAGCCATCGCCCTCATCCCGAAGCGATTCCGGCGTCAGATCAAGAACCTTGCTCTCGTCGTCGAGGATGAGCCCGGTCTCGATCTGCTCGAGGAGATGGAGATCGAGCCTCCTGACTCTTTGTATGGGCTGTATCAGGGAACGCCACTGACCGAACGCGGTTGGCCCTGGGGCAATGCACTTCCTGACCGCATCACCATCTTCCAGAAACCGATCGAAGAAGACTGCGAGGATGAGGACGAAGTGCGCGCCGTGATCGGCGAGACGCTGATTCACGAGGTCGGCCACTACTTCGGTTTGAGCGAAGAGGAGATCGAAGAGATCGAAGAGCGCTATTGGCGCGGAGAGACACTGGGGCCCGAGGAGGAAGATTGACGCTGGCCCCTCGACAGGGTTCGGGGCGGCCCCGCAAACGATTCGGGCAGCACTTTCTCGAGCCGGCCTGGGTCGCGAAGCTCGTTGACGCGCTCGACGTGCGTGCAGACGACACGTTCCTCGAGATCGGACCTGGCCGCGGCGCGCTCACCGTGCCCCTGGCCGCGAGAGTGAAGCGCCTTCTCGCGGTGGAAATCGATCGCGACCTTGCGGCCGCTCTTCCCGCGAAGGTGCCGAACGTCGATCTCGTTCAAGCGGATTTCCTCGACGTGAACCTCACGGATCTTCTGCGCGACGCGCCCAAGCCCGTGCGCATCGTCGGCAACCTTCCGTACAACGTCGCCTCCCCCATTCTGTTCAAGCTGCTCCACGACGCGGACGATGGGCGAATGCTGCGGGATGCGACGCTGATGCTGCAGAAGGAAGTCGCCGATCGCCTTGTGGCCAAGCCCGGGTCGGAGGGATACGGAGCGTTGGCGATTCAGGTTGCCCTGCTTGCGGATGCCGAGCGGATTCTGTCGTTGCCGCCCGGCGCGTTCCGGCCCCCTCCGAAGGTGAAGTCGGCGGTCGTTCGTCTTCGCTTCCGCGAGCCGGCCATGGACGTGGGTGATCGTTCGATGTTCGAGAGACTCGTCCGAGGTCTCTTCCTTCAGCGCCGGAAGACGATCGCCAATGCCCTCAAGCCGGTGGCCGACTCAGTTGGACGATCGGCCACGGAACTGATTGAGCGGGCACGGGTTGATGCGAGCAAACGGCCCGAGGCGCTGACCCTCGGCGACTTCGCACGGCTCGCTCGAGCTATGCTATGATTTCGCCCGGAAGTCGTTGAGCCTGCCCGGTTTTGAGGCGTACCCAGCCGCCTGATTCGTGACCGAGGACCTGCCAGGGTTTTCGTTCGCGTGAGCACAATCGAAGAAGCTCCATCGCTGGTCTCCGCATGATTCAGTCCGCCGTACCGGACGTGTCGCCGTCAACGCTCGAGGTCGTGGCTCTCGGAGGCCTCGGCGAGTTCGGCATGAACATGATGGCCGTGTCGTGGGAGGACACTACGATCCTCATCGACGCGGGTGTCATGTTCCCGGAACCCGACCAGCTCGGTGTGGACCTGATCATCCCCGACATGACGTTCGTCGAGTCGCGACGAAACAACGTCAAGGCGCTCATCCTCACTCACGGCCATGAAGATCACATCGGCGCGGTGCCGCACGTGATGCCGATGTTCGATGGCCCGGTGTATGGGACCGCAATGACGTTGGCGTTCGTCCAGCCCAAACTCGACGAGCACGAGATCGACGCCGGCGATCGACTCAAGACCGTCAGCCCGCGTGAGACCGTCACGGTCGGACCCTTCTCGATCGAATTCATTCGCGTCACGCACAGCATGCCCGACTGCGTGGCGCTGGCAATCACGACTCCGGCCGGCACGATCGTTCACACCGGTGACTTCAAGATCGATCAGACGCCGATCGACGGTCAGCATTTCGATCTGCACCGCTTCGCCGAACTCGGCTCGCAGGGCGTGCTCGCGCTGTTCGCCGACAGCACCAACGTCGATCGCAAAGGCTTCACCGGTCCGGAGACTGACGTCATCGAAGCCTTCGAGGAACTATTCACCAGCACGCACGGCAAGCTGGTCGTGGCGGCGTTTTCATCGAGCATCTATCGGATGCAGGTCCTCGTGGACCTCGCGACGCAGTTCGAACGCAAGGTCGCCTTCGTCGGGCGAAGCATCATCCAGAATTCCGAGATCGCGCAGCGCCTCGGCTTCCTGCGCGTTCCACACGGCGTGCAGATTCGCGACAGCGACGTTTCGAACTACGCGTCGCAGGACGTGCTATGTGTCACAACCGGCTCGCAAGGCGAACCGCAGGCGGCGCTCTCACGTATCGCCATCGACGATCACCGCTCCGTGAAGCTGAATCCCGACGACACGGTGGTACTGTCGGCACGCGTGATTCCCGGCAACGAGAAGGCCATCGCTCGCACCATCAGCCATATCGCCCGCCGCGGCGCCGATGTCGTGACATCGGACATGAAGCATGTGCACGTTTCCGGACATGCATCAACGGAAGAGCTGAAGCTCATCCTGTCGCTCATTCGCCCGCGTTACTTCGTGCCGATCCACGGTGAGTATCGGCAACTGTCACAGCATGCCCGTGTCGCCAAGACCGTACTACGAGGCGTGGAGCCTCGCCTGCAAGTCCTGCTCGCGCAGGACGGCGACGTCATTCAGTTCGATCGCGATGGTGCGCGCATTGCAGAGAAGGCGCCCACCGGGAGAGTCCTTATCGACGTGACACGAGTGGGCGAAGTTGGCGACGAAGTGCTCCGCGACCGGCGGCATATCGCCGCTGACGGTCTTGTGGTAGCCGTCGTTGCTATCAGTCGTCACACTGGCGAGGTCGCCGGCACGCCCGAATTGGTTGCACGTGGCTTCGTCGTCGACGAACGGCAGGCGTCGTCATTGTTCGAAGATGCGGAGGGTGTCATTCGCGACTGCATTTCCACATCGAGTGTCGAGGAACGCACCGATCAGGGGTTGATGACGGAGAAGCTCCGCGTCGAGCTGCGGCGGTACTTCAAGAGGCGGACGGGACGTCGCCCCTTGGTGCTGCCCGTACTGATGGAGATTTGAGCGTTGGCTGAGTCTACGTTGTCGCGCCGCATCAGCGAGTTTGTCGGCGTCGCGCTTTTTGCGCTGGCGCTGATCTGGCTGATCTCGCTCGTCACGCACGACCCGACGGACCCGGTGTGGTTCTTCACGACCGGCACATCTCACCCACCCGCGAACTTCGTGGGGCGCGTGGGCGCGTTTCTCTCCGAGCTGTCGTTCCAGCTGCTTGGCTATGCGGCGTATCTCATTCCCGCAGTCATCGGCGTTGCCGGCTGGCATTACTTCTGGTGTCAGACGCCCGATGCGGCGTACACGAAGCTGACGGGCGTCACGCTGCTCTTCGCGTGCAGCAGCGCGTTCCTGAGTCTCGTGTTCGGCAGCACCGAATCGGCAGGCAAGACGTTTCACGCGGGCGGATCGATCGGTCGCGGCTTCGGCCTTTTCATGTCCGACTATCTGAATCGCACCGGCTCACTCATCATCCTGCTGACGATGATGATGCTGGCGGTGATTCTGTCCACGCAGTTCTCCTTCGGGCGGATGTTCGCGACGGCAACCGCGAACTCGCAGAACCTCTCGGCGCGAGGCATCGGCTGGCTGCGCGCGTGGATCGAGCGCAAGCGCAAGGACATGGCGCGTCGTGAAGTGATCGCCAAGCACGCCAAGCCGGTCGTTGCTGGAGCGAAGCCAGGTCGCGCGCCCGCAGCCGAAAGCGACGAGCCGCCCGCACGGTCCCTCGACGGGGCTCAGGGCAGGCCCGCTAGATCGTTCGAGCCGGAACCCGCGTCACCATCGCCTCGGCCGTCGTCGCCGCCCGTCGTCGCACGGAAGAAACCGGAGGCCGCACCGCTCCCGCTGGCCGAAGAGCCCAAGGCACCGGCGCAACGAAAGAAGGGGGCGTTCACGCTACCGCCACCTTCGTTGCTCGACGCGCCAAAGGCGGAACGCAAGATCGACGAACGAGAACTGATGGACGCCGCACATCTGCTTGCCGAGAAGTGCCGCGAGTTCTCCGTCGAGGGACAGGTCGCTCAGATTCATCCGGGCCCGGTGGTCACCACGTTCGAGTTCAAGCCTGAAGCTGGCGTGAAGTACAGCAAGGTGACCGGCCTGGCTGATGACCTGTGTCTTGCGATGCAGGCCGAATCAGTGCTCATCGACCGCATCCCTGGCAAGTCCACGGTTGGCATCCAGATTCCGAATCCGAATCGCGAGGCGATCGCGCTGCGTGAGCTGCTCGAGTCAGATGCGTATCAACGCTCCTCGTCCAAGCTGACGCTGGCACTCGGCAAAACGATTCACGGCGAGCCATACGTCACCGACCTCGCCACCATGCCGCACTTGCTCATCGCCGGTTCGACCGGCACGGGCAAATCGGTCGGCCTGAACTCGATGCTCACCAGCATCCTGTATCGCGCCACGCCGGACGATGTGCGAATGATCATGATCGATCCGAAACGGCTGGAGCTCGGGATGTATGAAGACATTCCGCATCTCCTCTCGCCGGTCGTCGTCGATCCGAAGAAGGCGAACAACGCGCTCCGCTGGGCGGTGCGCGAGATGGAAGAGCGGTACAAGACGCTTGCCGCCGAGGGTGTGCGGAACATCGAACAATACAACCGCAACGTGCGAAACGTATTGCAGGAGCGCGGCGCAGACGCTGAGGACGCACCCAAGACGTTGCCCTTCATCGTCGTCGTCATCGACGAGTTGGCCGACCTCATGATGGTGGCGAGCAACGAGGTGGAGGAATCCATCTGCCGCCTGGCACAAATGGCCCGCGCGGTGGGCATTCATCTGATCCTGGCCACCCAGCGGCCGTCGGTGGACGTCATCACTGGTCTCATCAAAGCGAACCTGCCGTCGCGCATTTCGTTCCGCGTCTCTTCGAAGATCGACTCGCGAACGATTCTCGACAGCAATGGCGCGGAGCAGTTGCTTGGCAAGGGCGACATGCTCTTCCTGCCGCCCGCCTCGTCTCGAAGTATTCGTCTTCACGGGCCGTACATCTCCGAACAAGAGAGCGCTCGTCTCGCCAGTTTCCTGCGCAAACAGGGCAAGCCGACCTTCGACGATTCGATCACCGCTGAAGAAGAGGGCAAAGCCGGTCCCGGCGGGCTCGAGTTCGACAAAGACGAGCTCTATGACGAGGCCGCACGCATCGTGGTCAGCAGCGGCCAGGTCTCGATTTCGTATTTGCAGCGCAAGCTGCGGATTGGCTTCAGCCGCGCTGCGCGGCTGGTGGACATGATGGAAGCCGAAGGCCTGGTTTCGCCTGGCGCGGGCGGCAAGCCGCGAGAGGTGCTGGTCGATCGTGGCTACTTCGAGGAAGTCGATGCGCAGCTTCGCTAAAACCGTCGCACTCGCGCTGATCGTGCTCGCACCGGCGGTGGCGGCACAGACGCCGGAGCAGACGCCTCAGGCGAAGAAGCTGTACGACGAGGCGCTCGCACGCGAGCGCCTCGTTCGTCAGGACCTGCAGCGCGCTCACACCGATGATGCGGAAGCGGCGGTGCTTTCGAAAGTCCGCGTGCTGGTCGGCACGTACGAGGACTTGTCCCGTTTGTTTTCGTCGAGTGGCTACGGGGATAACGCCCTCTGGCAGGGTGCAGTCCTGTCCGCCGATGCGTTCTGGCAGTTCGGTGACGCCACCGATCGCGTCACCGCGCTGCGCCTGTTCTCGGCACTGACAACACGATTCCCTTCCAGCTCGCTGACGACGAAGGTGGCGTCGCAGACCAAACGACTCCAGGACGCGAAGCCGACCTTCACACCGCCTCCGACACGAACGGCAGCAGCGACATCGAGGCCATCGACGCCGGCACCTGCCGCATCCGATCCTCCTCCAACCCTCGCCGCACTGCCAGCTGCTCTCACCGGCGTTACGCGTGAGGTGCTGCCCGAGGTCCTGCGCTTCGTGATTCAGCTCGGCAAGGAAGTGACGTTCTACGACGAGCGGATTGATGGTCCGCCGCGCGTCTTCCTTGACCTGCACAATACACGGGCCATCGAGGCGTTGAAGGACTCAGTCATCCCGTTCTCGGATGATCTCGTCAAACAGGTCCGCATCGGACGACAGCCGGACTCGCGGACGCGAGTCGTGCTCGATCTGAAACAAAAAGATGCGCGCTACAGCGTCTACACGCTCTACGACCCGTATCGCATCGTCGTGGACTTCGAGCGCAAGCGCGTCGCACCTGCGAGCGAAGCCAAGATCGCACCGACACGCGCAAGCGCAATTGCACCGACCAGCGTCAGAACCGTTGCACCGACGCCCGAGCCGAAGATCGCACCGACACGCGAAAGCACCATTGCACCGACCAGCGTCAGAACAACTGCACCGACGACCGAGGCGAAGATCGCACCGACAAGCGGAAGCACTGTTGCACCGGCAAGCGACGCCATTGCACCGACGCCCGAAGTGAAGATCGTTGAAACGAGCGCGAGCGCGACCGTGCCACCGCCCCTCGAAACTACCCCGCCGCCGCCCTTACCCCCATCCACGAATGCGAGCGGCGGGTTCTCCATGTCGCGGCAACTCGGTCTCGGCGTCGCGCGCATCGTCATCGACCCGGGTCATGGTGGACACGATCCCGGGGCAAAGGCGCGCGGCATCGAGGAGGCAGAACTCGTCCTCGACGTGGCGCTCCGGCTCGAGGCGTTGCTCAAAGACGCCGGCGTGGAGGTCATCATGACCCGCCGGACCGATACGTTCATAGCGCTCGAGGAGCGAACCGCCATCGCCAATCGCGCCGGTGCAGATCTGTTCTTGTCGATTCACTCGAACGCGAGCGCAAGCGACCTCGCGCACGGCATCGAGACCTATTTCCTGAACTTCGCACCGAATCCACAAGCCGAAGCCATCGCCGCCCGCGAAAATGCCGGCGGCGCGAAGACGATGCGGAATCTGCCCGACATCGTGCGGGCGATCGCGCTCAACAACAAGATCGATGAATCGCGCGACTTCGCGTCGATGGTTCAGAACGCGATGTACACGAAGCTGCAGAAGAGCAATAAGACCGTTCGTAATCTGGGCGTCAAGCAGGCGCCGTTCATGGTGCTGGTCGGCGCGACGATGCCGAGTATCCTCGCCGAAATCTCGTTCATCACCAACCGCAACGAGGCGACGCTGCTGAAGACGGACAAGTACAAGCAGCAGATCGCCGAAGCTCTCCTCGCCGGTGTGCTCCGATATCAGCAGGCGCTGAAGAAGGTCCCCGCGATCGCGTCGATGAAGTAATCAGTTCTCAGTCGGCCGCTCGAGACGATCGATGATCAACGTGTCGAGTTGCGCGCGCGACGACTCGAGCTTCAATCCCAGCTGCTCTCGGATCGCTGTGAATACGGTCGGTGCGGCATCAGGTGGCGGCGTCACCTCGGGCGGGCGGCGTGAGCCGAGCAAGTCGAAGTTCATCTTCACGCGGTAACTGCCGGTCAGTCCGGTCTTGTCCACCACGAAACGGCCGGCCGGAATCCACAGGAACTCAGCGAGGTTGGCCATCGTGGTTTCGCCCTCCAGACGGTCGCTGGGATCGGTGCGGCCCCTGACGCTGCGCAGCGTGCAGGGCGGCGGTGGCGCATCGAGATCCGGACGCGCTCTCGGCCCCGGAGGGCCGCCGGCTGCAAACGCCTCGCGCTGTGCCGCGATCTGCGGAGCACAGTCGGTCTCGATGCGCACAAGCCCCGCACCAAGCCGTCCGTCGCTCCTATCAACCGTAAGGTCGTAGACCGGCTGCTCGCGTTTTTCGAAATGCATGACCATCTTGAAGCGGTCCGCAAGCATCGCGCGCATCATCGCGACGCGGTCATCAGCAGTGGCCTTCGTGAGCGTGGACGTCGCGCTGACGTCGTAGCGTTCGCTCCGCGCCCAGTCAGGTAATCCCACCATGTCCGCCGGCCGAAATCCTTCATGCGCACGCGCAATCAGGGTGGGGACTGGAATGTTCGTCATGGTGAACCCGCCATCAGGCCGCATGTTCACGCTGGACGACAACCCCATCGGACCGGGCTGTGCGACATGTTTCTTAATCGAGACGACGTCAAAGGTCGGCGTGGGAGGTGGAGACTGCGTGAACACGACGGTGCCCGCGGCGATCGCGAGGGCGAAAGCAGTCAATCGAATGCGCATCTTCGACCCCAGTCCGGCTAAAGCCGGACGCTACACCCTTCGTCCGGCTCACGCCGGACACTACGGCGTTTGGACGACGAGCTACGATGCGCGGCCGGCGAATTCGCGCGTCTCGGTGTGCACCTTCACGCGCTCGCCTTCCTTGATAAAGAGCGGCACGCGGATCTCGAGCCCTGTTTCGAGCCGCGCGACCTTGGTGACGCCGCCGCTCGCCGTATCGCCGCGGACGCCGGGCTCCGTATACGTGACGGTCAGTTCGACGTGCGGCGGAAATTGAATCCCGATTGGTGCGCCGTTGTACTTCTGGACTTGAACCAGCACATTGTCCACGACCAGTTGGCGATCATCGCCGAGCGTGTCGGAGCTGATCGTCAGCGTCTCAAACGTCTCCTGGTCCATGAAGTGGTAGCCCTCGTTATCGGAATACGAGAACGAGGCCGACACCTGAACGAGGTCCGGCTCGGCGAACTTCTCCCCTGCCTTGAAGGTCTTGTCGAAGACAGCCCTCGTCAGCAGGTTCCGCATCTTGAGGCGGACCAGGGTCTGGCCACCGCGCGCCGTCGGACGGGAGACCTCGACGTCAATGCAGTGATACGGCGCGCCTTCGTGCTCGAAAAACATCTTGCGCTTGATATCAATCGCCTCAATCAGTGATGCCATCAGAATCCAATTTTAAGAGAGCCGGACCACAATCGCGGGATCGAATATTGTCCCTGCACCATCGTGCTCTCTTTCGAGATCAAGTACACATTGTTCGAGAGGTTCTCGACCGTGAACTGGAGCGACACCTGCGGATGGCTCCCCGCTGCGCTCGCGTTCCAACCAACCGAGACATTCTGCGTGAAATGCGATGGGCAACGCGTTCCACAGAGCCCTGGCCCACTCGCATGCTCGTGCGGCGCTTCGCCGTCAGCGTGCTCATGGTCACCGTCGTCATGATCGCCAGGCGTGCCGCTGCCGTACTCAAACGCGACGGCACTCCACAGCCGTGTTCGATCGTGACGATAGGTCAGACCCGATGTCAGGGTATGCGTCTGGTCCATCGGTGCGAGGAAGCGCCCGGTCTCGGTCAAGTGCGCGGCTTCTGTGGTGAAGCCGGCGACGATCGGGTTGTAGAACCAGACCCGCCCAAGCGCGTAGTTCAGATACGCCGACAGACCGAGGTCACCGATGCGCGGCGCATCAGCCTTGATTTCCATCCCGTACGCCTTGCCCTTCTCAAAGCTGGCATACGCATAGAAGCGCGAATCCGGGAACAGCGTCGTGTGAGGAGGATCGTCGCTGCGACGGTAGTAGCTCGTCACACCGAGGTTCAGCGCGCGGCCGATCGGCTGCGTCACTCCGGCCTCGAACTGGTTCTCTTTGATCGCGGGCACGGGTGGCAACGGCACGCCGATCTCCGAAACGAGGCTGGTCAGGCCGGCGCTGCTGGCCAGCACGTTTTCGATCGGCGGCGGCACGTAGAAATGGTTGTACGACCCGAACAACACGGTGCCCGATGACAACCGGTACGCGGCGTTCACGCGCGGGCTGACGTGTGACTCGGTGAACGCAAGGCTGTAATGGTCGAACCGAACACCGAGATCGACAGTGAGGTTCGACGTGACCTGCACCTTATCCTGAACGAAGGCGCTGGCCTGGCCGCCAGTTTCCTTGTCGTTGAAAATGACAGGGCGCGGCACACCCGGCCCGAGATTCGGTCCGCGGAAATGGACGTGGGTCTCGTTGACCTCGGGCAGATGCGTGAAGTCGATCCACGGTTGACTCAGGTAATACAGGTCCTCACGAGGACGCAGCATCACGAGATCAACTCCGCCCTTGACCGTGTGGCGACCGGAGAGTCGCGTGATGTCGCTCTTCACGCCGAGCGTCCCGAGCGTCCGCTCCGCATCGGTCTGTGCGCCATACGGATCGATGGTGTCGGGGAACTGATGCACAGTGGACCACTTCTGATAGACAGCCGTCCGCATGACCGTTCTCGGCGAGTGCACGAGTCCCCACGATGCGATCAGGCTCTGCGATCTCGTCCGCTCGAGGTTCCTGAAATCCGGCCGCAGCACCTCGTCGCGCTCTTCCATCGGAAGCTGGAAGTTCACGCCATCGCCCATCATCACGACCCTGATGTCGTTGTCGTCGTTCAGCCGAACATCCAGTTGTCCAAAGCCGCGCAAGCCACGGCCGGTGTCGTGGATCGCTTCCGGTGAGGGTGGGCTCAGGAATCGATCCGATGTGAAGCCGGCCAGATTGAAGTAGTACGCGGCGCGCTCGGCGTGACCACCGAACTCGAGAGCCACGTTGTGCCGCTGTGCGGTTCCCGCACCGAGACTGACAGATCCTCTGTTGCCGAGCGTGAAGCCCGACTTGGTGACGACATCAAGGACTCCGCCGAAGCGATTGCCATACTCCGCGGAATAGCCGCCGGTCATCACGTTCATCGACTCGATGTAGTCGACGCCAAGCCCTGGCGAGAAGACGCTGTGGGCGTTCTCCCAGAACTGCACGCCGTTGATGAACGGGTTGAGCGCGACCTCGTGACCGCGGATGTGCACGAAATCATCGTGACCGCGAATCATTCCCGGTGCGGCAGTGACAATCGCGTCTGGCAAGTTCGTACGCTGCGTCAGCGGGATCTCGGCAAGCCTCGCCCCGCCGAGATAGGTCGAGCCCGGAGAATGGACCGACGGCAGCATCGATGCCTCGACATTCACCGACTCCTGCACTGGACGCAGTGTCAGCGCAACCTCGAGGTTGTACTCCTCGCGCGGCTTGAGCGAGAGTTGGTATCGCTGCTCACCGAAATCAGCGTGCGTGACGATCAGCACGTAATCCGCTGGTGCCAGCCGTGAAAACACAAACTGCCCATCCGGGGCAGTTGTGGTCTTCATGGCCACCGCTGGCAGACCACCCTGTAGTTGAACGATCGCACCGGCTACAGCAGAACCATCGGCCTTCGCCGACACGGTGCCATGAATGGCGGCTTCTCCCTGCGCCAGAACACGGCTTGCCGTGAGCACACACACGGCAAGTACAAAACAACAACGAACGACGAGACGGACACTCATGAAGAGACTCCAACCCCCCGCGAGTAAACGTACGTGACACGTCCGAAGGACGTGCCTGACGAAACGCTATGCGCGAGGAGGTGGAGTGTCGATGTGCTGAGAACGAGTGGGAGCCGCGTAGTCGCGAATGACCACGGGCGCGGTGACGAGCTTCGTGTCGAGCACGAACTCGTTAGTCAGAACTCCTGATTCGAGGGTGAGCGCTGCCAGTGCGGCGTCAGACACCGAGCATTGGCAGTCGAGCATGGCGTCGGATGAGTGCGACGTCGCCGTCTCACTCGCGTGATGATGCTCGTGCCCGGTCGACGTCTCCGCCGGCTGTGCAGCATGTCCGTGATGATGATGCTCCGGAGTGCACTCGTGGTCGTCGCCTATCCGGCTCATGACGCCGTGGTCGTTGCACAGCACGAACGGCGCAGCAGCAAACGCCACCATCTGGCAGGTCAGCCAGACGATTGCCACGAGCCGGACGTGCCCACGGAGACGCATCATTCGACAGCCTACACCCGGCGTCAGTTCAAGGTCCAGAGCGAGAGGGTCGACACGTCCTTGACCAGCACGCGATTGCCCGAGTAGGCCGGCTGGCCCCACGTGGCTGCATCAGCGACCTTGTAGCGATGCAACGGCTCGAACGCGGTCTTGCTGTTCCGCGCCACCAGCAATTCACCATCGTCTTCGAGGCTGAAGAAGAGATCGCCGGATCGTGCAATGGCCGCGTGCGCCGCCTGACGTCCTTCCGATGTCCACAGCGTTTTGCCTGTGGCCGCATCTACTGCGAAGTACTGCCCCGAGTTGCGGTTGGCCAACCCGAACAGCACGTCGCCCACCACCACTGCGTCACTCATGCGCAGCGGGATGTCGGCGTTCTCCCACACGACGTCAGTGACCCACTGGTTCGCTCGCTTGGCAATCGCCAGAGCACGCGTGGGTTCGCCGTTGCCCGACACGATGATGGTGCGGCCGTACACCACCGGTGTGACCGAGTTCGTCTTGTTGGTGATCACGAAGGGCCGCTCCCAGAGGAGGGTCCCGTTCGACGCATCCACGCCGACCAGCTTTCCTTGCGTGATCGTGATGACCTGACGCGTGCCTTCGATGTCGACGACGACTGGCGATCCGTATCCGGGACCGTCGCCCTTCCAGCTCCACTTCACATCGCCTGTGTTGACGTCGTACGCGGTGAGCGCCCCGGCGTCGTCACCACCGACATGGAAGATCACGAGTCCGCGATCGACCACCGGAGAGAACGCATGCGTGGTGTACAGCGGGACCGGCGTCGTGCCCGGCTTCTGCCACACCTGCTTACCGCTGTTGGCGTCGTATGCCGTGACGATGCCAGTCATGCCGATCGAGAACAGCCGCCCATTGGCGAAGGCTGGCGTGGACTTCGGTCCTGGACCGTGGGTGGCCGCCGCACTGTGCATCGTGAACGGCGCATCGTGACCGGTCTGCCAGAGCATCTTGCCGGTGTCCACGTCGAGCGCCGTCATTACCTCGCGTTCACCCTGTCGCGAGAACTGATAGATGCGATTGCCGACGACGAGCGGTGTTGCATAGCCGGAGCCGACCTCGACCTTCCACTTCTGAGTCAGCTTCTCGGGCCAGGCTTTGGGATCCGAGGGCGCCGGCGCAGAGCCGTCGCGATTCGGTCCACGCCACTGGTTCCAATCGTTCGAGGCACGTTGCGCCTGGACAGGAAGAATCAGACCGACGAAAAGAAAAGCCGCTGTAAGGGTGCGAGTGACTAGTCGCATGCGTAGATCCTCTGGTTAACGCGCGCGGACATCATAGCTGGTGAGCGTACCTTGATTACGGATATATAGCCGGCCGCCGCTTACGACGGGATGCGCCCAACTGGGCAGCCCTTGATCGGCGATGCTGAACCTGCCCTTTTCTCGATATCCAGCGGGTGTCGCCTCGACGAGACCAACGATGTTGTCCTCGCTGAGGATGTAGAGATGGCCATCAGCGTAGCTGATGGCCCCCTTCCCAACGCTGCGATCGCGCCAGACCATCTTGCCGCTCGCAAATTCGAGGCACGTGAGAATCGAGTCGTTGAAGCCGTAGATGTAGCCATTGACCAGCACGACGCCGCCGTGGTGGTTCTTCATGTCACGCGTCGAGTAAATCTCCTGCGCCCGAACCTCGCCGCCGGAGGCTCGCAGTCCGAGCAAGGCCGCGCCCGCGCCGTACGAGGACGTGAAGAACACTTTTCCGTCCGAGTACACGGGCGTCGCGATGTTGGCCGTGCCATTGGCCGCCGTGCTGTTTCGCCACATCAGTTTGCCGTCCGATGCGCGGACGCCGACTCCTGCGTCGGCGGTGAAGGTCATGATGGTGCGAACGCCTCCGACGTCTGCGACGATCGGCGATGCGTATCCGGCACCATCGCTGAGGTCCTTGCTCGTCCAGACGGTCATGCCCGACATCTTGTCGAGCGCGACGACACCTGCGCCGCGCCCACCAGGCGTGACGATCACGAGGTTGCCGTCAATGAGCGGAGACTCGCTCAACAGCCAATAGGGATTGGAGCCTCGGAAATCCTTGAGGATGTTGCGCTGCCAGATCACCGACCCATCGGCCACGCGCAGACATGCGAGATCGCCGGTCTCGCTCAGCGCGTAGACGCGATCGCCATCAATGGTCGGCGTGCTGCGCGGACCGGGGCCGCGATCGTTATCGCCGGCCGGACCGAGGATGCGAACCCAGACCTGCTTGCCGTCGGCTCGATTCAGCGTTGAGACAACGCTCTGGCGATTGCGCATCCCCTGCACGTACACGCGATCGCCTTGCACCGAGATCGAGCCGTATCCCGCGCCGAGCATCGCCGCCGACCACGCAACGGGTGGGCCCGACCGCGGCCACTGGGAGAGCAACCCGGTCTCCTTCGAGATACCGTTGCGATCGGGTCCGCGCCACTGCGGCCAGTCGACTGACGACGACTGTGCGTTCAACGCGATGACGCTGACGATGAAGGCCGCGGCGACGAGTGGAACAGTCCGATTGCCCATGGGTCTACCTACGTCAGAAGCCCACTCCGGCGCTTACCCCAAACGTGCGCGGGCGGCCCATCTCCCCGATGAAGCCTGACGGCGCGAGCTGACCATATGCGAACGCGATCGGAATGTATTTCGTGTCGAACGCGTTTCGCACCCACGCCTCGGCAAACAGATAGCGGCCGCGTGCCCCGGCCCTGAAGTTGGCCAGCGAATAGGCGTCCTGACGCTGCGTGTTGAAGTCGTCGTACTCGAACGCACCGTAGAACACCGCCTCCGCGCGGCCATACACCGAAATCCCCGGGCGCACAGGATGTGTGACCTGTGTGCCGAGCGTGACCGTGTACTCCGGTGTGTTGGGATAAGTGTTGCCACCGACCGGGACGCCGTTCGAGATGCTGCCATCGGAGAACCGCGCGCGCGTATAGCCAACGCCACCAAACACGTCCACGCTGGGATGGACGCGTGCGTTGAGCTCGGCTTCGACACCAGTGCTCGTCGCATCTCCGATGTTGGCGATGTAGAACTGCGCGGGCGATGTCAGATCAGGGACATTGAGCTGCAGGTCGTCCCAGTTAATCCGGAAGACGCTGGCATTGGCCATCACCCGGCCGCTCGACCACAAGGTCTTCACGCCGCCTTCGAAATTCCACGCGTGCTCTTCGCCGTAGGCCTCACCGCCCACCGGTGACACGGGATTGAATCCGCCGGCCTTGTAACCGCGGGTCACCGAGAAATAGGCGGTCTTCTCCGGCCGAATGCGGACCGCCGCCGAGAACGACGGGGAGACGTTCGAGAAACTCTCATCGGTGACGAGGTCGCGTCGCGGTGCGATCTGCGGAGTGAAGAAGGTGCGGATCGACGCGTCTTTCTGTTCGTTGTCCACGCGCACGCCGGCGGTCAGATCGAAACGATTGCCGATCGTCGCGGTGCCCTGCCCATAGACCCCGATCCCGAAGTCGTCGAGTTCAGCGTCCGGCAACGTGAGCGCGAGAGGAAATGTGATGAACGGCGAGAACGTGAACGGCGCCAGTGTGTTGACGGCGTTCTGCTCGTAGTTCTGTGTAAACAGGAAGACACCCGTCTGCCACTTGAGCGCGGCGGCGTCTGAGAGTCGAATCGCGGCGTTCGGCGCGGACGCGAGGCGCACCTCTTGCGTGAACTGGAAGCTCTCCTCGTTGTTGCTGCGCACGATCAGCGGCAACGGCGTGTAGTCGAGATCGGTGGCGTCCTCCGTCGTCCACTTCAGGAAGCCCGTCGTCGACGTCACACTGAAACGCATGCTCTCATGGCGATTGAGGATCGTCGTCCCGAAGATGTCGCGATTTGTGTGTCCCTCGAAGTCGTGCATGACGTGATACGGGTTGACGCGCAGGCCGCCGAGATCGCTCAGTGCATAGTCCCCGTCGCGATCCCGCTCGCCGTTGACGATCACGCGGGTCTCCCAGTTGCGGTTCGGCGTCCAGAGCACCTGCCCCTTCGCGCTGAATCCCTCACGCGAATCCACGTCGTTGCCGGTCAGGTCGTTGACCGTGAAGCCGTCGCGCTGGCCGTATTGAATCGCGGCCGCGACGCCGAGCTTGCCGTCAACGACCGGGCCAGCGACGTTGCCACGCACCTCGCGCGATGAGAAGTTGGCGAACGGCACCGACAGGCGGCCGGTCCATCCGGACAGCGGCGGCCGCGCGCTCGTCACGTTGATCAGTCCCCCGATCGCATTGCGTCCAAACAACGTACTCTGCGGGCCACGGACATATTCCACCTGTCCGACGTCCAGGAGATCGATGCTCGACGTGTTCGCGTTGAGCTGTGGGACGCCGTCGTAGTAGGTGGTCACGGCCGGGTTGGCCGGGCTGGCACCAATGCCGCGGAAGCGTGGGTTGCTCAACTTGCGGGCAGTGAACTCGGTGAAATAGATGTTCGGTGCGACGAGATCGCTCAAGACTCTGGCGCCCGAGTCCCGCACGGTCTGCTCGGTGAACGCCGTCAGGCTCACCGGCAGTTCCTGTGCCTGGGTCGCTTCTTTCTGCGCGGTCACGATCACAGGAGGCAACTGAAACGTCGCGGCTGGATCCTGCCCGTTCGCAACGGCTGGTGCGAGCAGGAATATAAACGCGGAAATAATGCGGCCGGACCCGTACAACCGACGTATTGTCATGGCCGTCAATTATGCACGCGGTTCTTGTCGGTCGCGCTAAACTGGCCCTGAACTCTGCCCGTAAGCACTGATAAGCCGGTGCGGCGTATCGAGATATGGCTGTCGCGCCGTGGCTCGCGAAGCGGGCCACAGCGGAACTAGTCGAGGGTGTTCATGTTGAAGAGAACTTGCCTGGTCGCGGCGATCGTCGCCGGACTGTGCGTCTCACTTCCTGCTCAAAGCCCGCGTAAGGTGCGGGCCGGCGACTGGCCTGAGCTGCGCGGCCCCAATCGCGACGGCATCTCCGTCGAGAAGGGGCTGATCAGTACGTGGAAACTGAACGGCGAGAACTTCCTGTGGCGTGTGCCCGGCGGCGGCCGCTCGACGCCGATCGTCATGGGCAATCGCGTCTACGTCCAGCAACCGGTTGGCCGGGGCCCGCAGTTGCAGGAACGCGTTCTGGCGCTCGACGCCGACACGGGAAAGACCGTCTGGGAATACAGGTTTAATCTCTTTCAAAGCGACGTGCCTGCGCACCGCATCGCGTGGGCCTCGCCGGCGGCCGATCCCGAGACAGGCAACATCTACGCGCTGAGCGGCGGTGCGCAGGTGCTCGCGCTCAGCCCCGAAGGCAAGCTGCTCTGGGACCGATCGTTCGGTGAGGAGTATGCCGCCTTTACGACACATGGTGGCCGGACGATGTCGCCGGTGGTCGATGGCGATCTGGTGATCGTCAGCGCCGCAGTATCTAACTGGGGATCGGCTGCCGGACGCGGACATCGATTCATCGCGCTCAACAAACGCACCGGCGATGTGATCTACGTCTCCAACCCTGGCGGTCGTCCGTATGACACGGCGTATGCGCCGCCGGTCATCGCCACGATCAACGGCATGCGTCTGCTCATCGACGGGCTCGGTGACGGCGGCGTGCACGCCATCAAGGTAAACACGGGCGAGAAGATGTGGAGTCTGCCCATATCCAAGCGCGCCATCAACACCGGCGTCGCGGTCAGCGGCAACACCGTATTCCTGTCGCATGGCGACGAAAACCTCGAGGGTGTTGAGCTCGGTATCATCGCCGCGCTCGACGGTGCGCAATCAGGCGACCTCAAGACGACGAAGTGGGCGACCAAGGGCATCGAGTTCAGCTACTCGTCGCCGATCGTGGACGGGAACCGTCTCTACCAACTGGACAACGGGTCCACGCTGCGCACCTTCGACACCGCGAGCGGCAAGGAGCTGTGGAGCATGGCGCTCGGGTCCGCGCAGAAGGCCTCACCTGTTCTCGCCGATGGCAAGCTCTACGTCGGCACCGACGGCGGCGTCTTCTTCATCGTGAGACCCGGCGCTGACAAGGGCGAGGTCCTGAGCAAGGTGGAACTGCCGAACAGCACCAACAGCTGCTGCGGTTCGGAGGGCACGCCGGAGCAGATTCTCGGCAATCCGGCAATCTCGCGCGGGCGCATCTTCTTCATGTCGAGCGACGCGATCTACGCGATCGGCTCACGGAAGCCGACGTCGCCCACCGGGTTCGCGCTCGATGAACCAGCGGCGGCAGCCGCCGGGCAGCCGACGTATCTGCAGGTCTCACCCACCGAGTTGAATCTCGATCCGGGCCAGTCGGTCACGCTGCACGCACGACTCTTCGATGCCAACGGCCGGTTCGTTCGTGAAGAGACCGGCGCGACGTGGGCACTCAAGGGTCTCGAAGGCACGGTCGCAAACGGCGTCGTCACGATCGCGAACAAGCCCGTGCAGCAGGCCGGCGTGATCACAGCCACCGTTGGAAATCTGAGCGGCGAAGCTCGCGCGCGTGTGGCGCATCCGCTGCCGTGGACCGAAGGCTTCGATAGCTATGCGGACGGCTCGATTCCTCCCGGTTGGTCCAACACCGTTCCCGGGCGGCTCGTCGTCGCGACGCTCGATGGGCAGAAGGTTCTGCAGAAAGAACCGCTCGACACGATCTTTCAGCGAGGCCGCACCTTCATCGGTCCGCCGAACTGGTCGAACTACACGTTCCAGGCCGATGTCCGTTCGAACGAGCGACGCCGGCAGATGGCCGACATCGGCATCACCGCGCAGCGCTACTCGCTCGTGCTCTACGGCACCTCGCAGCAATTGAAGATCGAACCGTGGGAACCCGAAACGCAGCGGACCCCGAAGAAGACATTCGCGTGGAAACCGAACACGTGGTATCGGCTCAAGCTGCGTGTCGAAAACATGCCGAATGGGCAGGTTCGCGCACAAGGCAAGGCATGGGCGGTCGGCGATCCAGAGCCCGCCGACTGGATGATTGAGATGCTGGACCCGATCGGCAACCGGCAGGGTGCGCCTGGCCTCTTCATCAACGCGCCGTTCGGCGCGTATCTCGACAACTTCTCTCTGACCAAAAACTGAACGATGAGACCATCGATTTCGAACGTCGCATTCGTACTCGTCGCGCTGATTGGTATCGGCGTGGTGCAGCTCCGAGCCTCCGATCCTGGTACCGGCAACTGGCCGATGTGGGGCGGCACTCCCGACCGCAATCAGGTCTCGAACATGAAGAACGTCCCGACCGAGTGGGACGTGAAGACCAAGAAGAACATCAAGTGGGTGGCCGAGCTCGGATCGCAGAGCTACGGTAATCCAGTTGTCGCCGACGGGATGGTGTTCGTCGGCACCAACAACGAACTGGCGCGCGATCCGAAGCAGGGCGGCGACCGCGGCGTGCTCATGGCGTTCCGCGAATCCGACGGTCAGTTCATGTGGCAGCAGACGCATCCGAAGCTCGAGGCCGGACGCGCCAACGACTGGCCGTTCCAGGGCGTCGCCAGCTCACCGCTCGTTGAAGGCAAGAAGCTCTACTACGTCAGCAATCGCGGCGTGGTGATTTGCCTCGACACCCAGGGCTTCCGTGACAACGAGAACAATGGCCCGTTCAAAGACGAGAAACTGACGGGACAGAACGACGCCGACATCATCTGGCAGTTCGACATGATCGAGGAGGTGGGCTCCTACCCGCACAACATGTCGAACTCATCGCCCGTCATCATGGGCGATCTGCTCTACGTGAGCACGTCGAACGGGCAGGATGAAAGCCACGTGCACATCCCGTCGCCCAGGGCGCCGTCGATCATTGCGCTCAACAAGAACACCGGGAAGCTGGTGTGGGAAGACAACTCGGTCGAGGACCGCATCCTGCACGGTCAGTGGTCCACCCCGGCAGTCGGCACCATCGGCGGCGTCATGCAGGTCGTATCGGCGCAGGGTGATGGTTGGGTGCGCGGCTACGAGGCAGAGTCGGGGAAGAAGTTGTGGGAGTTCGACACGAACCCGAAGGACGCGACATGGCCGCGGACTCGCAACGAGCTCATCGCGACGCCGGTCATCTATCAGAACGTCGTCTACATCGCCAACGGTCAAGACCCGGAGCACGGTGAAGGCGTCGGTCACATGTATGCGATCGACGCGACCAAGCGCGGCGACATCACCAAGACGGGACAGATCTGGCACTTCGACAAGATTCGCCGGTCGATCTCGACAGCCGCCATCGCAGACGGCCTGGTCTACGTCTCGGACTTCAGCGGCTATCTCCACTGCATCGACGCGAAGACGGGGCAGGAGTACTGGAACCACGACCTGCTGGCGGCCGTCTGGGCATCACCGTTCCTGATCGACGGTAAGGTCTACCTCGGCGACGAAGACGGCGACGTCGTCGTGATGGCGCACGGCAAGGAGAAGAAGCTGCTCGCCGAGATGAACATGGGCAGCGCCGTGTACGGAACGATCGTGCCGGCGAATGGCGTGCTCTTCATCAATAACCGGAGTCAGCTCTTCGCGATCGCCACTAAGTAGACCCATGCCCCGGTACGTGGCGCTGATCCTGGTTCTCTCGGTCGCCGCTCTTCGTGCGCAGCCCTCGCCTGCGGCGGCGCCTGCCGATGAGTGGCGGCAGTTTCGTGGAACGCCGCGGCTGACCGGCATTTCCTCCACGACGCTTCCGCCAACGCTGAAGGTGCTCTGGACCTACGACGTCGGCGATCTGATCGACTCGTCGGCCGCTATTGCCAACGGTGTCGTCTACGTGGGCGGCGGCAACGGCGATCTCCTCGCCCTCGACCTCGCCTCCGGCAAGCTGAAATGGAAATACGCGACCGGCAACCTGATTGGTGAGTCGTCACCGACCGTCACCAACTCCGCGGTCTACATCGGCGATCTCGGCGGTCTGGTACATGCGGTCAATATCGCCGACGGCAAGCCGATGTGGACCTACCGGACCGCGTCGGAGGTGAAGTCGTCGCCGGTTGTCGCCGACGGTGCGGTGCTCGTCGGCTCGTACGACGGCAGCCTCTACGCCTTCGAGCCGATGACCGGCAAGCTCAAATGGAAGGCGATGACCAACGGGATGGTGCACGCTACACCGGCGGTTCAGGACGGGCTCGCGTTCATCGCCGGCTGCGACTCGATCCTGCGCGCGATCCGCATCGCGGATGGCAAAGAGGCGTATCGCATCGACTCCGGCGCCTACACGGGCGCCTCCCCGCTCATCGACGGCACGCGCGCCTACTTCGGGACGTTCAACAACGAGGTGCTCGCATTCGATCTGCAGCAGCGCAAATTGCTGTGGCGCTATGCGGATACCGAACGTCGATTCCCGTTCTACTCCTCGGCCGCGCTGAGCAATGGACGAATCATCCTCGGCGGGCGCGACAAGTCGGTTCACGCGATCGATGTCAAGACCGGCAAGGCCGCATGGACGTTTGCGACGCGCGCGCGTGTGGACTCGTCGCCGGTGATTGTCGGCGGACGCGTTTACATCGGCTCGAGCGATGGACGTCTCTACGTGCTCGACGCGCAGAGCGGCAAGAAGGTGTTTGAGTTCGACGCCGGATCCGCGCTCACGGCGTCGCCGGCGGTTGCCGCGGGCCGGCTCGTCATCGGATCGCAGGACGGCCGCGTGTATGTGTTGGGGTAGTTAACGGAGCCCTCCGTTAGCTATTTCCGCGCGAAGCGGTAGTTGCCGGACACGTGCTTCACGTAGAGACCGCCCTTACCACCATCAATGAACTCGACGCCCAGACCATAGAGTCCTGAGAACTCCGTCTCAGACGTCGCAATCAATACCTGCTCGCCTCGACCGTCCATGTTGCCAACGAGCTTGCCGTCAGCCACGGTGATGATGACCGTGCGCCCTGACGGGACGGCCGCGCCAACGATCTGTACGCCCCGCCAGTACGGCGCTTGCTCGATGTAGGTACCGACGTATCGCGACAGCACCTGCGGAGAGACTTGCACTTCGTTCTTGCGATCGTCGGACGCTGTCCCGACCCAGTGATTCAGACTGCGGCCAGCGCCCTCGTTGCACACCCACTCGAGCATCTCGGTATCCGCGGTGTACTGCGCTGAGACCTTCGCGGTCCAGGGCCGTGTATAGGCTTCAGGATCAGAGAACGTCACTTCGACGTCGAGCGTGCCGAAGTTCGGACGACGGTACCGTTCGGTCAATCGCAGTTTGTCGCTATGGGTATTCCCGTCGCGATCGAGCCACGTGCCGGTATGAAAGCCGTAGCTCTCAACGACCAGCGTGTCGCCTTCCCAACGGCCGACTGAGTACCCCATCCACGAGACGTTTGGCTCTCTCTCCAGCGTCCGGCCGTCCATCCAGATCTGGCGATACGTGAGATCGGGGTTGAGCATCACGATCAGTTGTGGCGTCTGGACGATGCGAACCATTTCCGAGCCGGTGGAGTCCCCAGAGGTGGGATACGCCGGGCCGAGCGGAAGGCAGCGGATCTGCATGCCGTCTTTGCCGAGGTTCTCTCGCCGCGCGTCAACGACTTCACGCGCCCACGGGCGAATCTCGTCGCGCTTCAGATCCGCCGCGGCATTACGTGCGTACTTTGGCGAGAACTTCGTCCACAGTCCCGAGAAGTCGGGCTTGCCGTCGGGCGTGCGCGGTGCCGCAGCCGTGAGGTTCGCTTTGCCGTCAGGTGTGCGAGGAATGCCTGGCGTCTTGTGTTCGAGCCATTGTGCAGCCAGTGGTGCACCGAGCACGAGGGTTACGACGGCGACCACGAGAATCTTCATGGCAACACCTATTTTTTCTTCTTCGTCAGCCGCACGTCCTCCGGCCGATTCATCGTCTTGATGAATTCGACACGACGGAAACGCAGCGCCGACCAGTCCTCGTCGATCGCCACCATGCGGACCGGTTCGAAGCCCGCCTTCCCCATCACGGCCCAGCCGTTGTCGCGATTGATCTGGCTCGTGTACTTCTTGGACGAACCCTTCGGGTACGCGAACCAGACAACCGCATCGCCCTTGGCCTTCTTCGCGACCTGCGGACCAAGGGTGTCGACTTCTTTCTGCGTCGTGACGAACGCGAGTGAGAAGTCGATGACGCCGCCCTTCGCATCGCGGCGGACCGTGACGTCCTTCAGCGCCTTCAACTCCGGCTCAAAGCTCGCCGGCGCATTCAAGACGATGATCTCCGTCTGGTCCTTGAGATTCAGCTTCGCGAAGGTGGGCATTGGCATGCGCTCAGGCCTCGAGCGTCGCGTTCATCGTGATCGTCGCGTTGAGGACGCGCGACACCGGACAGCCGGCCTTGGCATTGTTCGCCGCTGTATCGAACGCGGCTTTGTCGGCACCGGGGATCTTGGCGTTGACATCGAGATGCACGGCCGTGATCGTGAAGCCGGCGTCGGTCTTCTCGAGATTCACCGTGGCCGTCGTCGCAATGCTCTCCGCCGTCATGCCGGCATTGCCCAACTGCGCCGAGAGCGCCATCGAGAAGCAGCCAGCGTGCGCCGCCGCGATCAGCTCTTCAGGGTTCGTGCCTTTGCCGTCTTCGAATCGTGTGCTGAATGAATACTGCGAGTTCGATAGGACGCCGCTGTCAGTGGACACCGTGCCCTTACCGTCTTTGAGACCGCCCTTCCAAACCGCCGAGCCTTTGCGTTTCATTTCGTTGTTCCCTTCGAAATGCGATACAGCTTCGATGCCGTACGCACAATAAGGCTGCCGCGCGACACCGCTGGCGTCGCCAGCGTCATCTCGTTCAGCGAGTTCTTGCCGAGCACCTTGAACTCAGGTCCTGCCTGAATCACGTAGGTGTCGCCTTCTTCGCTCATCGCGAAGATCTTGCCGTTGTACGCCCACGGCGACGAGGTAAATCCGCTCGCCTCAGCCGTGATGCGTTGGCGTCCGTAGATCTCCTTGCCGGTGCGCGCATCGTGGCTGGTAAAGAAGCCGCGATCGAAGAGCGTGTAGTAGACGTCGCCGTAGACGATCGGCGTGGGATTGTATGGCGCGCCGGTTGGCGACGACCAGACGATGTACTCGTTCGACGTCTCCCCTGGTTTCAGCGAAATGTCCCCCGATGCACCGGGCTTGATGGCATAGGCCGGCCGCTTCGGATCGGCAATGTAGCCGGAGCTGATGAAGAGCATGCCGAAGCGCGAGAACGGCGTCGGGATGCTGATCGACGACATCCCCGAGAACTCCCACAGCAACTTCCCTGACAGATCGTACGAGCGCACACGATCCGATCCGGATGTCACAAGCTCGGTGCGCTGCTCGTTCTCCCAGACGAACGGCGACGTCCAGTTCGTCCCTTCCTTCCGCTCGACCTTCCAGACTTCAGCACCGGTGCGTTTGTCGAACGCCGCGACAAACGACTGCTCGTCGTTGTCGTTGACGATGTAGATGCGGTCGCGATGCAGGACGGGTGAGGCGCCGGTGCCCCAGTTGTTGCGCGTTTTGAACGGCCCGATCGACTTGGACCAGACAGGCTTACCCGACAAGTCGAACGCAAAGATGCCCGCGTTGGCGAAGTAGAAGTACACGCGTTCGCCATCGGTGACGGCTGTTTCCGACGCGTAACTGTTCTTCAGATGCTTCGCCTTGCCCGGCGGGACACTGCTGACTTCCCGTTCCCATCGCACCGCACCGGTACGGAAATCGATGTCGTAGACCATCCATCGATGCGGTGCAGACGAGGCCGGCCAGTCACCCAGATAGAAGCCTGGCTTCGGAGGTTCCTGCTGCGTCGTGTTGACGACCGTTGACACGAAGACGTGGTCGCCCCATACAACCGGCGAACTCCAGCCGATGCCAGGGATCGCTCTCGTCCAGACGACGTTCTCGGTCTGCGACCACGTGTCCGGCAGTGCCGGGTCGTCCGGCGCCACGCCCGCATCGTTGCCGCGAAAGCGCGGCCACTCCTGCGCGTTGATGACAGCCGACGCTGCGGCGAGCGCGAGCGCGAGGAACCCGATCTGAAGCCGAGTGCGCATCACTTCGTCGCCGTCGTGACCTTGCGGATCTGCTCGACAGCATCCGTGGCTTTCATGTCGAGAAAGATCTTGCCCATCTCGGGGGTCGCCAGCGCCGGATCACCATTGGTGCCGGTCACGCTCTCGGGACCCGCAGCGGCCACCGCGTACTTGTCTTTGCGCATCAACTTCTGCTGATCGAGGAACATCACCTGCGCGCTCTCGGCCACGCCAGCGTGACCACCGGGCGCGATCTTCTTCTCCTTGAGGTAGGCGTTGACGCTCTGCCCCGCGCCCGCGTTCGAAATGTAATAGACGTGAACCCCCTTGCCTCGCCAATCGGCATCAAGTGTCTCTGCCGCGAGACGGAGTTCCGACTGTCCGCCGCCGTGATCACCCAGCACGTAGACGTTCTTGAAGCCCGCGGAGATCGCACTGAGCGCCACGCCGCGGATCACGCCGAGGAATACCTCGGAGGGCAGCGAGATCGTCCCAGGCAACCGCATGTGGCCCGTCTTCTCAATTGGGTCACCGGCCATCGAGAACGGCACGACCGGATAGACCAGCGCGTTCCCTAATCGTTCGGCAATCTGTCCGCCGACATATCGGGCGATCACGTTGTGCTTGGCGAGTGCCATGTGATGCCCGTTCTGCTCAATCCCGCCGGCGACAATGACCGCGGACGTCTTGCCTGCGGCTTGCGCTTCTTTGATTTCCGGCCAGGTCAGCTCTTCGATGAAGACCGAACGCGTCTGCGCGGATGCGATAGACGCAGTGAGGACAACCACGAGGGCGGTGAGTGTGCGCATGGACAGTCTCCTATGAGCCCGATGGCTGAGGCGAGATGCTAGCACGGCGCAGTGTCGCCTCGGGCACCAGCACCCCGAGCAGCGGCGTCGTCGCCATCGTGGTCACGATCGCCATGACCACCATCATGGTGAACAGCGTCGGCGTGATCACACCGAGATCGAGGCCGACGTTCAGGACGATCAGCTCCATCAGCCCGCGTGTGTTCATGAGCACGCCGAGGCTCGTGGCTGTCCGCCATTCATGGCCGGCGAGGCGGGCGGCCGCCAACGTGCCTCCGAACTTGCCGAACGTCGCCAGCCCGATGATCGCCGCACAGGTCAGCCATCCTGACGCGTTCGCGATCAACCCGATCTCCGTCCGCATGCCGGCGAACGCGAAGAACGCCGGCAATAGCAGGATCGTGACCAGGTTCTCGATCCGATCTTCGAGCGCTCGTGCGAGACGGCTGTCATGCGGAATCACGGCGCCCATCAGAAACGCACCGAAGATGGCATGAATGCCGATCCACTCGGTGATCAGCGCCGAGACAAGTGCCAGGACGATGACGGCCGCGATGACGTCACGATCGATCGCGTGAGCGTCGAGCCGCCGGCACCATCGCACGACGACCGGACGAACGAGCGTGAACATCAGCGCGATGTATCCCACGGTCAGCAGTGACGGCAGCAGCGCGCTCCCCTGTCGGCTCTGAACGACGCCGACGATGAACGCCAGCAGACACCACGCGGTGACGTCACCAACCGCGGCACACGTCAGCGCGAGACGTCCGAGATCGGTTCGCGTCAGCCCGGTGTCGGCGAGGATGCGGGCGAGCACGGGAAACGCCGTGATCGCCATCGCGACACCCATGAACAATACAAAGTGCATGAAGGGAACGTTCGCGGGGGCGAGTGCTGGAGCGACGACAACAGCGAGCGCGGCACCGAGCAGGAACGGCACGACGATGCTCGATTGCGCGATGGTGATCGTCGCGCGCAGCTGGCCGCGGAGGACATCGGTGTCGAGCTCAACACCGATCAGGAACATGTACAGCGCGACACCGAGCTGCGACAGAAGTCCGAGCGATGGAGCCACGGCCGGCGGCAACAAGAACGCGTATGCGTCCGGTGACACAGCGCCAAGCAGCGAAGGCCCCAGGGCGATACCGGCGACCACTTCCCCGATGACCGGCGGCTGCCCGATGAAACGAAACAAACGGCCCAGGACGCGGCCGGTGATGACGACGGCCGCTAACGCGAGGAGTAAATGCCAGAGCAGATCTGCCGGCTGCATCGACGCAGGATCCTTCATCCTTCCCGATCAGGGCAAGGCAGAGCCACGGCCGCTCACGGGGCCTGGCCGCGCCGCGCGTCAGTCGCGCTTGAACGCCTTATTCCCACGCTGGTCCGGATCCTGCAACAATGCCAGGGCATGAAATGGCAGGGACGAGCCGGCAGCGAGAACGTCGAAGACCGTCGCGGCATGGGCGCGGGCGGTATGCGCATGGGCGTTGGCGGCGGTATCGGCGGGATCATCCTGCTGCTCCTCTACTCCGCGCTGACGGGCACAAACCCGATCGACCTCGTCAACAGCAGCGCGCCGACCGACGAGGTCGCACCCACCGGCGTGCCTGCCAACGATCAGCAGGCGCAGTTCATCTCGGTCGTGCTCAAGAGCACCGAGGACGTGTGGGGGCAGATCTTCAGCGAGCGGGGCGCGCGGTACGAGCAACCGGTGCTTGTGTTGTTCAGTGACGCGACACAATCGGCATGCGGCCTCGGTGAGTCGGCGATGGGCCCGTTCTATTGCCCGCGCGATCGCAAGGTGTATCTCGATCTGTCCTTCTTCCGGGATCTCTCCGAACGCTTTGGCGCGCCTGGAGACTTCGCGCGTGCATATGTGGTCGCCCATGAGGTCGGTCATCACGTGCAGACGCTGACGGGGCTGTCCGATCGCGTCGCCTCAGCGCGAGAGCGTGAAGGGGCCACTGGCAGCAACGCGCTGTCAGTGAGGCAGGAGTTGCAGGCTGACTGCTATGCCGGTGTCTGGGGCCATTACGCGGCGCGAGACAATCTGCTCGAGCCAGGCGATGCGGAAGACGGTCTGCGCGCTGCCGCTGCTATCGGTGACGATCGACTGCAGCGTGAAGCGCAGGGCCGCGTGGTGCCGGAGTCCTTCACGCACGGGTCTTCTGCACAGCGCGTCGAGTGGCTGAAGCGCGGCCTCGAGAGCGGCCGCCTCGAGTCCTGCGACACGTTCTCCGGCAGATAGACTGGTCCGCCTAAAGGCGGACACTACACCTTAACGCGCCGGTCCGCCCAAAGGCGGACACGACATCTATCGCGTGGGGCCCTCGGGCAGGACGAGCATGTTGGACTTGTCGCTCGTCTGATCGGCCCGCGTACCAGCATCCCACGTCGGAATCTTCGGCTTGTCCGGCGCGTACATCGATTCGAGCGGCCCCCACACCTTGTCCACGCCGTCATGGAACAGATCGCCAATCAGGAGATCGGTCAGGGTCCCGCGCAGATCGGGGTACTGACGCACCATGTTCCCAAAGCTGAAACCGGCGTAGTACTCGCACACCAGACGGCGCATGCGATCGACGCCCTCGTTGAACGTCGGTCCCCACTTGCCAAGCTGCGCCGCTGATGTATCGCCCTTCCTCAGACCCTCTGCGACAGCGTCGGCTGCGAGCTCGCCCGACTTCAGCGCGAGCAGCACGCCTGACGAGTAGAGCGGGTCGAGGAAACCAAACGCATCGCCGACGAGCACCCAGCCGTCACCGGCGACCGTCGTCGAGCGGTATGAGTAGTCCTTGGTCGCGAAGTATCCCGTGACGCGCTTGGCCTTCGACACGCGCTCCTTCACGCCGGGACACATCTCGACTTCCTCGTCATACGTCTCTGCGTACGGCCCACGGCCCTTGAACAGATAGTCGAACGGCGCCACGACGCCGACGCTGACGACGTTGTCGTGTTGCGGGATATACCAGAACCAGCCCTGCTTGTTGCCGTTCTGAATGACGAGCGTCGCACCTTCGTCGCGGCCGCTGTCGCGATACGCGCCTTCCCAGTACGTCCAGATCGCGCCCTTGTTGAGAATCGGATCCCACACGCGCAGGTTGCGGCGGTTCATGATCAGACCGTTTTGGCCGCTCGCATCGACGACGACCTTCGCGTGCACGTCGCGGAACGCGCCGTCATCACCTTTGATGCGCACACCGGTGGCCCGGTCACCCTCGAAAATGACGTCGTGCACGCGAACGCCTTCATGGACGTCCACGCCGTGTTCGCGCGCGTTGTTCAGCATCATCAGATCGAACTCGCTGCGCACCACCTGCCAGGTCTGCGAGCACTCGTGCGGCTTGTTGTCCCAGAAGTAGAACGGCGCTGACTCCTTCCCTACTGAGTTCACAAACTGGACGCTGTACTTCTTGACGAAGTGGCTCTGCTGCATCTTCGGCAGCATGTTGAGCCGCTTCAACACCCAGTACGTCTCCGGAATCAGCGATTCGCCGATGTGAAAGCGCGGAAAACGTTCACGCTCGAACAGCTGCACTGTGACACCCTGCTGCGCGAGCAGCGTCGAGATCGTTGATCCCGCCGGCCCCCCACCGATGACGACTACATCTGGATTCGTTGCCATATCACTCGATGACGCTTACCCCCAACCACCAACCACTAACCACCAACCAGAAACCAGCAACCACTAACCACTAACCACAAAGCGACTGGCCTTCATCTCGAAGCGCGGCAGCGTACCACCAGGCACCACGTTGACGGCCACCGTGAGGCCGAGCGCCTCTCGCAGTTGATACGCCACGCGAGCGGCAACTGCTGCAGCGTCGTCTGCCTGTGGCGCAAGTTCGATCTCGACCGTGAGCGATCGCATCGCGTGTTCGGCCGTCACAATCGATCTGAACTCGACGACCTCAGCAAACCGCCGCACGACCGTCTCGATCCCGACAGGATAGACATTCACGCCCTTGATGTTGACCATGTCGTCGGCTCGGCCGAGGATGCCTCCCTCGAGCCTCGCCCACGTCCGACCGCATGGACACGGTGTCAGCCGCCGCACCACGATGTCGCCGGTACGATAGCGAATCACCGGGCTGGCCGTTCGTCCCAGGTTCGTGACGACCAGTTCTCCGTGTTCGCCGTCAGGTACGGCGCGGCCTGTCCCCGGGTCGAGCACTTCGGCGATGAACTCGCCTTCGTTCACGTGCAGGTATCCTGGGGACTCCCAGCACTCGAAACTCACCGGACCCACTTCGGTGAGACCGTGATGATCGATCACGCGCGCGCCCCAACTGCGCTCGATCCGCTCCCGCGTCGGCGGGATGCTGCCGCCAGGCTCACCCGCGACGATCAGCACGCGCACGGTGCTCTCCCGCAGCGGTCTCAACGGGCGTTCGTGTTCGGCAATCTCCGCGAGACGCAGCGCGTAGGTCGGGGTGCAGCACACGACGGTGGCGCCGACTGACTCGATCAGCGCGAGCCGAATCTGACTCGACATGCCACCGCCAGGAACGCAGTGCAGTCCCATCTGATGGCCAGCTTCGAAGCCAGCCCAGAACCCGAGGAACGGTCCGAAGGAAAACGGGAAGAACACGCGATCACCGTTACCGACGCGCGCGGCGCGATACACCGCCTTCCAGCAGTCGAGGAGAAACTGCCAGCTGTCGTTGGTGTCGATCCAGCGCAACGGCCGTCCCGTGGTGGATGATGTCTGACAGTAGCGCGTGTAGCGTTCGAGTGGCTCGGTGAGCGCCGTTCCCCACGGCGGATTCGCCCCCTGATCAGCATTCAACTCCGCCTTCGTCGTCAGCGGCAGGCGTTCGAGATCTCGTGGAAACTGGAGACGCTCGATCGACAAGCCGGCGTCATCGAACTTGCGCGTGTAAAACGTGTTGCGCCTGTAGATCGTGGTGACGAGCTCACTCAGTCGGCGCCCCTGAGCCGCCATCAACGCATCTCGATCGAGACGTTCGGCGGTAATCATCTACGACGCGGCACCCGCAGACACGGTGAACCTGCTCGCGATCCCGAGCGGAATGGGTACAGCCTTCATCGACTTGTCCGGCTGCTGCGCGACGCAGACGATGGTGGCTGATCCGGTCGCAATGGACTCACCGTCGCGCGTAATCGTGCACGTGTACTTCATGCTTCGATTCGAAATGCTGACGATACGCACCTGGATGTCGAACTCGTCCTCGAAGCGGAGCGGCCGATGGTACTCGAAGCTCGCGGCGACGCGCGGAAAGCCGACGCCGGCCTCGCGGTTCGCGATACTGAGTCCACTCGCCCGCCAGAGACCGTGCTCAGCCTCTTCCATATAGCGGAAGTAGTTGCTGAAGTGCACGATCCCGGCGCCGTCACATTCATAGAAGAAGACACGGCGCCGAAGCGTGTGCTCAGAGATCGGGGAGTCCGCTGCCGCCATCGATTAGGTATAGCGAATGCCAGCGTGCTGCGGCAGGAAGAAGCGCGTCAGCAGACCATCAACGCGCAGGAGACCATCGCGGGTCAGCGCGACCGCGTTGTCGGTAACCGTCTGCAGATACCCCTCGGCCTTCAGCGACTCGAGCTGATCGCGAAAGCGCTCGAGCACGTTGACGCGATACTTGTCACGGAAATAGGCCGGCGCGATCGATCCCAGCTTCAACTGAAGGATGAATTCGCGGATGAAGCGCTCTTCGTCGGTCGGCCGATAGGCGCGACTCAGGGGCAGCTCACCGCGACGAATGGCCGCCGAATATGTTTCCCACGTATCGAGGTTCTGGACGTGGACACCGTTGATGTGACCGAAGGACGCGACGCCGAGCCCCACCATGTCGGCGCCCTGCCACAAGCGATCGGTGTAGACGAAACGTGTCCGCTCCGGATTCTTCACCGCCGTATACGCGCTGCGCACGTGATAGCCGGCCGCTTCGAGCGCCTCGAACGCTTCACGCACCCACCGCCGTTTGGTCGGCCAGTCGGCGACAGGCTGCGCGAACCTCCCCGTCCCTTTCAGCAGGTTGCCGCTGATCGTCGTGTTGAACGGCAACTCCATCTGATAGATGGTCACGCTGTCAGGCGACATCTCCAGCGTGCGATCGATGCACCGCCGCCAGTTCTCCTCCGTCTCGCCGAGCATGCCGGCGATCAGGTCGATGTTGATTTGCGGGAAGTTCAGCGATCGCGCGTAGGCGTACGCGCGTCCGATCTCGGGCGAACGATGCGCCCGGCCGTTGATCTCGAGAATCTCATCGTCAAAATTCTCGACGCCGAGACTCAAACGCGTGACGCCAATGCCTCGAATCGCGGCGAGCTTCGCTTCCGTGAGGGTGCCCGGCTCGCATTCGAATGTGACTTCTTCGGCGTCCTTCCACGGCGTCAGTGCCGACAACCGCCCAACGAGTCCTTCGAGTTGCTTCGTCGAGAGAAATGACGGCGTGCCGCCGCCGAAATAGACGAAGTTCAGCGGCCGGCCCGCAATCGCCGGCTTCGCCGCACACAACTCCCATTCGCGCGCGAGCACGTCCAGGTAGTCATTGACTTCCTGCGCGTTCTTGTCGGTATAGACGCGGAAGTAGCAGAAGTGACACCGCTTCCGGCAGAACGGAATGTGCAGGTAGAGGCCGAGCGGAACTCCCGGCACGGGAGGTGTCTCGAGCGCCAACTTGCCGTCGTGCTCGACCGCAGCCGCGGTCCAGGCGGAAAACGGCGGGTATGTGGCGACGAAATAGCTCCCGACCTCCGTCTGTTTATCGAGCGTAGATGACGTCCGATCGGTCACGGTCCGTCCA
>Ga0310810_10000719_pt1 | contig 33329 bp, 28 predicted proteins | sample NCmetagenome_FD_207641 | JGI IMG/M metagenome (GOLD analysis project Ga0310810, IMG submission 207641) | Soil microbial communities from experimental microcosm in Duke University, North Carolina, United States - NC | ecosystem: Engineered > Artificial ecosystem > Soil microcosm > Unclassified ... | reverse complement strand
CGCATGCGCTGACCGCAACCGCCATCGCGGTATTGAGCACGAGACGACAGGCTTTACGGACCATAATCAATCGGGCCCGTTCCGTTGGTCGTCCAGACCAGGTCCGGCTCTCGTATGTCGCCGAACGTTGCGCTCAGCGGCCGGAGGCGAGCAACGCGAGCCCTCGGTCCGTTGTAGCGGCAAGTTCGACGTCACAACCACCACTACAGCCATGAAGCAACAACATCATCTCGAAATCATTGTGAACGCCGTCTTGTCGCCGACAACGCTCATATGCCCCTTGCAAGGGGCTGTGTCTTCCACTCGCAGTACATCACCCGGTCCGAAGTGCCGAGTGTCACCGTCCGTCGTGGTTATTGACATGACTCCCTGCAGGTAGACAACGAACTGAGCTGAGGGCGCCGGGTGAAACTTTCGAGCTGACAGGTCATGCGCGCCCCAGCGCGGACCGAACCCTGCGAAAACTGCGCGGGAAGCCGGATTTGCCTTGACAAAGGCGGGCGGCGCGGGCGGCGTCGCATCGACCTTGGCGAGATCGACGGTGATGGTCTCGAAGTGCGACTCGTTATCCGGCGTGCAATACAGGCGGGTGTAAGTGAAACGAGAGGGATCCTCTGATTGCGGCGTCGCTGACCTCACCGAAGCCGTTCCACAACCAGAAAGCAATACACAGCCGATGATGGAACAAGCAAGTCTCCAGCTCATGCCATCTCCGCCCTTGATAAGCAGTTCTCAGTGCGCTTCTCAGGCAACCCGATCCTGACGGCCTTGTGACGTCGAACGCGAGCTTCAGCGGCGGTGCCGAGCAACGCGAGGTGCCGACCGCTGCAAGCTGAAGTTAGACGTCATGCCGTTCCTGCCCATCCGACGTCATTCCCCACGTTTAGCAGACCCGCTTGGCGAAGTACGGAGGCGTGATCCCAGTAGATGCGCTCACACGCGAGTTTATCGCCGCGAAACTGAACGACGACCACGACATCAATGGCGATTTTCTTCGCCGTCGGCGGTACGTTCGGCAAAAGCCACGGCATCGGCTTGCTATGAGTGAACGTGAGATGCAGTTCATCCACGATCTGTCCATCTCCGACGACACGGTTCACGGGCGTCATCTGTAGGTCCTCAGGCCATGAGGGGATAAAGTCATCCCGGTAGAAAGCCCGCAAAGCGTCCTTCCCACGACCGCCGGTGTTCACCGGCATATGGTTGACGTAGGCATCTTCAACCATCGTTGCCAGGGTGGCCTCGATGTCCTTGCTCTCGAACTCCCCTTTGAGGTGTTCCGCCCACAAATGCTCCAGCTGTTGCGGGGAGAGACTCGCTTTCACCCCTTGTTGCGGCTTCATTTTCCACCCTTTCTCTAACGTCGGCGGACCCAACGCCTGTCTATTGCGTTCTGCGTCTTGCCTGTGACGGCTAACCGCCCACGCTCAGTCGCGCCGAGCGAAGCGAGGGAACCCATGGAGCCGCGCAGCGGCGACATGGGCGTCGGCTGTAGCGTGTTGGTTAGGTGGCAGCCCACTCATTGCGAAACACCTTCTCGGACCTTCGCCCAAACCAGTTGAAGAATATTAGTCCTGTGTCCTCCGAGACCATCGCCCCTTCGAAGGAATACTCGAGCGTCCATTTGTAGGGACGGTTATTCGAGTAGCGAACTCGTAACCCCCCAGCCGGCGAGAGCACGGACTGCAAGAATTCCCGGACCGCGGCCGCGAGCGTTTCCGACTTCCAAATCGCTGCGTCCCACGGTGCGCCGTGCCAACTGCCCGCATAGGGATAGAGGCCATAGCTTTCACAGACCAGCTTCACGTCAAAGCCAGACGGTGAGCTCCCGGCAATCCTGAGGGTGAGGGGGCTGTCCCATTCGTACTGTATCCGCGGGCAGGCATCTAGGAACGATTGAGCAGCCCTCCGAAACGTCTCTGTGAAATCGCTCACCTGTCTAACTGCCACCTAACGACCAGGCGCTGAGCGGCCGGCGCTGAAGGGTGAGATGTCCGCGCGCGAGTCTGAGCCGGGCCGCTCAAGTGGCTTGTTCGGCAGGCGGTTCAGGACGACCACAGTCTTCACGAGACTAATCCGACGACCTGCAGCAAGCGGTAACCAACCCAGACGGCCGCGGGCAAGGTGATCAGGAAGACGCCGAGGCCTAGACCAAGCTTGAGAAGGAGCGGCCCGAACCGGGGAGCGAGGTCGGAAACGACCAGCCGGCTAGGGACTTCCACGAGCCAACCGAGGGTGTAGAAGAGGTTGACCGCGATAGGGGCGGCAAGCAGTGCGAGAGGCTCTAATACGTCCTCGCCAGCTTGTAGGTGTCCACTCGTGGTAATGGCCCAGAAGAAGGCGACGAGACACACAAGACCATATAGGCCAACGATGAGGTTGAAGGGAAGCCGACGGACCTCCCACCAGAGCACCACGCGCCACAGTGAAGTCTGAGGCGGGCGAGTCGCGAAGAACCAGGCCACGAAGTGGCTCATCGACGCGTGCCTCGTCGCATGTCTGCCGAACCTTCACGCTCAGCGGCCGGGGCGAGCACCGCGAGCCACGACGGCGCCGTCGGAAGACCCGGCCCCTTTCGCAGGTGCTCCAGTTTGTGTGCTTCGCGTGCCAGGGAACTGAAATCCTTAAGGGTCTTCCAGAAGTCGCCGAAACGGCCCCACGGACTCCACTGCCACTTGCCGCGGTAACCATGTCGACGTAGCCGGCGCCCGCACGCCTGATACCAATTGGCTTTGACAAGGTCGGGGTGCCATCCGGCCTGTCTTCGTGAGGCGAGCCTTCTCCGTGCATTCGGCCACAGCGTGACGCTTGCTTTGTACTTAGTCGTGCGCGATGGGACGACGTGAACCTTGTAGCAGACGGTCCACTTCGTGCGCCCCACGGAAATGATGCGGCGCGCTTCGACTCCGGCACTCGCGAGCCGCCATGCACTAAGACCGTTGAAAGCCAGCAGGGGCATGAGGCGGCGCGATCTACGCTGCGTAGGCTGCACGGTCCTATTGCTCTCCGTCCGCCACGCCTCGGTCCGTCGAACTCGTATTATTCAGACCTGTATAGCAACCTCTGACGCGCTTCTTCTGCAGCGTATCCAGTATCCGCGCTGGCCCGAGGGGGTCACCAATGTACTTCACCGACCGTACGTTAGGTGCAGTCACCGGGTTATGGCCACCGGGATATCGAGCGCGGCGCCGCCCAGGTATCCAGTATCCGCGCTCATGGCTGGAGCAGGCGGTCAGCCGGGCTGCGCACGGCCGCCGGGCCGCGGTTGAGGACGTGCGTATAGATCATCGCCGTGCTGACGTCGCGATGGCCGAGCAGTTCCTGGACGGTGCGAATGTCGTGACCGTCTTCGAGCAGGTGTGTCGCGAAGGAATGCCGGAACGTGTGGCAGCTGGCGAGCTTCGGTATGTCCGCCTGGCGGAGCGCTCTTTTGACCGCGCGCTGAATGACCGATTCATGTAGGTGATGCCGCCGCCGTTGGCCGGTGATGCGATCGACGTAATGCCGCGTCGCCGGGAACACCCACTGCCAGGCCAGCTCGCGGCCGGCGTTCGGATATTTCCGTGCGAGAGCGTCGGGGAGAGCAACCCTGCCGGCGCCGTGTGAGAGATCCTCGCGGTGCTGCCACCTAACGAGATCGATTTGTTCCATCAGTCCTGCTTTCGCCGCCGAGGGAAGCACCGTGACCCGGTCCTTCGCGCCCTTGCCATTGCGGATCACGAGCTGATTCGTCGTGAGTCGACGTCTTTCACGCGCAGCTGCGCCGCTTCGAGGAGCCGCAGGCCGGCGCCATAGAGCAGGAGAACGATCAGTCGCGACGGCCCGACAAGGCGCTCGAGCACGCGGCGGACTTCGTCACGTGTCAGCACGACCGGCAGATGAATGGGCCGCTGCGCGCGGACGACTTCGTCGAGCCACGGGAGATCCTGCTCGAGCACAGGAAGCGGGTGACCTCGGCGCCTCCCAGTCCGCGGGGTGGCGCTTGCCATGGAAGAAGATGAAGCGCTTGATCCAGCCGACGTATGCCTTCTCGGGTCACACCCGTGAATCATGCGAGCGAGGTAGCCGCGCGCTTACGGCAGCACGCCCAGCTCGTCCAGCGACCGATGCAGCTCCGCCGTATCGCGATACACGCGGAACGCGCCGGCGCGCGCGAGCTCGTCGTCACCGTAGCCGCCGGTCAGCAAGCCGATGCTCAGCATCTTCGCGCGTCGCGCGGCGAGCAGATCCCAGACGGCGTCACCGACGACATAGCAGTCGTCGGCGGGCACACCGAGCCGCTCCTGGCAGGCCAGGAACAGATCGGGCTCTGGTTTGGCGCGCGCGACGGCGCCACGCTCGATGACGACAGTGTCCTTTGGCACGGCGAGCGCTTCGAGCGATGCGTCGATCTCCGGGCGCCGTCCGGACGTCGCGATGCCGTGTGGCACTCCCGTGTTGCGGAGGAAGCGGAGCAGCTCGACGGCGCCCGGCAGCGGCCGGCGCTCGGGCAGGAACTCGCGAAAGAGCTGACCGTGGCGGCGCTGGATGGTCTCCGTTTCTTCCGCCGTGATGTCGCGCCCGAGCTCGCGTGCGACGCCGCGGGTGAACAAGCCGCCGCTCATGCCGATGCGTCGGTGGATGCGCCAGCCGTCGATGGCGAGCCCGGCTTCGGCGAACGCGCGCTGCCAGGCGAACACGTGCGCGTAGACTGTGTCGACGAGCGTGCCGTCCAGATCGAAGATCAGCGCGCGCATGCGCGTAATCTCATCGCTACCGCGGGGGCGGGCGCCTCATCGCCACCGCGGGCCCGGATGCCCATCCCACGACAAGCGCGGTCCGTCGACGCTGAACCCGGCGGCGACGAACGCGTCGAACGCTTCGCTCTCGCGGATCGGCCGGTTGTCCCACTGCTCGACGTCCAATCGGCGCACGCGGCGTAGCGGCAGCGGCGGGTCGACGACGCCTTGCAGCGCGCGAATGGCCCCCGGAAGATCGACGGCCTCCCAGCCCGCAAGTGGCGTCAGCGCGCGGCCCTGACCCTCGGCAAGCAGCACCGGGCGCCCCTGCCGCGTGATGAGCCACGTCGTCGGAATGCGCGCCGCGGCCGCGCGCTGTCCATCGCGGCGTGAGAGCGAGAACACGCGGCCCCAAAGGTTCGCGGGATCGGCGATGGTGACGAGCACGTGCGGCTCGGCGCGGCGCGACGGCGTCTCGAGATCCCGCAGCGTGTCCTCGAGCGCGTACTGCTCGCCGGAGAGGCCTTCGACGAAGTAGCCGCGCACGACCTCGCCGCCGTATTCCATGCGCAGGAGCGTGTGCCGCAGCGTCGACCAGTCACCCTGCGCGAGCTCGCGCGAGAGCACGCCATAACGGGCGAGGAGCAGATGCGCGCGCGCTTCCTCGCGCTCCTCGGGGGACAGCCCTTCCTCTTCGGGCAGCGCGCTCCAGCGCCCGATGACCGGCACCCGCGCGAGGGGCGCACGCCGCGCGCCGCGACGTGGCCGTCGGCCGCGGGACGAAGCACGCGGCGGCTCCGGACGCGCGGCGACGGTGCCGGCCACGATTCCGCTGAACGTGTCGGGCGTGACCAGTCCGGCCCAGAACAGCTCCCACAGCGCGGCCAGCGTTTGCTGGGTGTCGAGTCCCGCGCCCCGCGCGAGATCCTGCGCGAACGAGGCGCCGCGCAGCTGAAGATGGAGGAGCACGTTCTTCACGCGCGGATCGAGCTCGGCGCGCGGCGTCGGCGAGGGCCGCAGCCAGCCCGCGTTCTCGCGGAGCGCGATGCCGACGCGGCCAGCGCGCGGCGTGTTCGTCTCGCGCGGCTCGAACACCGTCCACACGATCTCGCCGGCGAGACCGAGACGATCGAGCCACTCGCGCTGGTAATCTTCGACGCGCGGTACCAGCAGATCCTGCTCCCACACACGCGGCGGAAAGTCATCGCCCTGCAGCAGCTCGACGGCGGCCAGCACGCCGGTGGGCCCGGCCAGCCGATGCTCGGGATGCAGATGATGCCGGCGCAGCAGCATCAGCGAGAACTGTTCCGCGGTGGCCACCGGCCGCGGCACGCGGCGCGCGTGCAGCTGGCGGCGCTGCACCTCTTCGAGCACCGCGATGTGCACGTATTGCGGTCCGGGAGCGCCGGCCAGGAACTCGCCGCGCCGCACGACGCCGCGGTCGGTGAGGCGGTCGAGCGTTGCCGTTGCCTCCGCGGGCGTCAGTCCATAGCGCCCGGCGAGCCACGCCGCGCTCACCGGGCCGCGCGTGCGCAGCAGGCGAAGCGTGACGCGCTCGAGCCCGGCATCCGTCGCCAGCGCCGCGTAGTGCATCGCGTCCGCGGTCGGAATCCACGCGCGGCGTCCGCCCGCGAACTCGGCCTCGTTGATCCGCCTCTCTGCCCGCAGCGACGCGATCAGTGCGTCGGCATCGTCGGCGCTGCGCGCCGCGATCTCGTCGCGCGTGAGATCGCCGAGATCGTCCAGAATCGCGGCCAGCTCGTTGGCGTCGCGCGCGCGACGGTCGGGCGCCGTCTTCTGCAGCTCGGCCTCGACGGCGGCGACGATGTCCGGCCGCAGCGGCCCCGCGCTGACCGACCATGCCTTGCGCATCGACACGGCGTCGGTGCGGCGCTCTTCGGCGTGGCCGGCGTCCAGATACGCCCAGTCCCAGGCGAGCAGCAGGGGATAGACGAACGGCGAGGGCAGCGGCGTGTCGACGTGGCGCGTCCACATCTCGCCGTCTTGCATGCGGCCCAGAATCCGCTTGAGTCGTGGCACATCGAGCGCGTCCTCGAAACACTCGCGCAGCGTCTCGGCCACGACAGGGAAGTCCGGAAGCCCGCCGACTGCCTCGAGCAGCGCGTCGGCCTTGAGCCGCATCAGGTAGGCCGGCGTCCGCTGTCCTTTATATGTGCGCGGGATGAAGAGCGACCGCACGGCGGCGTGGCGAAAGCGCGTGCCGAAGAGCGGTGAGCCGATGAGCGCGCGCCCGAGCAGGTCGTCGAGCTCCTCCGGCGACACGAGCGTCGCGAGACGCTCGGGACTGATCGGCGCGATCTGTCCCGGAGCGAACGACAGCAACAGCCCGTCGTCGACGTGCGCCGCCTCGGCGACCAGGCCGAACGCGCGGCGCACCTTCTCTTTGAGCGCCATGCCCCAGGCGCCGTTGATCCGCATGCCGAACACCGAATGGATCATCGCGTGCCGGCCGCCCATCTCATCCGCGAACGACTCGACGACGATGCCGTGGTCGTCGGGCACGCCGTCGAGCACCTCGCCGGCCTTTACCAACCAGGCGCGCAGCGCGGCGGCCGCGCGCGGCTCGAGCCCGCACTCACGGTGCGCCCAGTCGGCGAAGTCGGGATGATCGACGCGGTCGGCCGCCTCGCGGCGCAGCCGGCCGACCGCGACGCCGAGGTCGTACGAGCGCGACGGATGCTCGCCCTTCCAGAACGGGATCGTCGGCGACATGCCGTGCGCGTCCTCGACGAGCACGCGGTCGGCGCGCACCTTGACGATCTTCCACGCGTTGGAGCCCAGCAGAAACACGTCGCCCGGCAGCGACTCGGTGACGAACTCCTCGTCGAGCGTGCCGACCTTCAGATCTGTCTCGGCCACGTACACGTCGTAGAGTCCCGCGTCCTGGATCGTCCCGCCCGACGTCAGGGCGAGAAACCGCGTGCCCCGCCGGGCATGCAGGCGATCGTTGACCCGGTCCCAGAGCACGCGCGGCGCGACGCCCTTGACCTCGCGCGGCAGTGGCTCCGCCACCGAGCGGACGACCTCGCGGAACGTCTCGCGCGTCAGCGCGCGATACGGCGCGGCGTTGATGAAGCGCTGGTACAGCGTCTCCGTGTCGATCGATTCCGCCGCCACGGCCGCGACGATCTGCTGTGCCAGCACGTCGAGCGGCGCGTTGGGCATCGCCATGCGATCGAGCGTCCGCTCGTGGATCGAGCGTACGACCGCGGCCGCCTCAACGAGCTCCTCGCCCTTGGTCACGACGATGCGGCCCTTGGAGACGCGCGACAGCGTGTGGCCCGCGCGTCCGACCCGCTGCAGCGCCGCCGCGACGTTGCGCGGCGACTGGAGCTGCACGACCAGGTCGATGGCACCCACGTCGATGCCGAGCTCGAGCGACGACGTCGCGACGAGTGCCTTGAGCTGGCCGTCCTTGAGGCGGTTTTCGGCCTCCAGCCGCGCGCGCCGTGAGAGCGAGCCGTGGTGCGCAGCCACGCGTCCGTCGCTGATGCGATCGTTCAGGTCGCGCGCCAGCCGCTCCGCGGAGCGACGACTCTGCGCGAACACGAGCGTGGTGCGATGCGCCTGGACCAGCTCGGCCACCTGTTGCAGCGTCGCGTCCCACACGGTGTCGCTCGGCGCGGTGAGGAAGTCATCGACGGGCGAGACGACCGCCACGTCGAGCTCGCGCGAGAAGCCCGCGTCGATCACCACGGGGTCAGCCGCCGTCGCGCCCGTGACAAAGGCCAGCGCCTCCTCGACGGGCCGCACCGTCGCCGAGCAGCCGATGCGCTGCGGCCGCGGCTCGCCCGCGTCCTGCACCAGCGCCTGCAGCCGCTCGAGCGAAAGCGCCAGGTGGGCGCCACGCTTGCCGCCGAGCAGCGCGTGGACCTCGTCCACGATCACGAAGCGGGCGCGCGCCAGTGCGGGCCGGAAGCCCGCGGCCGTGAGCAGGATGTACAGCGACTCGGGCGTCGTGATCAGAATGTGCGGCGGCCGGCGCGTCATCGCCTGGCGCTGCGCGGCCAGCGTGTCGCCGGTGCGGACGGCCACACGCACCTCCGGCACATCGACGCCCTGCGCCGCCGCCGTCGCGCGGATGCCGGCCAGCGGCGCGCGCAGGTTCTTCTCGATGTCGTTGTTCAGCGCGCGCAGCGGCGAGACATAGATGACGTAGACGCGGTCCTCGAGCCGGCGCTCGAGCGCCAGCCGGTGCAGGTGGTCGAGCGCCCAGAGGAACGAGGCGAGCGTCTTGCCGGAGCCCGTCGGCGCGACGATCAGCGTGTCGCGGCCCGACGCGATCGCGTCCCAGCCGTGTCGCTGCGGGGGCGTCGCCTCGGAGAACGTCGTCTCGAACCACTGCCGGACGAACGGAAGAAACGCGGGCATTCGATGAATTGTACCTGCGCCCCGCTACAAGTACCTGCGCTCCGCTACAATCCCAGCCGATGCGCATCGTGTCGATCGGCGGCGGCCCCGCCGGCCTCTACTTCGCCATTCTCATGAAGCAGGCGGATCCGGCGCACGACATCATCGTCGTCGAGCGCAATCGAGCCGACGACACGTTCGGCTTCGGCGTGGTGTTCTCCGACGCCACGCTCGACAATTTCCGGGCCGCGGATCGGCCGAGCCACGCGGCGATCACTCGCGCGTTCGCGCACTGGGACGACATCGAGACGCACTATGCCGGCCAGACGCTGCGGTCGACCGGCCACGGCTTCGCCGGTATGTCGCGCCAGACGCTGCTGACGATTCTGCAGCGGCGCTGCGAGGCGCTGGGCGTGACGCTGCGCTTCTCGACGGAGGTGTCGGACCTGGGGCGCTATCGCGATGCCGATCTCATCTTGGCGGCGGACGGCGTCAATTCATCGGTGCGTACGGCGCACGCGGAGCGCTTCCGGCCGAACATCGATTGGCGGCCCAATCGCTTCGTCTGGCTGGGGACGACGTATCCGTTTCCCGCCTTCACGTTCATTTTCAAGGAAGACGCGCACGGGCTGTGGCGCGTGCACGCGTACCGGTACAACGCCGAGCACGCGACGTTCATCCTGGAGACCACGGAGCCGACGTGGCGCCGCGCCGGGCTCGAGGGCGCCGACGAGGCGACCACCGCGGCGTTTGCCGAGCGGCTGTTCGCCGACGAGCTGGCCGGCCACAAGATCCTCACCAACCGCTCCGTCTGGCGGCAATTTCCCACCGTGCGGAATGCGCACTGGCACGACGGCCGGGTGGTGCTCCTCGGCGACGCCGCGCACACCGCGCACTTCTCGATCGGCTCCGGAACGAAGCTCGCGATGGAGGACGCGATCGCGCTGGCGCACCACGTGCGCGGTGCGCGCGACGTACCACAGGCCCTCGCGGCCTACGAGGCGGAGCGGCGACCCCCGGTAGAAGCCCTGCAGCGGGCCGCCCAGACCAGCCTCGAGTGGTTCGAGAGCACGGAGCGCTACCACGGTCGGCTCGCCCCGCTGCAGTTCACATACAGCTTGCTGACCCGCAGCTTGCGCGTGAGCCACGACAGCCTGCGCACGCGCGATTCGAAGCTGGTGCACGCGGTCGAGTGCTGGCTCGCCGAGCGCGCCGCGGCGCAGACGGGGTGCGAGGTGCGGCCCGGACGGCCGATGGCGATGCCGTTGCGTGTGCGCGACGTCGTTCTTCCGAATCGTCTCGTCGCCGAAGGGTCGATCGCGTCGGCGCACTACGGGCTGGTCGTCCTGACGTCGTGCGAGCAGCCGCGGCCGCCGACCGCGCGCGCGGCGCTGCGCGTGACCGGTGATGTAGCGGCGCAGGTGCGAGCGGCCACGGCGGCCGGCGTCGACGTGCTCGAGGTCGATGCCACCGCCGATCCGCGCGAAGCTCTCGGGATGTTCGACACGGCGCGGGCGGCCTGGCCGATGAACCGGCCGATCGCGGTCCGCATCGGCACGGCGTCCGACGCGGACACGCTCGTCGAGATCGCTCGCGTGTTGGCCGCGCGCGGCTGCGATCTCGTGAGCCTCGCGTCACCGGATGAGCCCGCAGCGGAGCTGGGGGCGATCTCGCTCAGCGACCGGATCCGTCACGAGGTGGGCATCGCGACGCTGGTCGCCGCCGGCATCGAGACTCGTCCCGACGCCGACTCGGTTCTTGCCGCGGGGCGCGCCGATCTGTGCCTGATTCGTCCCGGCCGCGCACCGTCGCTGGCATCGGCGATGCAGCAACCGCTATGGTCATGAAATCGAAGCTGCTGGACGATGCACGCGGATCCCGTACGTGGGCGCTGATCTTCGACAAGGGCGACGAGCCCGTCGCCGGCCTCACGGGCTTTGCGAAGAGCGAGCGGCTGGGCGGAGCGCACTTCACCGCCATCGGCGCGTTCAGCGAGGTGACGCTCGGCTACTTCGACCGCGCGTCGCGTACGTACAAGAAGATTCCCCTGCACGAGCAGGTCGAGGTGCTCTCGCTGATCGGCGACGTCGCGCTCGAGCGCGACAAGCCGCGCGTGCACGCGCACGTGGTCGTCGGCCGTGAGGACGGCGCAACACGCGGCGGGCATCTGCTCAGCGCGCGGGTGTGGCCGACGCTCGAGGTGGTCCTGATCGAATCGCCGCGCCACCTGCGCAAGCGCCACGACGCAGAGACAGGCCTCGCGCTGATCGACCCGGCGGCGTAGCGCTCAGCTCCGCCGCCGGCGGCCGCGCGCCGCTTTAGCCGGCCGACGCGGCGAAGATGCGCATGTAGTTGCCGCCGATGATCTTCGCGGTGTCCGCCGCGCTGAACCCGCCGCGCAGCATCGCGTCGACGAGCCGCGTAAACCCGTCGTATTCCTGCACGATGCCGGGATTCACCTGTTGATCGGTACCGATGCATACGTGATCGACGCCGACGACGTCGCTCATCTCTTTCAAGCCGTCGACGTATCGCGCCTGGTCCGGGAAGAAGTGCCAGATACCGATCGCGCCGCCCGTCTCCGCGATCGCGCGCGCGTGGTCCGGCGTGACCTGACGCTCCGTCAGTGCCGTCTGGCCCTGCGCCTTCGAGCCGCGCAGCGCGGTATGCGAGAGCAGCAGCGGCTTGGTGGCAACCTTGACGGCCTGCTTCACCATATCCGCCGTGCCGTGCGCCACGTCGACGACCAGGCCGAGGCGATTGCACGCTCGGATGACGTCCGCGCCGAACGGCGTCAATCCGTTGTGCGTGACGGCGCCAGTCTGGAAATCGCCGATGTCGTTCGGCGTGTAGTGGACGAGCTGCATGTGGCGGACGCCGCGCTGGTGCGATTCCTCGAGGCGTTCGAGCTTGCGCTCGAGGAAGTCGAGGCCTTCGATGTCCATGATGATCGCGGGCTGCTTCGCGGCGTGCGCGCCCTTGGCGTCCGCGACGGTCAGCACACGGCGCACGCCATGCCGCGCGGCCAGCTCATCCATCCACGCGAGCCGGTCGAGGTGATATTTGTACAGCTCACCGGCTGCGGGCTGGCGCACGGCACCGAGCACGTTGTTGGCGTTGCGGCCGAGGATCGGGCCGTCCGGCACGTCGGCGAGACACACCACCGCGATGCGGCCCGTGCGCATCCCGCGCGCGAGGCTGTCGTTGGGCGCCATATTCCGCGCGATGATGCCGTTGGTGCCGCCGTGGCTGTGGACGTCGACGGCGACGTTGTCGGCGAGAATCTTTTCCGCGGCGCCCAGCGGCGCCTCAGCGGTGGCGGCGGCACCGCCGGACATCTCGCGGCCCGCACAGCCGGCCAGAAGTGCGCCGGCCGATGCCGAGAGCGTATTCCGCATCCATTCGCGCCGTGTGACGGTGAACCCGCAGCAATGCATCGCGCCCTCCTCGTGAGAGATTCGCCGCCGTTCGTTACGCGAGGCCCATCTGCTTGCGGATCGCGCGGGCGAGCGCACTGTCCGGACGCTCGAGCTCCGCGACGATCGAGAAGTGATCGTGTCGTGCCATGTCCATGAGCTCGATCGGCACGCCGTGCCGACGCCACGCTGCCGCGAGATCGTTGCTCTGGCGATGATACTCGGGGCCTTCATCGGCGCCCAGCGCCAGAACGAGTGGCGCCCGTCCGCTCGGCGTCAGCTGCACCGGGCTGTTGCGTCGTGCCGCGTCGGACGATAGCGCGAGGACGTCGTTGAGATAGCAGAGCCGGATGGGCTCCAGATCGTAGAGACCGCTGATCGCGCACCCGGCCTTGACGACGTCGGTCGGCGCGCCGAGCGCGCGCCAGTCGGTGGCCACGAGCATCGCGACGAGATGGCCGCCGGCCGAGTGCCCCGAGACGGTGAGGCGCGCCGGGTCGCCGCCGAGCGACGCGGCGTTGGCGTGGACCCACACGATCGACGCGCGTACCTGCCGCACGAGCTCGTCGAGATCGACCGTCGGCACGAGCGCGTAGTCGATGACCACGGTCACGGCGTCGGGGAGCGCGCGCGCCACGAACGAGAAGTCGGCCTTGTCCAGGCGGTGCCAGTAGCCGCCGTGGATGAAGACATGGATCGGCGCCCGGCCATGCGCCGCTGGGGGAGTAAATACGTCGAGCCGCTCAGCGTGATGCGGTCCATACGGTACGTCGAAGCGCATCGGCAGCTCCGCGCGCGCCCGCGCGCTCTCGGCGCCATAGCGGGCGATCCATGTCATGGCGTCCTTCACCTTCGCGCGGTTGTTGTACTCCGCGTCGAGCGCGTGCTTGTCGTACTCCCGGAAGATCGGTTGCGTCATTGCAGCAGGTTCCCAGCCAGCTCCAGGCGATCCATGCGCTGGCGGATGATCTCCACGTAGCGCCGGTAGCCCGGCGTCGTCACGCCCGGATGCCACGCGCGCGGCCGCGGCAGGCTGGCCGCGAGCTGCGCCGCCTCGCCGGGGCCGAGCTCCGCCGCCGCCTTGCCGAAATAGTGACGGCTCGCCGCCTCCGCACCATACACGCCGGGGCCGAATTCTACGACGTTCAAGTAGCACTCGAGGATCCGGCGCTTGGACAGCGCGCGCTCGAGCTGCCACGTCAGCACGGTCTCGCGCGCCTTGCGCAGCGGGCTGCGCGAGGGCGACAGCCACAGGTTCTTGGCAAGCTGCTGCGTGATCGTCGATGCGCCGCGGGGAAGGCGGAGCTCCTCCAACGCCTGCGTCATCGCCTCGCGCATCGCCCGCGGCGCGAAGCCGTGGTGATGAAAGAAGTCGCCGTCCTCCGCGACCACGACGGCGCGCTTGAGATGGATCGAGATGGCGGAGGTCGATACCCAGCGCCACTCCACATGCGGCGTGCGGCCGGCGGCACGCTCGCGCGCCTTGTAGCGCTCGATGAACGCCGTCGTCTTTGGCGGGCGCGAGGCCAGTGCGCGCACATCCGGCCACGTCGCGGCCTCCCAGACCAGCCAAAGGATGGCCGCGACGGCCACGGCGGCGACGGCACGACGAAGCCAGAGTCCCCGCGCGCGGCGCGGGCTCACGGCTCAGAGCGCGAGCAGCTCGTGACGCAGGGCCTCGTTGTCGCGCAGGTCGGCGGCGGCACCGCTGAAGCGGATGGCGCCCTTCTCCAGCACGTAGACGCGATCGGCGAGCTGCAGCGAAAACTCGGTGTTCTGCTCGGCGAGCAGGATGGTGAGCCCGGCGGCCTTCAGGCGTGCGATCTGCTCGCCGAGATGATCGACCACCAGCGGCGCCAAACCCTCGGACGGCTCGTCCAGCAGGAGCAAGTCGGGGCTGCCCATCAGCGTGCGGGCGATCGTGAGCATCTGCTGCTCGCCGCCGGATAGATACCCGCCATTCCGGTTAGTTAGCGCTCGGAGGGTGGGAAAGAGCTCGAAGATTTTTTCTGTGGTCCACAGTATAGGAGGTTGGGCGCCCGGCTCGTGCCGCGGGTGGTCTGTTCCACGTGCGACGTGGCTGCGTCGGGCGGCCACGTCGAGATTTTCCCACACGGTGAGGTCGGCGAAGATGCGGCGGTCCTCCGGGACGAACCCGATCCCGGCGCGTGCCACGCGATACGCCTCCCAGCCGGTGATGTCGACGCCCTTGAACACCACGCGTCCGGACCGTGGCGGCGTGAGCCCCATGATCGATCGCATGGTCGTCGTCTTGCCCACGCCGTTGCGGCCGAGCAGGCACACGCACTCGCCGGCGGTGACGTCGAGCGACACGCCGAACAGCACGCGCGACAGCCCGTAGGCCGTGTGCACGTCGCGCACCTCGAGCAGCGGTGCGACGGCCGTCATCGCCGTTCTCCCAGATAGACGCGCCGGACCTCGGCGTCGCTGCGCACCGCGGCCGGTGGCCCGTCGGCGATCACGCGGCCCTGGTGGAGCACGGTGATCTTCTTCGCGATCGAGAACACCACCTCCATGTCGTGCTCGGTGAACAACAGCGTCAGGCCGCGCTCGCGCGCGAGGCGCTCGATGAGCCGGATCGTGTCGTGCGTCTCGGTGGCCGACATGCCGGCCGTCGGCTCGTCGAGCAGGAGGATGTCGGGCTCGAGGGCCAGCGCCAGGCCCAGCTCGAGCTGCTTCTGGGCGCCGTGCGAGAGAAATCCGGCGATCTCGCCGGCGCGATCGGCGAGGCCGAGCGATTGCAGCAGCGCGAGCGTCTCGTCGCGGTAGAGGTCGCGCACCGGCGTGAAGAGGTTCCAGCCGCGCCCGCGATGCGAGACGAACGCCGCCTGCACGTTGTCGTACACCGTGAGCTTGGCGAAGATGTTCGTGCGCTGAAACGAGCGGCCGACGCCGATGCGGCAGAGCTCGTGCGGAGCCACGCCGGTGACGTCTCGACCGTTGAGCACGACGCGCCCGTCGTCGGCGCGCAGATGGCCGGTGATGAGGTTGAACAGCGTCGTCTTGCCGGCGCCGTTGGGGCCGATGATGGCGCAGATGCTGCCCTTCGGCACGTCGAACGACACGCGCGAGACGGCGACGAAGCCGTCGAACGACTTGGTGAGATCGCGAACCTCAAGCACCGCACACCTCGCGCACGCCGCACGCGTTACGCACGACGCGCGCTCGCGAGCCGGCGGGTGAGCATCGCGGCCGCGCCGGCCAGCCCGCCTGGGAAACCGAAGAGCAGGACGACGAGGATGGTGCCGAGCACGAGCGGCCAGTACTCCGTGTACGAGACGATCTGCTGGTTGAGCAGGATGAGCGCCAGCGCGCCGACGGCGGGCCCGTAGAACGTGCCCATGCCGCCAAGCAGCGTCATGATCAGCACCTCGGACGATTTGGTCCAGTACGCGAAGTCCGGGAACACCCCGCGATTGAAGATGCCGAAGAGCCCGCCGGCGAGCCCGGCGAATGCGCCGGCCAGCACGAAGGCGGCCAGCTCGTAGCGCCGCACGTGCACACCGATGAACTCTGCGCGCTCGGCGTTCTCGCGGATCGTCGTCAGCATGCGACCGAACGGCGATCGCACGATCCGGTGCAGGATCCAGAGGCAGATCGCGACCAGCACGACCGTCAGCAGGTAGAAGTGGTCGCTCGTGCGCAGATCGCGCAGGATCGGCAGGCTGCCCATCCAGTCCAGATTCGGGTAGGGCACCTCCGGCATGCCCTGCTCGCCGCCGGTGACCTCGTTCCACTTGAAGCAGATGGCCCACACGATCTGCGCGAAGGCGAGCGTGAGCATCGCGAAGTAGATGCGCGTGAGCCGTACGCAGAACAGACCGAACACCAGGGCGAACGCGCCGGCGAGCACGCCGGCCGCGGGAAACGCGAGCACGAACGGCAGCGCGGCTTTCTTCATCAAGATCCCGGTGGTGTACGCGCCGATGCCGAAGTACGCGGCGTGGCCAAACGACACGAGGCCGGTGTAGCCCACGAGCAGGTTGAGGCTGGTCGCGAACAGTGCCCAGATGATCACGTCGTTGGCGAGGAACGTGTAAAAGCGCGAGCCCATCGCCGGCACGAACAGCGCCGCCACGAGGACCAGCAGTGCCCATGGAACCCGTCTCATCGTATGGGCCTTCCAAGAAGGCCCCAGGGCCGGACGATGAGGACGGCCGCCATCAGCGCGAAAACGGCGAAGATCGAGAAGCGCGGAAAGAAGAGGATGCCGAACGACAGCACCTGGCCATAGATGAGCGCGCCGAGAAACGTGCCCCAGAACGAGCCGAGCCCGCCGATGACCACGACGACGAACGCCTCGACGATCACTTCGGTGTCCATCCCGGGCGTGGTCGCCCGCATCGGGCTGATCAGCGCGCCGCCGAGCCCGCCGAGAAACGAGGCGAGCACGAAGACCCCGGTGTAGAGCGCGTCGACGTTCACGCCCAGCGCGCCGAGCGTCTCACGGTCGAGCGCGGCCGCGCGGATGTAGCGGCCCACGCGCGTGCGCTGCAGCACCAGCCAGAAACCCAGCGCGATGGCCGGGCCGAGCAGGATGATGAACAGGTTGTAGTGGGGGATCGTCGCGCCGAAGAGCCGGAGGGCCCCGGTGAGCTCGGGCGGCCGGCTCACCGATTTCTGCTGCGTGCCCCACAGCATCTTGGCCGCGTCGCTCAGGATCAGCGCGAGCGCATACGTGAACAGCAGCTGATAGAGCTCTTCCTTGCCGTAGAGATGCCGGAAGAGGAGGCGCTCGACGAGTCCGCCGAGCGCGGCGATCGCCAGGGCGCCCCCGAGCGCGGTGATCCAGAAGCGCCCGCCGCTCACCCCCAGCCATTGCACGAGCTGAAACGTGGCGTAGGCACCGAGCATGTAGAACGTGCCGTGCGCGAAGTTCAGCACGCGCAGCACGCCGAAGATCAGCGAAAGCCCGGCCGCGATGAGGAACAGAAACATCGCGGCCGTGAGCCCGCTGACCGACTGCGCGAAAACGAACGACGGGTCGATCGCCTAATCCATGAACTTCGTCGGGTCGACGTACGTGATCGGCTTCATGATCGCAAAGGGATACTTCGGATCCTTCACGGTCTTGCCATAGAGCTGACCGCGATTGGCCTGATGATCCTTCTCGCGGATCGTCTGCGGCCCGATCGGTGTCTCGACCGTCAGCCCCAGCAGCGCCTTCGCGACCTTGTCGGAATCCGTGCTGTTCGCCTTCTTGATGGCCTCGGCCAGGAACTGCATGCCGATGTAGCCCTGGATCGCCCAGGACGATGGGTACTCGTCCTTCAGGTACTTCGACAGCCGCGCGGTGTAGTCGCGGTGCGCCGGCGTCTCGCCCCAGTAAAAGGCGTCGTACGAGTTGCCCCAGATGCCGACGGGATAGTCGGCGCCCATCGACTTGGTGGTCTCCGGCGTGGCGGCCTCACCGACGCCGATGAAGTTGTAGTTGATGGCGTCGAACATGCCGACGGCTTTGGCCTGCTTGGAGTACGTGACGAAGAAGCCGCCCCAGATCGACGAGAAAATCGCCTCGGGCTTCTTGGCCATCTGCGCGTTGATGAACGGGTTGTAGTCCTGCTCGCCGAGCTTGGGCCACTGCTGGTCGACGATCTGCACGCTCGGCTTGACCTTCTTGAGATATTCGACGAACGCTTTCGTCACGTCCTGGCCGTACGCGTAGTCGAATGACATCGTCGCGATCTTCGTGACCGGCCACTTGGCCACGATCTCGGCCGCGCTGCGGCCTTCCATCGTGGTGTTGGCGGCCACGCGAAACACGTAGGGGTGCAGCTTGTCGGGTGCCGTCAGCTGATCCGTCTTGGGGATCGGCGCGATGAAGACGACCTTGTTTTCTTTGGCGACAACGGAGACGGCCGGGCCTTCGGCGGACGTCAGGGTGCCGACGAGGAAGTCGACGTTGTCCTTCAGAATCAGCTCACGCGCCTGGCGCACCGCCTCGTTGGCGTCGGCCTTGGAGTCGCGCGTGATCAGCTCCATCTTGCGTCCGAGGACGCCGCCCTTGGCGTTGAGCTCCTCGACGAACATCATGGCGCCCTTGCTGGCCGGCTCGCCGAACAGCGCGGGCGGACCGGACAGCGGCATCGGCATGCCGACCTTGATGGGCTTCTGGGCGTCGGCGGCCAGCGGCAGCGCAACCGCGACGGAGAGCAGGACGATGAGCAGCGTGCGTCGGTGCATGGAGTCCTCCTTCTCGATCAGAAAACCGGGAAGCCCGCGATCGGGCGGCGGATGCGATAGAGCGAGGTCGAGGCGGTGACGAAGAGCGAGCGATAGTCGTCGTCGCCCCAGGCGAAGTTGGCGGTGTGCTCGGGCGTCTCGATCACCTCGAGCAGGTGAGCATCGGGATCGAACACGTGGATGCCGCCGGGCCCGCAGCAGTACACGTTGCCCGCAGAGTCGAGCTTCATCCCGTCCGGTGCGCCGGGCTTGTCGCCTCTGGTCTCGGCCCAGAGGCGCCCGTTGCCGAGCGTGCCCTTGGCCGTGACGTCGAACACGCGGATGTGTTTGCGCACGGTGTCGTTGATGAACAGGCGCCGCTCGTCCAGCGAGAAACAGAGGCCGTTGGGGCGGTCGAAATCGTCCACGAGCAGCTCCGGGGATTTCGCATCGGGCCCGACGCGAAACACGCCCTGGAACGACAGCTCTTGTGGCCGCTCGACGCCGTAGAACTTGGCGCGGCCGTACGGCGGGTCGCTGAAGTAGACGCCGCCATCGGACTTGCACACAATGTCGTTGGGGCTGTTGAGCTGCTTGCCCTGATAGTGCGTGGCGATCGGCACGATGCGCCCGTCGGCCTCTGTGCGCGTGACCTGACTGCTCGCGTGCTCACACGCAAGCAGACGGCCCTGACGATCGTAGGTGAGACCGTTCGACATGTTGCACGGCTTGCGAAACGTGGTGACGCCATCGCGCGCCGACCAGCGCCGCATGTGATCGCCGGGCATGTCGCTCCAGAGCAGGAACTTGCCCGTCGGATGCCACAGGGGCCCCTCGGTGAAGAGAAAGCCGGTGCCGAGCTTCTCGAACTCCGCGCTCACTTCTTGCCGGGATTGCCCGCCACGTACCAGTCGGGCGGCGTTACCTCGTTGAAGACGACCCACACCGCCTCGCGCGGCAGCTTGCAGACATCCGTGATCGTATCGGTCACGCGGCGCGCGATCTCGTCCTTGCGCTCTTTGCCATGGCCTTCGTAGATCGTGATGTTGACGAACGGCATGCGCGGCCCTCCGTCGGAAGCGGACGTCGGAAAATTGGGCGGTAAGGTACCACGCGGTGCGGGGGAGCGCCAAGAAACGCGGGCGTCGAGGACGATCTAGCTCGGGTCGGGTTCGAGGTCCAAGGTCTTCGCGCAGAAGAAGACGCCGACGTCACTCTGAAAGCGCCATCCGGTCGCCTTCGTGTAGATGACGCACGTGTTGACGTGGTCGTCACTCCACCGGCTGAGGTCATGCGCGGGAAACTTCCGGTCGGCGTCACTCCCAGGCACGACCCAGGTCAGCAGGGCGTAGTGATAGGGGCTGTCCAGGCCCAGGCCGACCATCGCCATGCCGAGGTAATGAATGCGCAGGCGAGCGTTCGGCTGCCGCTTGAAGAAGTCCGCGATCGACACACGCGGGCGGTCGCCGTCCCGAACATGCCGCTGCAGACATGTCGTATCGAACAGCGCGCACGCCAGCCCGCTGTCCGGCTTGGCGAGGCGTCGCCGTGCCTCCTCAGCCATCTCGGGCCAGGCATAGCGCAAGAGCGTGTCCGTGTCGCGCATCGTCACCGCGTGGGCGATCGTGCCCGCGAGGACTTCCAGCTCGGCGGTGTAGCGGGCCTCGTCGTCCGAACCCCCGGCACCGGCGAGTCCGGCGCACGCTGCCAGGACACATAGCGCGTGACTGGCCGCGCGAAGAAGAGGTGAGTTCACCGGGGGGGGCTTATAGCGAGGCCGTGGAAAAGGCGAGCAGGCGGCTGACTCCGGCGCCGACAAGCAAGACATCACGCTCCAGATGCATTCGGTACGCGCCATACGTCGCCATAATGCTCGGGTTAGTGGAACCACGACGGACGTCGACGGAGCGGAGCACGCTGCCGTCCGTTGACGACAGGATGAAGAATGAGGTCTTGGTCTCGCCGAGATAGAGTCGCCGACGAACGGCGTCGAACACGGGTTGGTGGGTGATGAACGTAACGATGTTCGGGTGACGGTGCTCCAGATCTGCGCGCCAAACGATTTGCTCGGAACTGACGTCCCACGCCGCAGGACGACCGCCGCCCAAATAAACGATCCCATCGTGAAACGCGAACGGATCGGCGAGGGAGTCGATCGTGTGTGACTTGAGAATCGTGCCGGAGTTGAGGTCTACGATATGTAGCTTGCACCCGTTACCCGGTGGGACAGGGGAGACGATATACGCTCGATTATCGGCGACTAGCATTGCTTCTGCTCCGAGCTCCTGCTGTCCTTGAAGGCGGACGCGCCACACCGTTGATCCGGTCGCGGGATCCACGGCAAGGAGATCTCCAGACGCGTCAGCGCCGCGAGTGACTCGCGAACGCACGAGCAGTCGGCCGCCGTGCCAGCCGAGGCCATCACGCAGCGCCATGTGCGGGATGTAACGAGACCACACCGTCTCGCCGGTGTCGGGTCGCAGTCGAAACAAATTCTCACTGTATTTGCCCGAGATCAAAACGAAGATGCCATCTGGCCGCACGACTGGTGTGACGTAAGGGACGTTCTCCCGTTCACGATCGACGATCTTTATTCGACGGGTCCACCGCGTTTGAACCGAGCGCGGGTCGACGCAGGCGATGTACACGTCCTCGTACCAGACGTACCAGCCAAACACGATAGCCGATGCGGTTGCTGCAACCGCGTCCGGGCCCTCAGCATTGGACGATCTACGAAGGCGTGCGCTGCGCCGCTCCTGACCCGTCCTCAGGTCGAGCGCTCTGAGATAGCGTCCGACCGTGATGATCTCGTCTCCGAGTACGGCAAACTCCTCGACGTCGCCTGCATCCCAGATCGGCTCTGCGGCGGCCGCCGGTGAGGCCACACCGTCGACGATCGCCGCCGCGCCGAGACGAAGGAACGCGCGTCTGGAGTACATCATCTGGATATCAAACTCCTGATCTTGTTCAGCACGATCGGGTTCGTCATGTACCCGGTGTGGGAGGTAAGCGCGTCAAAAGTTCCGGCCTCGGTCTGATTTGTGGTCGTGACATTGGTGACGTTCGGCCCGTATTTTGTGGTCGACAGAATGTCGTATCTGTCGTCGAAGTTGGTGATCGGTACGTCGGTCGGCATCGGTGAGTTGATGGTGCCGGGGAACAGTGGCGTGCCCATCATGATGAGATTGTCGACCGGGATGCCGCGTGCGCGGAGCGTGTTCGCGGCGTTGTTCGCGATGATGCCGCCGGCGCTGTGGCCGATGACGTTCAGCTTCTCTCCCGGTTCAAGAGGTCGCGCCTCGAGATCGCGGACGATCTGATCGACCAGGGCGTCGCTCGGCGTCTTCGCCGATGGAAAAATGTCGAAGAAGATGCTGCTGCTCCAGCGGAAGACTCGCACGTCTGGATCCCAATTCTCCAGTCCGGTAGCAAAATCACTCCATTCTTTGCGACTCTTCGCGTTCTGACAGCAGCCATGCGCGGCGTACGTCCGCAATCCCGACGGATCGACAAACGACAGCGGGTTGTTCGCCGCGTACACATACGGATTGCCGCCACCGGCACGGCCGAGCGGATCGGGCTGAAGGAAGCGGGCCAGACGGGGCGCGTAGTAGCGCGCCCGGTAGTAGTACAGCCAGTCGGTATCGCGTTCCCGCCCGGTGAACTGGTACCGAACGCGGTCGGGATCGCCGTCCGTCGAGGCATGGCCGAACGGCTCGTAGGCGAACGTCTGTGCGAGGCCACCGCCGGCGTCCGCAAGGCCGATGGTGCTTCGCCGACCGTCGATCATGTACGCGAGCGAGCGTTCCTGACCCAGCGTCTCGTCCGTGCCGAGACCACGCAGGTACGGTATGTCAACGCCGGCGCTGCTGTCGCGTGCGACGTCGGCACCCGCATACTGGTACCGAGCGATCGTGTCGCCGATCACGCGCTCGGTACGCCGACCGATCGGATGTAGGCGAACGTCAGCGTCGTATCTGGGAGCGTCACACGGCGCAGTCGGTCCCGGGCGTCCCACGCGAGCGTTGCCAGGCCGCTGCGGCCAAGCAACGACGTGGCGTTGCCGTTGGCGTCGTACGTCAACGTGTAGTCGCCAAACAGCAGTTGCTGGTTCGCGGCATCGTAGCCCGCGAGATCGACGGTGTCGGGGAGCAGCGTGCGCGCGAGGCTCCCCGCCGTCGCCGTTCGGCGCCCCGCGCCATCATACGTATACGCAAGATCGCCGCGCACGACGCCGCCCGTCATCTCGTACGTCAGACGTGTGAGCCGAGCCGCGTCGTCGTACTCGTACCGTGTCGCAAAGCCGCTCGGAAGCGTTCGTCGCTGGAGCTGTCCCGTGGCCAGGTAGTCAAGCGTCGTGGTGCCCCAGCTGGCATCGGTGAGTGTCCTGAGGCGCGAGTTGCGATCGTAATCGTACGTAAGAGCGATCCCGGCGCCCATGTCGAGACTGCGCCGACGTCCGAGCACGTCGTAGCTGAACCGTACGGTGCCCTGGTCGCTGGTCTCCGCGATCAGGCGGTCCTGGGCATCGTAGGTCAGTAATAGCGAACCCGCCTCGGTGTCCGTCACACGGATCAGGCGACCGACGGCGTCATAGACGTATTCTACGATCGTTCCGTCGGCATGGGTGGTCCGGATCCGGCGATTCAGCGCATCGTATGCGTGCTCGGTTGCTTGGCCTTTTGCGTCGACGCTGCGGATCACATTGCCATTCAGGTCGTACGCAAAGGTCCGGGTCCGCCCGAGCGCATCGGTGCGCGTGCGCAGGCGGTCCATCGAATCGTAGGTGTATGTCGTGGCGCTCCCACGCTGATCCCAAAAGCTCAGCAGGTTGCCCTTGGCGTCGTACTCGAACGTCGAAACGCCTCCGTTCGGATCGACCACTCGAGTGACGCGATTGAGGGCGTCGTGGAACCAGCGCGTGACACCGCCTGTGGGGTCGGTGGCCGTGACGAGTCGTGATCCGGCATCGTGCTCGAACGTCGCCGTGTTCCCGAGCGGATCGCGGATCGTCGTGACGTTCCCCGCCGCGTCGTACGTATATGTCGTGGTGCGGCCGAGCGCGTCGGTGACGCTCGTCGGCGCGCCGCCCGCGTCGTACGTGAACTCCAGGCGGTCGCCCTCGGGATTGATCCTCGCCGTGAGGTTTCCGGCGCTGTCGTACTCGAACCGGCTCACGTTGCCGAGCGGATCGGTGATCGTCTGAGTATGGCCAGACGCATCGTATGTGAACGACCAGCGATTGGCGTCGCGATCGACGACCGTGGCGGGTCGGAGAGCGCCGTCGTATTCGATCCGTGCGGAGCGACCCAGCGCGTCGGTAATGACGCCGGCCAGGCCGGTCGTATCGCGCTGGGCGCGCGTCGACTGGCCCAGGGCGTCGATCACCTCCTCGCCACGGCCGCTGGCGCCGATGCGGTGCGTCGTCGTGTGCCCGCGCGGATCCGTGACCCGAACGACGGTATGCGCGCCGACCGGCCCCTCGTAGACATAGCGCCACACGCCGCCGTCGGCCAGCCGCTGACTGCTGACCCTTCCCTGCGCGTCGTACACGTCCTCGACGTACGTGACGCCGTTCTGATCGCGAATCGTCAGGATCCGGCCGGACGTGTCATACGTGTATCGCGTCTCGCCGCCCGCCGCGTCGATGACTGACGTGAGGCGCCGGGACGACGCGTCGTAGCCGTACTGCACCGTGCGGCCCAGCGCGTCGCGCACCGCGGTGAGCCGCGCGGACGTCGGATCGGCGGGCTCGAGGAGCGACGTGGTAAACACGATGCTCCGACCGTCCGACTGTGTCACCGCGGTCGGGCCGCCGTTGGCGTCACGCGAGACGGTGAGGGCGTTGCCGTGGCGGTCCCGCTGCTCCACGAGAAGATTCAGTCCCGTGGTTGGCCGTATCCGACCGCGTCCGATCCACCCGCCGCGAAATCGCCACACGGTGCCGCTGGCAAAGCGAAGCGCCTGAACGCCGTCGGCTTCCTGCACGATCGTCGCACCACGGAACCGCGGGTTCGTGCGGTTTACGAATCCGCCGTCCGGCTCACGGGCGAAGTCATACCGCGCGTTCCCCGGCATGATGAGGCGGCGCGCCGACGTATTGACGTCGAGCAGCGCGACGTCGATCGACAGCGCCCAGCCCTGGCCCAGCACCAGCTCGAAGCCGCTGATGCGTCCGAACGCGTCGAACGGGTTGTACGTCCGGTACACGACGGCCGGCACGCGACCCGGCTGCACGAGGTCGACCGCGTCGACGAGGTGCTGTCCCATGGCGAGGTTCACGGGCTCGCCGTCCTCGGGCGTGCCTTCGTCGGCGGAGGGCTGCGCGTCCTCGTTGTCGATGAAGCAGCTGAGCCCGCACACACCGCAGAAACGTGCGATGCCGACGCCGGGATCGGAGGCGATCGTTCGCCCGTCTGCGCTCACGGTGCCAAGTCCCGCCATGCGCCACGCCGCGGCCACACCGGGGAGCGGAGCCGCGTCGTAATACCACAGCTGCGCCTTTGCGCCGGGATCGAGTCCGAGGTCGTTCGGCAACGTGACCGGCAGCGGCGCCGACGGGACGCCGCCCATGGGCGTGCCGAAAAAGAGCTGATACAGCGAGCGCGTCCGCCCCGGCGGGGGTGGTACCGGCAAGCGGTCGAGCGCAATGCGCTCGAGGGCAATCTTGGTCTTGACCGCGCCATCCCAGCCCGTGATCGTCACGCCGGCGGGAAGCGTAAACGCGACGCCCGGGAAGCGCGCATCGCTGACGACCTGGTCGGCGGTGGCGTTGGCGATCGAGACGAAACGTTCGGGGGGTGGCGGTGGCGTCAGCCACGCCGGAGGAACTGTCGTGACCGCGCCCGCGACGACGTCGACGTCCATCGCATAAATCGGCAGGCCAGGACGCGAGGCGTTGGCGTCGACGGCCATCATCTGCGTTCCGGTCGGCGGGTCGAGCAGTAGAAAGTTGCCCGCGGCATCGGTCGTCGCGTGCGCGGCACCGAGCGTAACTGCGACGCCCATCAGCGGTTCGCCGGACGTCAGCACGAAGCGGCCGGCGACCGCCGTCTGGCCGGCGGCGCCGAGCGTGAGCGTCGGGGTGACTTCCTGTGAACGCACGACGCCGTCAATGACGGCGCGCGCGGTGATCGCAAAGCGTGTCGTGCCGGGCGTGGCGTCGGGCGCGATCTCCAGGCGCAGCTCTCCGCGCTGGCCGGGTGCCAGGAACGGCGCCGGCAGCACCTCTGCGGTGACGTCTGGAGGTAAGCCGGCGACGTTGATCGATACGAGGCCGGTGAACGTGCCACGGCCGGCCACGGCGAGCGCATAGCTGACGGTGGCGCCGGGCAGCGAGGTGACCGCCGCGGGCGACACGTCGACCGCAAAGTCCCCACTCGCATCGACGGTGAACGCGGCGCTCAGCACGCCGCGCATGCTCGTGACGACGAGAGGACCGCTGGCCGCGCCGATCGGTACGGTCGTCGTGATGCTCTCGCTGCGCGCGCTCCGCACGACCGCCGGCACGCCGTTGAATGCGACAGACAATGCGTCCGGCGTGAAACCGCGGCCGGCGACGGTCACGAGCGTGCCGGCCGTGCCATGATCCGGCGAGACGCCGCTCAATGCGAGACCCGGCATGATGCGGAACGCCCGGGTGGCCGGCGAGGCGTCTTCGTTGCCGGCGCGGTCGCGCCCCTTCACTTCAAACGTGTGCGGTCCCTCGGCGAGGCCGGTGAGCGCGACCGTCGTCGCAGACGCGAACCCATTCCACACGCCGCCGTCCATGCGCCACGCATACGTGAGGTCGGCCGCCGGCGTGATTGCGTCGACGCCGGTGAAGCTGAACGACACAGCCCTGTCCGGGGTCTCACCATCGGGCCCGCTCGTGATGATCGTCTCGGGCGGGGTGTTGTCGACGATGATCGACCGCGCTACCACGGCGGAGACGTTCCCCGCTACGTCGGTCGCGGCGGCGGAAACGGTGTGGGTGCCATCGGCAACCGCCGTCGTCTGCCACGTCGCAGCAGCCGTGACGCTCGGAGCGGGCGGCGCCGGAGCCGACGTCGCAGGGAGGTGCTGCCCCGACGCCGTCAGCTCGACGCTCGCAACGCCGCTGCCGTCATCGCGCGTCGCCGCCGAAACGCTGACCGCGCTGCGCACGTGCGCGCCCGCCGGTGGACCGGTCAGCGTCACCGCCGGCGCCACGTCGTCATGAACGATTTCGGCTCGTGTGGCCGATGAAGTGAGCCCGTCGCCCGCGTGGGCAGTGGCATGGACCTCGAGGTGATTGCGCGTGTTGCGATGGAGCGTGAGCGGGATGACAAAGCGGCCGGCGGCGTCGGCGAGCCCCGACGCCGCGTGCGGCGCATCGTCGATGAAGAGGTCGATCCTCGCACCCGGTTCGCTCGCTCCCGTCACGGCGACGCTCGGCACGATTGTGACCGGCGGCATCCGGTCGAGGACCGGCGCGAGGGGAGGACGAAACCGATAGAGCCGCCCGGCCTTACCGTCCGCGACATACAACGCACCGTCGGCGCCCATCGCGACACCCTGGGGATCGGCAAAATTCGAGGCGAAATCGGTCAGCACACCACTCGGCTGCGCTTTGCCGACCGCGCGCTTGGACGTATCCGTCTCGAGCGTGAGCTCCTTCGACGCGATGTAGATGGCCTGCAGCGCATCGATCGCGATACCGACCGGCTGCTTGAGGCCGGTGCCGATCCAGAGCTGCGGGACGCCGAGCGCCCCGCCGCTCAGCATGGGATAACGCAGCAGCGCTCCCGTGGAGTTCGCACCGCCGAGGAGGCCTTTCGACGCCACGACGAGCGCGCCGTCCCCGTGCGCCAAACTTTGCGCCGCGCGCAGCCCCGTCGCGGCTTCGGACATCGCGCCGGTTGCCGGATCGATGCGCACGATGACGCGCCCTTCGCTCGGGTCGGCGCCGTCGGGGGCCGTGAGTCGATGCGCGGTCACATACAGCGAGCCGTCGTCCTGCACGTCGATCCACCGCGGAGTCTTCAGCCCCGCCACCACCGGGGTCAGTGCGCCACTTGGCTCGAGGCGTAGCACCCGCCCGGCGTGTTCCTCGACGATCAACAGGCGGCCATCGCCCGTCAGCGCCAGGCCAGCGGGCCGGTCGAGGTTGGCCGCGGCGATCGTCAGCGTGCCCGTCGAGGACACCCGGTACACGAGCCCGGCGCCCCGGTCGCTCACATACCGCGTTCCATCCGCGCCGATCGCCACACCGACGAGCTCGTTGCGGCCGTCGAGCACGACATCGAGCGGTGCGAGCGCCATGACAGGCTGATCGGCACGCGTAGCCGACATCGCGAGCGCCAAGACACTGATCGTCGTCGCCGCGATGCCCGGAACCACCGGCAGTGCGCGACGGGACCACGCGCGCAACGATGCGGACGCGAACGCCGCGTACGCCGTCACCAGCAACGCCACCTCGCCCGTGTTCCAGACGAGATGAACAATGGGGCGCGACCACGTCGTCAGCCCGGGCACCGCGACGCCGAGCTGAGCGAGGACGCCGCCGTGGCCGAGAATGCCGGGCGCGCCCTCGACGCCGGTGAGCACGGCGCGCGTGACGAGGTAGCCGTGCTCGGCCGTGTGCGCGGCGGCCCATGTACACGTCAGCACCACGAGGGCGGAGCGGACCCCGCGGCGCAGCAGCCAGCCGAGCGTGAACAGCACGCCGAGGTTCCATAGGAAGTGCACGGTTTCGACGTCGAACGCGCCGACGAGGCCGCGCGCCTGGGGCGCCGGCCAACCGAGCACATGAATTTGCGCGATCTGAACGATGTGCTCGCCGAGGTGAGCGAGCTGCACCAGGAGCAATGCCTCGAACACCGTGCGAACGAGACCGCGTCGCGCGAGCCAGCGCCGCATGTCAGCGCGTCTCGCCGCGATCGGCGCTCGTGAGCCATACCACGCGCGTACTGCCATCGGCCGCAACGAGCGTGAAGGTTGCGCTCGCGCTCACGATACTCGGACGATTCGCCGGCACGCTGATTGTGGCGGAGGCGGTTGTCGATGCGGGGCTGCCGGCGAGCGTCGCGGACACGGACGTGGCCCCGCCGGTCTGCCCGGTCACTGTGATGACGACGGACGTGCCGGGTGGGATATTGGCGCCGGCGAGCGTGACGGTCAGGGGATTGGCGATCGACGCGGGAAGCGTCACATCGGGGCTGGTGAACGATGCGGCCGGCGCGGGTGGTGCCGCCACACCGCCGATCGACGTGATCGACAGCGTAGGGCCGCTGACGAGCGCGACGGCCGACGGCAACGCGGTCGAAGGCGCAATCGCGTTGACGTTGATCGACGCCGTGTTCGTGTAGCTCTCCAGCCGCAGCCGCCCGGCCGCGCCTGCGCCGCTGCCGACGCCGATTCCGCTGCTGCCCGAGCCGCCTCGCACGTCGAGCGCGCCGTTCGACCCGGTGATCGTCGTCGCGACCAGGCGGATGGCGCCGCCGCTGCCGCCGCCGCCCGGGTTGTTGCCACCTCCGCCGTTGCCGCCGCGCGCGTTGATCGTGCCGGTGAGCGTGATCGTGGCCGACGACGCGATCAGGATCGCGCCGCCGCCGCCGCCACCGCCGGCGCTCGTCGAGCCGAGCGTCGCGCTACCGCCCCCGCCACCTGAGCCGCCGATCAGCGGCAGCAATTCCGCATTGCCGTATGCCGGGCCCGGCGTGCCGGTCGGTGAGACGACACCACCCGCGGTAAGGAAGCCGCCGCCCGCACCCGGACCACCCCCGCCGGGCCCGAGGCCCGTGCCGCCGGTGCTCGAGGCGATGCCGTTGGCGCCATTGCCGCCGTCAAAGCCTCCAGCACTGCCGAGACCGGCATTGCTGCCGAGAAACGTGGTCGCGACCGCCGAGCCACCGCTCGTCGCCGAGATGTCGATCGTCCCCGCGATCGTCACGTTGCCGCTCGCCAGAAGCGTGATCGGCGAGTTCGTCGCGTTGCGCGTGAACCGCACGGTGACGCCGGCGGGAATGTTGATGGTCGTGAAGTTCAGGACGCCGCTCGACGGCAGCGTCAGCGTCGTGTTGGTCGTGGGACTCAATGCCCCGTCGACGCCGCTACTGCCACTGTTGAAGGTTTGCGCGAGCGCGGGAGCACTTCCGACTGTCAGCGCGATGGACAGCGTTATGAGCAACACACTGAGCCGTAGCATGGTGGGCTCCTGGGCAGGCTTGATCACAGCAGCGTGAAGACGTTGCCGCCCGTCCCCGCGGGGGTGGACACGCGGCCCGGGGTCGAGATCTGCACGACGCGCACGCCGGCGGGCGCCGTGGACGCGATGCTGACGTCGGCGGTGGCTTCGGTGCCGTCTGCGTTCACCGAAACGTTGGTCACGATGACGGTCGGGTCCGCGGTGTTGTTTCGGAGAAACGACACGGCGGTCGCGCCGGTCAGCCCGCGGCCGACGATGCGCAGCGTGAATGGCGCTCCGCCGGCGACACTGCTCGATGGCGTCATCCCGAGGATCACGGGCTCGAGCTCGACGGACACGGAGATGCTCGCGGCGAGTATTGCGCTGCGCGGCGCTTCGGGCGCGACGCTGACCGCGGCAGCGAGGCTCCGATCGAACAGCAGCGGTGGCGTCGCGCCGACGATGCTGATCGGGCGCGACCAGACGAGTAGGCCGAGCGGCGGCAAGATCGTCACGGTTGCGAATGCGCGCAGCGCCGGATCGTCCGGATGCGTCGAGCTGATCATGACGATCGATGGCAGCGGGATCCTCGCTGGTGCCGTATACAGCCCGTCGGTGGTGATTGTGCCGACCCGTGCGTCGCCACCCGGGAGCTCGTTGACGGCCCAACGCGCAGTGACCGGTGAGCCTGATTCGGTCGCGCCGAACCTGGCGTGGCCCGACACCCGCACCGTTGCGCTCGGCGGCGAGACCGCAAGCTCTCCGAGGACGCGGAAGGCGCGTGCCGATGTCGCTGCGCCCGCCGGAGCCGTGACGGAGATCGGGCCGCTTGTCGCGCCGGCCGGGACCCTGGCGAGCAGCCGGTTCGGCGCGGCGGCCAGGATCTCGCTCGCGCGTCCGCCGAAGAACAGCGTGTTTTGTCCCGCGGTGGGGCCGAATCCGCGACCGAAGACTTCGACCGGCGTGCCGATCACTCCCGCCGGCGGTGCGAACATCGAGATCGCGACGGCTCCGGGCGTGCCCGAAGTCTCGAAGCGCTCGATCCGCACGATGTTGCCGACGGCGTCGTACGTGTACGCCGCGGCGTTGCCGTCCTGGTCGACGACGGCGATCAGCCGATTCAATAGGTCGTAGACGTAGAACACGCTCGCAGGCTCCGCGAGCAGCCTGGCCGGCACGAGGGCGGCGCACAGGAGCATCGCGGCGAGGCCGCGTGATGTGAGGACGAAGGCGGTTCGTGCGGATCTCACAAGCGCATTCGCGTAAGGCAAGGGGTGAGCCACGGGCGGGCCGCGAAAATGCGCGAGATGTCGAGCGCGCCCACAGCGCTCGCGACGAGACCTCACGAGATGCCGTGCAGAGTGCCCTGAGCTCAGGGCAGCGGGATCAAGACGTTCGGGTGGTCGGAGCGATCAGATCGGATTGGTGCCGCGTGACGGCGCGCGCAGGCTCGCATCGATCGCGTCGTCGTCGAACACCAGCACCGGCGCAAACTCCGGCTCGGAGGTGATCATGTTGCCCGCCGTGTCGACCACGTAGGCGACTACCCAGTACACGCCGGTTTCGAACACGGGCACGCGCGCGGAATAGGTCGACTCCCGGCGAAGGATCGCGGCGCCGACACGGTTGAGGCGGGTGATCTCCTGTCCGAGCATCAGCCCCGTCTCCGCTACGTCGCACGCGGGCTGCACGTGCCAGCTCACCGTCAGCGCATCGATGCCGCCGCGGGCCGTCGCCTTGATCTCGCTGTTGGTGCAGGCGGCTTCCGCGAAGCCGGCGGCGAACAGGATCAGCAACCCGGAAGCCTGGGCGAGCATGACCACCGCGCGCGTCATGTGTGGGTTGGCCTCCCGACCGCGTGGCCACGACAAGCTCGTGGCGCGTTGCGATACAGGCAAGCGGCAGGCCAGAGGTGCACGAACAAAAAATCCGAGAGTTACCGCGGGGCCCGGCGTATCGCGAGTCAGGCGCGGCGTGCCATCACGACCGCGACGAGCAGGTTTTGCTCAGCCGGTCGGCTGGCTGAAGCAGAGGATGTAGCCGTCGGCGTCTTCCACCAAGAAGTCGGTGTGGCCCCACGGCCGCTCGACGAGGGACGTAAGCACCCAGGCGCCCCTGGAGCGCAGCTCGTCGTACAGTTCCCCGACGCCGCTCACCTCTATATAGGCGTCCAGGTGCTCGTGCTCCTTGCGGTGCGCCCGGTCCTGGACGGTCCTCGGCGCGCACTTCAGGTGGATCAGCGCGCCGTCGCGGTGCACGGCGGCATAGAAGCCTTCGTAGGCAAAGTCCACGCGGAAGCCGAGACGATCCCGGTAATAGGCCAGCGCGGCCTCGAGGTCGTCGACCAGCAGCTGCGGGGCGATCGCATTGAGCCGAGGCAGTGTGATCATGTGCGTGCACCTCGCAACGTCCGCGCGCCGCCCGAAGCCGAGCCGTTCGTAGAGGCGCGCGGCGTCGGGATTCGACGTGCTCAATCGCAGCGTTTGGAAGCAACCCGAAGCGGCCATGACCACCGCAGCCACCAGCCGCCGTCCGATCCCGGTCCGCCGGTAGGCCGACAGCACATATAGATGACGCACGCGGCCGACCGACGGATCGTCGGCATACGGGTCGACGTTCAGCCCGCCGATGCCGACGACACGGTCGCCCTCGCGCGCAACGAACAGCGCTTCACCCGGTCGGTCGAACCGATTCGAGCCGCTGGCCCACTCGTCGGCCAGGCGGCGGACGAACCCCACGCCGTCCGCGTCGCTCGCAGCGAGCAGCGTGCGGAAGTCGTCGCCTCGAAGCTCGGTGATCCGCTCGATGTGCACGCGCCCATTGTGGCGCGCGAGTCCACTGTGTGACGTCGACGCCACACGCAGCATCGACGACGCGCAGCGGTGCTCCAGGTCAGGCAGCGAACGGCATGCGGAGCGTATCGAGCAGACGAAGCCACCTCGAGTCCCGGAACTCGGGCAGACCGATCGCGAGCGCCTGCCGCTCGGCCGTCGGCGCGCGATACGTGGCGAAGAAGCGGTCCCAGATGGAGAGCACCGTTCCAAAATTGCTGTCCGCCTCGGAGACGCCTTCGGTGTGGTGCAGACGATGCACCTGCGGCGTCACGGCCAGCCAGCGCACCGCGGCGTCGACACGCTCGGGCAGACGGCCGTTGACGTGAGTCAGGACGGTGAAGATCGACGCGAATGCCTCGTACGCGAGTACCGCAGCGGGCGCGATGCCCACCAGCACCACCGCGGCCCCCGCGGTAGCGTTGGTCAAAATCGCCTCGACCGGATGGAATCGAAACGCCGTGGTGAAGTCCAGGTGCACGTCGGCGTGATGGACCCGATGGACGCGCCACAGCGCCGGCACACGGTGCAGGACGCGGTGTCGTGCATACGCGAGCGCATCGAGTAGCAGAAACGACACGACGACCGACACGCTCGCCGGCAAGTCGATATGTCCGAGAAGGCCCCCGCGAGCGTCGGTGGCGATCGCGACGGCCGCGATGGG
>Ga0310810_10000717_pt1 | contig 33348 bp, 31 predicted proteins | sample NCmetagenome_FD_207641 | JGI IMG/M metagenome (GOLD analysis project Ga0310810, IMG submission 207641) | Soil microbial communities from experimental microcosm in Duke University, North Carolina, United States - NC | ecosystem: Engineered > Artificial ecosystem > Soil microcosm > Unclassified ... | reverse complement strand
GCACCGCTCCTTCGAGAGCACGCCGAACGTGATCCCCTTCCATCGCAGGATTTCGAACATCGAACGGAGCGACTTCTGGAAGTCGGCCTCGAATGCACCCGCGCAACCGAGCCACACGAGCACGTCGTGCTTCCGCGGATCGAACACTTCGAGCGATGCGGAGTCGACGAACTTCTGCCGCTGGTCGTACGACAGGCCCCAGATGTTCGAACGCCGCTCCAGGTTGTTGAACATGGCGCCGAGGTACTCCGGCGCGTCACCATTCGACACGAGTCCGCGCCGCGTTCCGATGAGGACCGGCAGATGTTCGATGCCGACTGGACACTGATTCTCGCAGGCTCCGCACGTGGTGCACTGCCAGAGCACCTTCTCCGAATACAGATCGACAAGCCTGGTCTCGCCAGGCCGGTTCAGGAGACCTTCCTGCGTCTGCAGGATGATCGCTTTCGGGTTGAGCTCCTTGCCGGCGCCCCACGCCGGGCAGTTCACCTGGCAGCGTCCGCACTCGACGCACGTGAAAGCGTCGAGCACGCTCTTGCTGCCGAGATCGTTCAGCGTCTCGAGCCCCACCTGCTCTTTCTCGAAATCGAGGTTCGGCAGATTGCCGAGTTCGGGGCTCTTGAGGAACACCGTGGCCGGCGAGAGCACGAGATGGAAGTGCTTGGACGCGGGAATCAGCGCGAGAAACCCGAGGATGACGATGGCATGGACCCACCAGTTCGCGCGACCGACAACCGAAGCCTCGTCAAGCTGCCATGTCAGCAGGAACGTCACCATCAGCGTCGTGATGAACAGGCCAATCACGATCGATTCGATCGAGACGCTCTTGCCGAGAGCCACCGGCCGGAGGAACGCCCGGCGCACCAGCAGGTAGACGATCCCGCACAACACGGCCAGAGCAAACGGCGTGAGCACCATCCGATACGCCGTGAACGTTCGCGTATGCGTCAGATCGACGATGCCAAGTCCGGCCAGGAACTCGATGGCGGTATAGCCACTGAAGGCGACAAAGCCCCAGAAGACCAGTGCGTGCGCCACCCCAGCGACAGGACGCTCGACGATGGTCTGTCGCTGCCCAACGACGTCGGTCAGGAAGCGGGCGATGCGAAGCGCGGTGTTATCAGTGGAGAACGTGTTGGGAGCGCCCGCAATGAGACGCACGCGAGTGGCCACCTGCGCGGCAAACAGACCGACGAAGACGACGACGAGGACCCACAGCGCGAGCGTGCTCATCGGGGCCATTATGGCTTAAGCCACAGGACAGCGAAGACGCGCGCGGCTCGATCAGCCCTTGAGCGCCGTGATCATCGCCGGCACGACTTCGAAGAGATCGCCGACGATGCCGTAATCGGCGACTTCGAAGATGGGAGCGTCGGGGTCCTTGTTGATCGCGACGATCGTGCTCGACCCTTTCATCCCGACCAGGTGCTGGATAGCGCCGGAGATTCCGAGGGCGAGATACAACTTCGGAGAGACGGTCTGGCCGGAACTGCCAACCTGCCGCTCCATCGGCAGCCACCCCGCATCGCAGATCGGTCGAGAGGCCGCCAGTTCGGCGCCGAGCGCCTCGGCCAGCTGCTTTGCCAGCGCGATGTTCGCTTCTTCCTTGATGCCGCGTCCGACAGACACGATGCGTTCGGCCTGGGAGAGATCCACCGCCTGGCGTGCTTCCTGGAACGGCGCGTCCGGCTTCTGGCGGATTACCGAAGGATCGACGTCAACCGCCAGCGCTCGCACAGGCGCCGGCGATGCGCCCTTCGCTGCTTCCTCGGGACGGAACGAACCGATCTGAAACGTCACGAAATGAGGTGCAGGTCCCTCGGCCACCACATCGGCGGTGAGCTTGCCCTGAAACATCGGCCGGGTGAAGACGGTCCGGCCCGCATCGGACTTGATGCCGGTCACGTCGGTGATGATGGCGCGATCGAGCCTCGCCGCCAGCTTGGGGGCGAAGTCGCGCGTCTGGTAAGTGTGAGGGAGCACGACAAGCGACGGTGAGAGGCCGGCGATTGCTGCCTGAAGCGCCGCGGTATATCCGTCGGCCGTGTAGGACGCAAGCATCGGCGAATCGAGCGTCACGACCTCTGCGACCGTCGCTGCAGCAAGCTCGGACGCGACGCCGGCGACGGCTGCGCCGAGTATCGCCACGGCGATCGGTTCACCCGACGCCTGACCGATTCGCTGCGCGCCCGCGATCGACTCCCACGAGGCGCGATTGAGTTTTCCGTCCCGCTGTTCGGCAATCACCAGAATCATGATCAGCCCCCTCAGATCACCCGCGCATCGTCGCGCAATCGTGCAATGAGCGCCTTTGCTGCTTCGGGAGCCGTGCCCTCAATCAGCTGGGTCTTCTTGGTTTTCGCGGGAACGTAGAGGCTGAGGATCTGCTGATGTGCGGCGACCGGCGCGGCCGGCGCGGAGGTGCGGATTTCCTTCTTCTTCGCCGCCATGATTCCCTTGAGGGTGGCGTAGCGCAGCTGATTGATGCCGCTCTGAATCGTCAGCACCGCGGGTGTCGGCAAGGTGACCCATTGGAACCAGCCACCTTCGAGTTCGCGCTTGACGCGCAGTGCGCCGCCGTCCGCCTGCACCTCCATGATGATCGTGGCGTGCGTGAAACCGAGCCGCTCGGCGAGAATCACGCCGGTCTGCGCAAAACCCTGATCGTCTGACTGCAGACCGGTGAGCACCAGGTCGAAGCCTTCGTCCTTCATCGCTGATGCGAGCGCCGCCGACACCACGAAGGCGTCGGCAGATGCCAGGCCATCGTCCTGCACGTGAATGGCGCGGTCGGCGCCGCGCGCGAGAGCCTCGCGAAGGACCTGGGCGACGCGGGCAGGGCCAGCCGAGCAGGCGACGACCTCGCCACCGAGCTTTTCCTTCAGACGCAGCGCTTCTTCGAGCGCATAAGCGTCCGGCTCGTTCATTTCAAATGTGGCGTCCTGCTCCCGGATCCACGTGCGGGCATCGTTCAGCCGCGGTTGCCAGTCCCGGGTGGGAACCTGCTTGATACAGACGGCTATCTTCATAGCGAATCTCTGTTTGCCGATTGCCAACGGTCCGGCCGATCGCGATCAGCAACGAGCAAGCAGCGATCCAGCCGTCTAGGCCTCGAACTTCTTGAAGAGCAGGGAGGCGTTGGTTCCACCGAAGCCGAATGAGTTCGACAACGCGTAGCGTATCGGCATCGAGCGCTTGGTGTGCGGCACGTAATCGAGATCGCATTCCTCGTCCGGATGGTCGAGGTTGATGGTCGGAGGCGCGATCTGATGGTGCACCGCCAGCGCGGTGATGCCGGCTTCGAGGCCGCCGGCGCCGCCAAGCAGGTGGCCCGTCATCGATTTGGTCGATGACACGGCCAGCTTGTAGGCGTGGTCGCCGAAGGTCCGCTTGATGGCGAGGGTTTCGAGCTTGTCGTTGTACGGCGTGGACGTGCCGTGCGCGTTGATGTAGTCCACCTCGTCGGGGCGAATGCCGGCCTTGCGAATGGCCATGTCCATGACCCGGCGTCCGCCGTCGCCGTCCTCGGAGGGAGCCGTCATGTGATAGGCGTCGCCCGACAGGCCGTAGCCGACGATTTCCGCGTAGATGGGCGCGCCGCGGCGCTGCGCATGCTCGAGTTCCTCGAGAATGACGACACCTGCGCCCTCGCCGATGATGAAGCCGTCGCGATCCTTGTCGAACGGACGGCAGGCTGTCGAGGGATTGTCGTTTTGCGTCGACAGCGCGCGCATGGCGCCGAATCCGCCGACGCTCATCGGCGTGATCGCCGCCTCTGAGCCGCCTGCAATCATCGCGATCGCGTCGCCGCGGCGGATGATCTCGAACGACTCGCCGACCGCGTGCGCCGACGCCGAGCAGGCCGTGCAGGTCGCGAGGTTGGGCCCCTTGGCGCCGAACCGGATCGACACCTGGCCGGCCGCGAGGTTGATGATCGCGGACGGGATGAAGAAGGGCGAGATCTTGCGCGGACCGCCCTGCAGCAGGGCGATGTGTTCCCGCTCGATCGTGATGAAACCGCCGATGCCCGATCCGATGAACGCTCCGACATCCGGCGCGTTCTCGTCGGTAATCTGCAGTTTCGAATCGTCCATCGCGAACTGGGACGCCGCGATGGCGTACTGGATGAAGAGGTCCATCTTCTTGACCTCCTTCTTCTCAATCCAGTTGAGCGGATCGAACCCACGGACTTCGGCGGCGATCTGCGCCGCGTAGCCCGTGACGTCGAACTTGGTAATCCGCGTCACGCCCGATGTGCCCGCCACCAGATTCGTCCAGTTGGTGTCGGTCCCGATGCCCAGCGTTGACACCAGGCCGATGCCCGTGACCACGACTCGCCGATTGCTCACGATTCTCCTATGCAGCGCAGCCCGAGCGGGCTGCCGATGCCTACTTCTTCTTGCCGTGCGACTCGATGTACTCGACCGCTTCCTTCACACGGGTGATCTTCTCGGCGTCCTCATCGGGAATCTCGATCCCGAACTCTTCTTCAAACGCCATCACCAGTTCCACCGTGTCAAGCGAGTCGGCGCCCAGGTCGTCGACGAACGACGCATCCGGAGTTACTTCTTCTTCGTCCACGCCCAACTGCTCAACGATGATGCTCTTGACCTTGTCGGCGACCGCCATTCACTGCCTCCTGTCTGAACTCACACACTCTCTGTCAATCTTCCGCCACGCCCCGCATGTCCATGCGACGGTTCACATGTACATGCCACCGTTCACAGCCAGGACGTGCCCTGTAATATACGCTGCCTCGTCGGATGCAAGGAAGCAGGCTGCCGACGCGATGTCGTCCACCGATCCGAGCCGTCCGAGAGGGATCTGCGCTGCCCAATCCACCTGCGCCTTGTCGCTGATCGCACGCGTCATGTCCGTGTCGACCATCCCTGGCGCAATCACGTTGACCGTAATGCCCCTCGACGCCACTTCCCTGGCGAGCGCCTTGGCAAATCCAATCAGACCGGCTTTCGACGCCGCGTAGTTGGTCTGGCCGGCATTTCCCATCTGGCCAACCACCGAACTCACGGCAATGATGCGGCCGGCGCGCTGCTTGAGCATCGGACGCATCGCGGCCTGTGCCAGCGTGAACGCGGCAGTCAGATTGGTTGCGATGACCGCATCCCAGTCCTCGCGCTTCATGCGCATGAGGAGCTGGTCGCGCGTGATGCCGGCGTTGCTGACCAGGATGTCCAGCCGACCGTGCTTCGCGACGATGGCTCCTGGCAGCGCTTCGAGCGCCGAGGAATCGTTCACATCGACTGACATCGCCTCGGCGCGGCCACCAGCGGCGACGATTGCCGCAACCGGCTCGGCGGCGTTGTCCCCGCGGGCCGCGGCGATGACCAGTGCACCCTGCCTTGCCAGCGTCGTCGCAATGGCTCGACCGATCCCTCGCGACGCACCGGTGACGAGCGCAACCTTTCCGGTCAACTCAAACATGTCAGGAACGCAGTGCCTCGATGGCGGCGAGATCGTCCGGTGTCCCGAAACTGGCGACAGTCGCCTCGCGCTGAATCTTCCGCGCCAATCCGCTCAGAACCGTGCCAGGGCCAACCTCAACATACGTTGTGACGCCCTCGAGCGCAAGGCGACGCATCACGTCTTCCCAACGGACAGGCGATGAGACCTGGGACACCAGGGCCTCGATGGCGTCAGCGGCGGAGCGCTTCGGTTGCGCGTCGACATTGGCAACGATCGGCACGCGAGGCTCGCTTGTCGGCAGCGCACGCAGTTCGGGAGCGAGCCGGTCCTGGGCCGGTTGCATCAGCGCGCAGTGGAAGGGAGCGCTGACAGGCAGCGGCACGACGCGCTTGGCGCCGAGCGCCTTCGCGCGTTCACCTGCTCTGGAGACCGCATCCTTCGATCCGGCGATGACGACCTGTCCGGCTCCGTTCATGTTTGCCGGGCTGACGACGTCGCCTTGTGCGGCTTCCTCGCAGGCCTGTACGACCAGTGCGGCATCAAGTCCCAGCACGGCCGACATCGCACCCGTTCCGACCGGCACGGCCTGTTGCATGTACTGGCCGCGACGCCGCACGGTGCGGAGCGCGTCGGCAAACGTGATGACGCCGGCAACGACGTTGGCCGAGTACTCGCCAAGACTATGGCCGGCCACGAGGGATGGACGCACGCCGAGTGAATCGAGCAAACGCGCGGCCGCGACGCTCATCGCCAGGATGGCAGGCTGGGTGTTCTCGGTCAGCATGAGCTGATCGTCCGGGCCTTCGAAGCAGAGCTTGCTGAGAGGCTCGCCCAGCGCCGCATCGGCCTCGGCAAATGTCTCGCGGCAAATGGGAAAGGCGTCGGCCAGGGCCTTGCCCATGCCGACCTTCTGCGAACCCTGTCCCGGAAAAATGAATGCAATCACTGGTGCGGCACCGCGGCGACGGCGATCTCACGTTCGACGTGCTGAATGAGCTGGCCTGACGCGAACCGGTACGCCATGGCCACTGCGTTGCGGACGGCCTTCGCACTCGACCGTCCATGTCCGACTATCGTGATACCCGCTACTCCCAGGAGCGGTGCGCCTCCGTACTCCGAGTAGTCCACTCGTCGACGGAAGTGGCGCATCGCGCGCTGCGTGAGCAGCGATCCGACGCGCATCGTGATGGTGCTCGAGAGTTCTTCGCGCAGGAGGTCCTCGATCGTCTCGACGAGCCCTTCGCTGATCTTCAATGCCACGTTCCCGGTGAACCCGTCACAGACGATCACGTCGGCTTCACCGCTGTACACATGGCGCGCTTCAATGTTGCCGATGAAGTTGAGAGACGAGCCCTTGAGCAGCCGATGCGCCTCGCGCGTCAGCTCGTTGCCCTTGCCCTCTTCCTCGCCGATCGACAGCACGCCGACGCGCGGCTGTTCCGTACCGAATGCGACGCGCGCATACATGCTGCCCATGACGCCGAACTGCAGCAGGTGCGCCGGCCGGCACTCGACACTGGCCCCGACATCAAGCAGCACCGCGGGCCGGTTGCGTGTCGGAATAGTCGCGGCCAATGCCGGACGATCGACGCCCGTAATCATCCCGAACGCACCGTGCGCGGCCATGACCGACGCACCTGTGTGCCCCGCGCTGAAGAGAGCGGATGCCTCTCCGCGCGCAACGAGTTCGGCTGCGATTCTGATGGAGGCGTTCGGCTTGCGCCTGAGTGCGGCGGTCGGTGATTCGGCCATGTCGATCACCGAACCGGCTTCGACGAGACGAACCTTCGACCAGTCGACCCCGGCGTGCCGTTCGACCTGCGCTTCGATGCGCGAAACCGGGCCGACCAGCACGACGCCGAGATCGAGGTGGCGCGCCGCCGCCAGGGCTCCGTCCACAACCAGCCCCGGCGCCGTGTCGCCACCCATGGCGTCAACGGCAATCCAGATCATCGGGCCGCGAGGCTATTCCTCGTCGACCGCCCGCGCCTGACGCCCGCGGTAGTACCCGCAATTGGTGCAGACCCGGTGCGGCGGCTTCGGCTCGTGGCACTGGGGGCACTCGCTGAGGCCGGTCGCCGTCAGGGCATCGTGCGTCCGGCGCTTGGCCGTGCGCGTCTTGGAGTGTCGTCGCTTTGGATTAGGCATCGTCTAAGACTCTTTCTTCAGGGCCCTGAGCGCCGCAAGGCGAGGGTCGTCCCAGTGGGTGTTGCAATCGCACGTCGCCTTGTTCAGGTTCGTCCCGCAATTCGGGCAGAGCCCCTTGCAGTCGTCCTTGCAGAGCGGTTTCATCGGCAGCGCCAGGTAGACCTGCTCCTGCATCAGCTGGCCGAGGTCGATCTCGTCGTTCTCGTAAAACGCCGTGTCCATGTCGTCGGCTTCAACTTCCCGCTCACCGGCGTCCTGGTGGGCGTGCGGCTGGTACCGAAGGTCGACCGGCGCATCCACGTCGAAGGTGAAAGGCTCGAGACATCGGCTGCATGACATCTCCAGCGTCGTCTTCACCCGACCCACGAGGTGGAACTTATCCTTGTCCTTGTGGATCTCGAGGACCAGGGAGACCGGCGCCACAATCGTGTAGACGTCGTCCTCGGCCCCGATTGCTTCCGGCTGGTAAACCTGCTCGAAGTGCTCCTGCGGGGTCCTGATCTTCGCGAGATTCAGCGCGAGCATGAACCCCTTAAGATACCAAGAATTGGACGAATTGGCGATTGGAAAACCTCGTCCTGGCCGCCCAGTCCCGCTTCGGGGAGAGGTGACTAACTCGCGTCAACTCAACCTGTTAAACGGGCCGATGGCCGCACTTCGGAAGCCTGTAGTGACGTCAGGTCAGTCGATCGTCCAGGGCTTTGGAATGAACAGCTGCTCGAACAGGCGGACGGCGTAGCGGTCGGTCATGCCGGCGAGGAAGTCGCGGGTGGCGGCGTCGAGCCCTTCCTTGTCGATGGTCCGGCGATCCAGGAACTCCTCAGGACGCTCGCGAACCTTCTCCCACAGACCTGACAGGATGTCGGACGCCTTCTTGAACTCCGCGGTCGCGGTCGAGTTCTCGTAGACGGCGTCGAACAGGAAGCTTCGGAGCGCCAGCAGCGCATCGAGCACGCGGCCGCCCATCCGGATTTCGGAAAGTCCTCCGGCCATGGTCTGCGTGACCACGTCTTTCACCAGCGTGCCGATGCGGGCCGACGAGGAGCGGCCGAGAACGGCGATGGGCTCTTCTGGAAGGTCGGACGGTCGAAGGATTCCTGCCCTGATCGAATCGTCGATGTCGTGGTTGACGTAGGCAATGAGGTCGGCCACGCGCATGATCTGGCCTTCGATGGTGCTGGCCCGCAGCTCGGGAGCCATGCCGACCGGAGCGCCCGACTTCCCTTTCGAATGCTTCGCGATGCCGTCCCGCACTTCCCAGCTCAGGTTCAATCCCGCACCATCGTTCTCGAGCTGATCGACGATCCGCAAACTCTGCTCGTAGTGATTGAAGCCGCCCGGCATCAGGCGGTCGATGACCCGTTCACCCGCGTGGCCGAACGGGGTGTGTCCGAGGTCGTGCCCGAGCGCGATGGCTTCGGTCAGTTCCTCGTGCAGCCGAAGGACCTTCGCGACGGTGCGGGCGATCTGCGAGACCTCGAGCGTGTGTGTGAGCCGCGTTCGATAGTGATCGCCGGTCGGCGCGAAGAAGACCTGCGTCTTGTGTTTCAGCCGCCGGAAGGCTTTGCAGTGGATGATGCGATCGCGATCGCGTTGAAACGCCGGGCGCACGTCGTCTTCCACTTCGGGGCGCAAGCGCCCCTTCGAATCGGCCGACCGGGCCGCCTGCGGCGCGAGAATCTCCCGCTCACGCGCCTCCAACTGTTCGCGAAGTGTCATCGGGCGATGATCTCATGAAGGAAGCTGGCGCCGTGTTTGAGCATGCCCAGCGAGAAGTTCTCCGCGAGCGTCTGGCCCAGATCGGCAAACGTCGATCGAGTCCCCAGGGCGACGTTCCGCCCCACGCGAGCCCCCGTCACGAGCAGCGGGACGTACTCACGCGCATGATCGGTGCTCGGCGTCGTCGGATCGTTCCCGTGATCGGCCGTGATGATCAGCAGATCGGACGGCAACAGTCGCGGTAAGAGATCGGCAAGCCGGACATCGAACCGTTCGAGATTCTCGGCGTACCCCTTCACGTCGTTGCGATGACCGTAGTTGGTGTCGAAGTCGACGAGATTGGCGAAGATCAGCCCGGTGGGTGTGGCCGCCAGCTCGCGAACGATGTGGTCCATCCCTTCGTTGTCGTTCGCGGTATGGATGCCGCGGCTGATTCCGCGCCCGGCGAATAGATCCTGGATCTTTCCGACCGCCACGACGTTCACGCCAGACGCGACAGCGCGATCCAGGAATGTTTCGGCCGATGGCGGCAGCGCGTAGTCGTGGCGATTCGATGTGCGCTTGAACGCCCCCGGCTGCCCGATGAACGGACGCGCGATGACGCGGCCGACGCCCAATCCTTCCCCGACAAGCCGGTACGCGATCTCGCAAGCGCGGTACAGCTCGGGAACCGGCACGATGTCTTCGTGCGCCGCGATCTGAAAGACACTGTCCGCCGACGTGTAGACGATCAGGGCCCCTGTGCGCATGTGCTCGGGGCCGAAGTCGTCGATGATGGCCGTGCCCGACGCTGCGATGTTGCCGATCACGGCGCGGCCGGTCAGCCGCGAGAACTCGGAGATGATGTCGGGCGGAAAACCCTGCGAGTAGACGGGAAAGGGCTGGTCGAGAACGATACCCATCATCTCCCAGTGGCCGGTGACAGAATCCTTGCCGGCCGAGGCTTCCGCCATCCGGCCGTATGCGCCGATGCGCGTGCCATCCTCGGGCGATGATCCGATGTCAGCGACGCGGCTCAGACCAAGAGTGCGCAGCGTCGGCACGCGCAACGGCACGTGACGCGCGATGTTGCCGAGCGTGTTGCTGCCCTCATCTCCATAGCGTCCGGCATCCGGCAATTCGCCGATGCCGACGCTGTCGAGCACGATGACCACGACGCGCGGGTAGATGTCGGACACGTTGTTGCTGCGCAATCAGCCGGCGTGTGGGCCGAGATAGCTCGCCATGGGCCGCGGCGTGGTGATGACCGCGATGGCGTGCTTGAAGATCATGTGATCGGCGCCCGCATGATCGAGCACCACCGAGAAGCGATCGAAATTCTTGATCCGACCTTCGAGCTCGCCTCCGTCCATCATGCGCACGGTGACGGTGATCTTCTCGCGCCGCACGTAATTCAGGAAGACGTCCTGAATGTTCGGCTCGGGTGCGCGCGGGTCGTTGGCAGCCATCAGCGGGAGGCCTCCCCCAGGCGATCTTCGAGCAGTCGCTCGACGGCGGCGATGGTCGCCGGAGATTCGCCAGGGCCTTCAAACCATTCTAGATCAGGCTCTTTGCGGAACCAGATCAACTGCCGCCGCGCGTAGTGGCGATTCTCGCGCGCGATCAACTCGCGAGTAGCCGCTTCATCGCGTATCCCGTGCAGGTGTTCGAGCGCCTGGCGGTAGACGAGGCCGCCGAATGGGCGCGCCGTCTCCGGAAGTCCGCTCGCGAGCAGGCCGCGTATTTCATCGAGCAGGCCTCGTTCGAATTGCTGATCCACCCTGCGCGCCACGCGCTCCGCCGTCAGCGCGGAGTCGATCCGCAGACCAATCGCGATGACGCGCATCCCGGCTATCGGTGACACCGTATCTGCGAAGTGCGCCGTCAGGGAACGGCCGGTGAGGAAGAACACTTCAAGCGCACGAATCAGCCGCTTCCGATCTCCGGGAAGGATTCGTTGCGCGGACGGAGCGTCGACGCGCTGCAGCATGCGGTGAAGAAATGGCGTGCCGCGGCGGTTGGCGATCTCGTCCAGCCTCGACCTCATTCGGTCATCCCCGCCCGGACCAGGAAAGAGACCACGCGTGAGTGCGCGGTAATAGAACCCGGTGCCTCCCACGAGAATCGGGAGGCGCCCTCGCGCCTGGATGTCGCGGATGCGCGCGGCGGCATCGCGCGCAAATTGCGCAGCCGTATAAATCTCAGTCGGCTCGACGATGTCGATCAGGTGATGAGGAATGCCGCGCTGATCTTCCCTGGCTACTTTGTCGGTGCCGATGTCGAACCCACGGTATACCGCGGTCGAGTCGCAGTTGATGATCTCGCCGTTGAAGCGGCCGGCCAGCGCGAGCGCCAGCGCACTCTTCCCGCTCGCGGTTGGTCCGAGTACGGCAACGACGACCGGTTCAGGCACTGAAGCGGTACAGAACGTAGAGCAGGAACAGAATCACGAGCAGCACGAGCCCGACCTGCTGCGAGCGGTTCACTGCGGTTCTTCGTTATAGAAGAACGTGACGGTGAAGAACGCCTTCTCCGACGGGTACTCCGGTGGCAGCGGAGCCGTTGGGTTCGACGAGGCGAGTGCGCCGAATGCCGCATTGTTGAATGCGTCGACCGGCGAGGCGCCGACGACCTGGAGATCGGTGATGGTGCCGTCCTTGTGCACGTTGAAGGACACGACGACATGTCCCTTCATCGACATGGCCGCGTAGGGGATGAGCCAGTTGCGCTTGACCTGCGCGATGAAGCGGCGGATCCAGGGTCCGAATTCCACACCCTTGGTGTCGAACTGGATGGCCGGCCCGAACGCACCGCCGCCATTGGCGTTTTCGTACTGGTCACGCTGAACGTAGCGCTGAAGATTGCGAAGGGCGTCGCCAAGCGAACCGCCAGGTGCCGTGGCACGGCCGAGCGCACCACTTCGTGCAGACTGCGGTTGCGCTGAGGGCACCTGCAGCGCCGACTGCGCTTCCGGTAGCCGCAACTGATCGTCGGTTTGCGGTGGTGCCTGCGCCTGCGGAGTGGGAGCCTGCTGGCCGGAAAGCGGATCGGGCGTCGGCCCCTGCCCACGCGCAATCTCCTGCTGGGACCGCTCGACGCGTTCGGGCGTGTTTCCGCGCGAGTACGGCAGCGGGTTGTCCTTCGGCTTGGGCTGCGGTGTCGCAGCCTGGCGATCCATGTCGGACGGTTCGGCGCGCGGCGGCGGCTTGAGCGCCTTGAGATCGAGCTTCGGCTGCACGAAGACGAAGCGCGTCGGCTCGCTTGGTTTCTGCTCGACCTGTTGCGGCCGAACGGCGTCGAAGTTCGCCGCGAGCCAGTCTGGCGCGGTGAGGCCGATGATGACGAATACGAGGTGAACGACGAGCGACAGCAGAACGCCCTCGCGCCAGGACATGACGCTGCCAACGGGCGTTATGTCCGGGTGGCTCTCGTCGATCTCGAAGTACATCAGTAGGTTAACGGCAGTATATCAGTCTGCGTCCCCGACTGGGCGCGCGCTGACTTACCGCCGCCTGGCCGTATACAGATAGACGATGCCCAAGGTCAGCGGGATGGCCCGGATCTCGTCAAATCCGCTCTGTCGCAGAATTTTCACGAACTCGTCAGGGGAGGCAAACGCCCCAACCGATGCAGGCAGGTAGCCGTAAGCAGCGTTGTGCCGTGACACGAGCTTTCCGATTCGCGGAAGAACCTGGTTGAAATACCAGAGGTAAAGCGCGCGGACGCCGGGCGTCCTCGGAATCGCGAACTCCAGCACCGCAAGCCGCCCGTCCGGGCTGAGCACCCGGTGCATTTCGTCGCAGGCAGCCTGGGTGTTTTGTACATTCCTGATGCCGAACGCGACGGTTACAGCGTTGACGGATCCGCTCACGGCGGGAATTCGCGCAGCGTCACCGCGAACGAGGGTCACCCGATCCGCCAGGCCGCGCGACCGTGTCTTCTCAAGTCCCACCTGCAGCATCGCTCCGGCGAAATCGACTCCGACGACGCGGTGCGCGCCAGGTGCGGCGTCAAGCGCGGCAATCGCCAGATCTCCCGTCCCCGTGCAGAGATCGAGGACGCGTTCGCGACCGCTGAGATTCAGCGACCGGATGGCTTTGCGCCGCCACCGGCGATCGATGCCCGCGCTCAGGAGGTGGTTGAGGAAGTCGTAGTTGCCGGCGATCGCATCGAACATTCCAGCGATCCGCTCGGGCGACTTGTTCAGGTCTGTCACGCGGTCGGAGTCCTGGGAACCTGCCCGGTCCACTTCGGGTAGAGATCGTGCTCGAACCCGAGGGCCGAGAGAATCTTGCCGGCCATGAAGTCGGCGAGGTGATCGAGCGTCTGCGGCATCTGGTAGAAGGCCGGCATGGCCGGCAGCATCACGGCTCCAGCCTCCGCGCACAGCACCATGTTGCGCAGCTGCATGAGGCTCATCGGCGTCTCCCGCGGCACGATGACCAACGGTCTCCGCTCCTTCAGCATCACGTCTGCTGCGCGCTCGATCAGGTTGCGGGAGAGTCCGTGCGCCACTGCTGCCAGCGTCTTCATCGAGCAGGGCACGATGACCATGCCGCGGCATCCGTGGCTGCCGCTGGCGATCGTGGCACCGAGGTCCTTGTTGCTGAGAAGACTCATCGTGCCGTTGTCGACGTCGGGCCCGTACTTGTCGATGAGAAACGGCTTGAGCTGCTCGATCGACGCGCGCTCGCCCAGCTCGTCGAACAGCAACCGCTTGCCGTAATCGGAGATGACGAGCTCGACGTGCACACCATTCGAAAGAAGCGCAGCCAGCGTCCTCGTCGCGTACAGCGCGCCACTCGCTCCTGTGATAGCGACTGCCACCGACGTCACGCGATCAGAGGACATAGATCGAGACCGCCAGGACGAACAGGTACAGGATGCCGACGTATCCGTTCATGTCGAACGCTCGCTTGACCTGTGACAGGTCGTCGGCGCGGACGAGCGACTGTTCGTAGACCAATAGCGCGCCAACGACAGCCACGCCGGCGAAATAGAACGGCGGCAGCGGCGTGGCCCACGCGAGGGCCACGAAGGACAGTATCGTGATGACGTGCATGGTCCTCGAAATCCCCAGCGAGATGGGGACGCCGAAGCGCACCGGTATCGAACGCAGTCCATGTGCGCGATCGAATTCGAGATCCTGGCAGGCGTACAGCACGTCGAATCCGCCGACCCAGCTGCCAATCGCCAGGGCGAGCAGCCACGGCTCCCACCCGCCGCGTCCACCGACCGCCAGCCAGCCGCCGACCGGGGCGACAGCCATGGCGAGACCGAGAAACAGCTGCGTATATGTGGTGTAGCGCTTCGCGAGCGAATACCAGAACACGATGGCCAGCGCGATCGGCGACAGAGCGAGGCAAAGCGGTGAGAGCTGCCACGCCGCGAAGATGAAGACGACGGTCGCTGCGACCACGAAGATCGTCGCTTCTGACGCGGTCATCGCGCCGCGAGGGATCTCGCGGCTGGCGGTCCGCGGATTCAACGCGTCCATGCGCGCGTCCACGAGCCGGTTGAATCCCATCGCCGCAGAGCGCGCAGCAACCATCGCGACGACGATCCATCCGACCGCGGGCAGCGTGATGGGCGTGTGCCGCGCCGCCAGCAGTGCGCCGGCCAGCGCGAAGGGGAGCGCGAATACCGAGTGACTGAAGCGGATAAACGACAGGTAGGTACGAACGCGTTCGATCATGAGCGTGCCATGCTTTCCGGTGACTCGTCGACCCAGAACAGCTGGTCAGGCGTAATCCCGGACAGCAGATATTCTTCCACATCGCTCACGGCGCCAGGCACCCGGACAGCCAATATCCGCGCCCGCTTCCCGGGTTCGAGCGTCCCGTATTCCGCATCGAATCCGAGCGCCCGCGCGCCGGTCAGCGTTGCGCTCTCGAGTAGGCGCCAGGCCGAAACGTCCGGTGCAAGCCGGCGCATCGCAGCCAGTTCACTGAACACATTGAGGTCGGGCGTGCTGGCAAGACTGTCCGTCCCCACCGCCACGGCGACGCCTGACTCGTAGAAGCTCGAGATTGGCGGCGCACCCGCTCCCGTGAACGCATTACTGCGCGGGCATGCGACCAGCGTCGTACCCTTCGCCGCGAGGCGCGCGAGATCGTCTCGCGTCATCTGCACGCCGTGTACAGCGAGCACCCGTTGGTCGAGGAACCCGGCGTCGTCGAGGAACCGGACAGGACTCACACCAGGTGCAACCCAGTCCGGAGTCCACGAACCCACTTCTTCAAGGAAGCGACGCCACTCGCCTTCGCCGGTCGCGATGAACTCGACTTCTTCACGTGACTCCGAGAGGTGCACGCTGCAGGGAATGAACGGCCGGCGGTCGATCGCATCCCGGATCGCGCGAAACACGAGCGGGGCGACAGAGTACGGTGCGTGGGCCGCGAGGCTCGCCCTGACGCTGGTGCTCACCGGAAGTCCGTCTATCTGCTGACACGCCTGGTCGACAAACGCGACAGGGTCTGGCGCGTTGAAGCGAATCAGCTCGTAGAACAGGACCGCGGCCAGAGGGCTGTCGAGTAGAGGCGCATGGGTCGCGAGCGTATTGCTGATATCACCGACCAATGCCGTGCCGGAACGTACGGCTTCATCGATTCCCGCGCGTATGCCGTCGAGGATTTCCGACGAGTTCGGATCAGGGCGCTGCCTCCGCGCGGCCATGACGCCGCGGATCCACGTAACGAACGCCTCCGCAGCGGGGACCTGTTGGCGCAGGTACGACAGCTCGAAATGCGTGTGGGTGTTGACGAGTCCAGGAAGCAGGGCCACGGAACCAAGGTCGCGATCCGTATCCGCGTTCTCGGAGTTCTTGCCGAGCGCCGCGATTCGCCCCTGCTCTACTGCAACCCAGCCGTCGCGGATGGGACGATCCGCCACAGGCAGAACCCAGGCGGCGCGATAGCGGGTCACGACTGGACGACGCGGAGCTGCTTGCCGCTGCGGCTGCGTGCCGGATAGTTCATCAGCTCTTCCGGCACGCTGTCGTCGCCTTCCTCACGCGCCGTCGCCAGTTCCAGCATGCGCGGAACATTGCGCTCCCTGAAGATCGGATCGCCGAGCAGTTCGTAGTGCATGTTGCGGCGCTTCGCCGCGAACCCTGCATCCTCGATGTTGCGGACGATCTCGACTTCGTCCATGCAGTAGCTGGCACCGGCGGCCCGGACGACGTTCTCCTCGATCATGACGCTGCCCATGTCGTTCGCGCCGTACGCGAGACTGAGCTGGCCGACCTTGCCGCCTTGCGTCACCCAGGACGCCTGCAGGCTCGGGAAGTTGTCGAGGACGATGCGCGAGATCGCGAGGGTCCGCAGGTAGTCGATGCCGGTCGCCTCACTGCCGGCAAGCTCGGTGTGATCCGGCTGATAGCTCCACGTGATGAAGGCCGTGAAGCCGGCGGTCTCGTCCTGTAGCTCGCGAAGCCGCATCAGGTGCTCGATCCGCTCTTCATCGGTCTCGACGGTCCCGTACATCATCGTCGCCGTCGTGCGCAGACCCTTCTTGTGAGCGTGGCGCATGACGTCGAGCCACTCGTCAGCGCTCGCCTTCCCGTAGCAGTGCAGGAGCTTTCGAACACGGTCGACGAGGATCTCTGCTCCCCCACCAGGGACGCTGTCCATGCCGGCCGCGATCAAGCGATCGAGCACCGCAGGGACCGGCTGCTGCGAGAGGCGTGAGAGGTGAATCACTTCCGGCGGCGAGAGCGCGTGCAGGCGGAACTCCGGGTATCGCTGCTTGATCGCACGGAACAGATCTTCGTACCACTCGATCGGCAGATCCGGATTGTGTCCGCCCTGGAGCAGCAGCTGAACGCCGCCGACGGCGATCGTCTCGTCAATCTTGCGGAACAGCTCGTCGAAGCCGAGCACATACCCTTCCGGCGATCCGACCGGACGATAGAACGCGCAAAAGGCGCAACGCGCGACGCACACGTTCGTGTAGTTCACGTTGCGGTCGATGATATAGGTGACGACCCGTTCGGGGTGCTTGCGGGCACGTATCGAATCAGCGAGCTGGCCGAGCAGCGGCGTCGGCGCCTCGCGATAGAGCGACAGCGCCTCGGACGCATTCACGCGACCGCCGTTCACGACCTTGTCGGATATCTGCTGAATCGTCATCGCATCACATCGAACTGTGGTTCTCAGCGGCTCTCGAAGAATGTCGGAGTGACCGCCTGCGGAACGACGCTCGCCTCGGCGGCATACCGGTAAAACAGTTCGAGCCCGGCGCGCTCGTCGGGCCCAAGGTAGTACTTGATATTATCCCGCAGGTAGCGGTCCGAAATGTCCTGGCGGACCGGATCGCCCGGGAAGTAACTCTCCGAAATCTCGTGGATCCGGCCGAGCGAGAGCTCTCTCGTGGCCTGCAGCGCTCTGACCTCGTCAGGTCCGACCACGCCCGGCCGGCCCGCCCAGAACGCATAGACAAACGGCAGGCCGGTCGTCTGCAGCCACAGCGCGCCAAGGTCGATCTTCTCGACGCTGACCGTCCGGGCCGCTGCGCCCTCGCCTATCGTCAGCGGACCGCTGTCCAGGAAAAGAGCCTGGTCGCCGATGATCAAGGCCGCGTCAGCCTCCTCGAGCATCGCTGTCAGATCGGGCCCGTGAGCCTGGAACGCCGGTTCGATTCCGAACACGCGCGCACACACGACCCGCGTGAGCGCGACCGAGGTCCTCGAACTGGTGTCGAGCGAAATCGATCGGACATCCCGCATATCGCGTGTCGTGAAGAGCGCAACCGATGCGACAGTCCCTCGTGACGCGATCGCAAGATCTGGCACGATCCGGTATGCGCCGGGTCCGCCAGGCGCACGGAGAAATTCAATCGACGGAATCAGGCCGAGATCGGTCCGACCCGCGTGCAGCAGATCGGCGCAACGCGCCGGCAGGTCGAACCGGACATCGAACCGCGCACCACGTTCGAGATCGAAGACGAGAGGCCGGGCGTTGAGGTATCCGACGGCGCCGATGCGAACACGACTCATGCAGGCCGCGGATCGAAGCGACCGTTGCGCTCGACGGGTTCGAGTGAGGCAGCGCGGATGTTTCGCCGCACCTCTTCCAGCGGTGCGCGACGCCGGCCCTCTCCAGTGTCATCGAGCGGCGAGACTGCATCGAGGTCGTCGGCTCCGACTGTCAGTGCGACCTGCGCGAGCTTCGGGCCGTACAGCGACCAGTCCACCTGGATGGACGCGATGTTCGACACGAACAGCCTGGCCAGCGCCACCCGCTTCACATCGTCGTACCCGGTCGTCGGAACCGCCGGATTGACAGCGCGCGGAAGCGGCGCGAAGGCGTGGATGACGCCGACGTTGTGCTGCAGCGCCGCAACCTCTCGATAGAGGGCAGCGATGTCGGCTGACGGGAGCGTCTGAATCGTCAGCCGCGCAAGGGCGAGACCGGCGATGTTCACTTCTTCGATCGCCAGGCGCGGATCGCGAAGGCGATCGAACGGCGCTTCCGATATCAGTTCCAGGCCGGCATGCGCCAGCTCTTCAAGCACAGCTCGGAGCGGCACCTGTTCGGTCGTGGCGATCTGTTCGAGGTCGGCGAGCGAGAAGCCGGACACCGGAGTCTGGCCGGCTGCAGCGACGACTTCCCTGACACGCTGGCTGGCCGCGGACCGAGTTGCGGGGACGCCTGAAATCCGCAGTTCTCCGGCAGCCGGCGCGAAGTCGACCGGCGCGCCGGGCGCGGCGTCCACAACGGCGACCCGGACAAAGGTCGTGCGCGTGCCGTGCCGCTGTCGGCGAACCTCGTCGGCTGCGGCTCCGAGGCTGATGATGTCGTGGCTGGAGGCGAGTGTGGTCAATTCTGCGTCTGTAACCGTCATTTCCAACCGCTGATCATATCAGCCCGCGTCGGCTCTGCCGAAATCGCGGCACTCACGGCTGCCGCAATGACAGCGCGTGAGCAGAATCTCACGCAATCCCGCATGGCTCGACTGGCAAGCCCTATGCGACTGGGGCAGATATGGCTACCACTATCCGCGCAAATACCTTCCTGCAGCGGCTCATCGGCGCCGCGGCACTGGACGCTGCCATTTACGAAGAGGTCGAAACTGACTCAGGCGCGACTGGACAGGCGATGTCAGTGGTCGTGCTCTCGAGCATCGCCATCGGGATCGGCACACGCGGCATCGGTGGAGGGGCCGGAACGGTCGCCATCTTCGGCGTCATCGCCCTGGTTAGCTGGGCCGCGTGGGCGCTGCTCATGTTTGAGGTTGGAGCTCGTCTGCTCCCCGGTCGCCGGACCCGGTCGAGTCCCTACGAACTGCTCAGAACGCTGGGGTTTGCCGCGACGCCCGGGTTCGCTGCGGTGCTGGCGTCGGTTCCGGGCATCGCCGTTCCGGTGCTTGTTGGGACGGCGTTGTGGATGCTGGCGGCCATGGTGGTGGCAGTGCGCCAGGCACTCGATTACGAGACCACCGGCCGAGCGATGGTTGTGTGCGTGGTCGGCTGGGCGCTGGCAATGGCGTTTGCGTTGGGGTTGGGGATGTTGTTTGGGCCAAGGGTGTCGTAGAGGGAACTGACGCACCAGGGTGCGGGGGACTGACGGCACCCTATTGCGTGAGTGCCTTGCACCCTAACGCGTAAAATCCAGGCACCCTACTTCGTAGTTTTTGGATCTACTTCGCGAGTTCGTTCATCTGTTTCGTAATCTCTGTCGCGAGAGCGAGCGCTCGTCGTCCTTGCGCCCCATCAACCATCGGCGCGCGTTTCGACTTGATTGCGTCGAGGAAGTCCGAGAGCTCGCGCTTCAACGGCTCCTCATGCACGACCGGAACATCACCACCCTGGATCGACGGTTTCGGGCCCTCGCCTTTGACCAGGCGATACATCTCCACCTTCTGGGCAGCGTAGTCGATTGACACGTACGCAGCGGGCTGGAAGAACCGGATCTTCCGGACCCGGTCGCGACTGATGCGGCTTGCGGTCAAATTCGCAATGCAGCCGTTCGCGAAGCGGATGCGCGCGTTCGCGATGTCGACCCGCCCTGTCAGCACCGGCACGCCGACTGCCTCTATCGACTCGACCTCCGAACGGACCAGCGACAGGACCACGTCCAGATCGTGAATCATCAGATCGAAGACGACGTCGATGTCGAGGCTCCGCTCCGGGAAAGTGCCGAGGCGATGCACTTCGATGAACCGCGGATCGGTCAGCATCGGACGCGCAACTTCGACCGCGGGGTTGAAGCGCTCCGTCTGGCCCACGGCGAGCACCACGCCGCTCTTTGCTGCAGCGGCGATCATCTGGTCCGCCTCTTCGAGCGAGCGCGCCATCGGCTTCTCGACGAGCACCGGCACTCCGGCTTCAAGAAACGGCAGCGCCACGGCGAGGTGCTGTTCGGTGGGGACGGCAATCGAGACGGCGTCGACCGAGTCCAGCAGCGAGTGGGTCCGCAGCAGCGCACGCGTCTGGTTGGACGCCGCGATTTCCTCCGCGCGAGCCTGGTTCGTGTCGACCACGGCAACAAGTTCCACGCCGGGCATCAACGCGAAGATGCGCGCGTGATGTTTGCCCAGATGTCCGACGCCGACGACCGCTACGCGCATGCTCACGCCTGTCCTTTTCCGGCCGCCGCCGTGGGGCGCCTGCCGACAATCGCAATCCCACCAGCGTCCGCCGCCGCGATGATCGCGTCACCATCGATCATCAGCGTCCGGCCGGCGTCGATCGACAGCACGGTCGCACCCGCCGCCTGCATCGCGCGGATGGTGGCCACGCCAACAACTGGCACGTCGAACCGCATGTCCTGGTTCGGTTTCGCAACCTTGATGATTCGCGTGCCTGCCCCAGCGAGCTGGCCCGCACGGGCGATGACCTGGTCGGTCCCCTCCATGGCTTCCACGGCCACGACCGCCGACGACTTCACGGCTATCGTCTGGCCAATGTCCATGCCTGCGATCGCATCGGCCATCCGGCAACCGAATTCCAGGTCGGCTCGTTCGTCCTCGTCAGGCGCACGCCTGGTCAACGTGCCTTCGCGTGCAAGTAGTGGCGCAAGGAACGCAGTGGAATCGATCAGTTCGACGCCATGATCACGCAACACATCGGCGACCGCCGCGATGATGGCATCGGTGTTCTTCGCCTTGATGCGCATCAGCAGACCGATCGCCATCATGTCGGGAATGATGTCGGAGAAGAGCTTCGTATGCTTTACCTGCCCGGCCATCACAGCTTGAGAGACACCGGCCTTCTTCAGCAGGTTGACCCAGGTCCCGAGCTGCCCGAGCGACACACGATGCAGTGCTGCTGCGGGCGCCCTTGCCGCCTCGACTTCGAGTTCGGGAAAAGCCTCTTCCTTCAGGGCGATGATGGTGACCTGGTGGCCCGCGGCGCGAGCCGCGTCGAGGATGAGGAAGGGAAACCGGCCGTTGCCGGCAATCAGTCCTAGATGCACGCTAATCGTCCGGGGGCAGGTCCTCGCTCTTGCGCGTCGCCCGGCGGAGGATGACACCACGTTCGGAGTGGCGGATGAAGTCGACCAGGTACTGCACGTCCGAGCAGGCCAGCGTGTCGTCGGCTTCGATGTGCTGCAGGGCCGATGACGTATTCAGCTTCGACTGCAGCAGGTATCTGAACGTCCGCTTCAATCGCGTGATGACGTCGTTCGAGAAGCCTCGGCGAATGAGACCGATCGTGTTCAGGCCGTAGATCCGCGCGCGGTTGCCGACGGTGCGGGCGTATGGCAGCGCGTCCTTCGTCACGACGGAGTAGCCGCCGATGAACGCGTATCGGCCCACGCGACAGAACTGGTGCACGCCGGAACCCGCGCTGATGTTCGCGAAATCCTCGACGTGCACGTGGCCGCCGAGCGTCGCCATGTTGCCGAAGATCGTGTTGTTCCCCACATGGCAGTCGTGAGCCACGTGAACGTACGCCATGAACACGTTCCGGTCGCCGATCGTCGTCACGCCTCCGCCGCCCCCGGTGCCGCGGTGAATCGTGACGAACTCGCGGAAGACGTTGTTCTTCCCGATCACCAGCCGCGTCGGTTCGCCCTTGTATTTCAGGTCCTGCGGGGAGAGCCCGATGGACGCGAACGGATAGACCTCAGTGCCGTCGCCGATCTGGGTCCAGCCTTCGATGACAGACGAGGCACCGATGCGGCAACCGGCGCCGAGAACAACATGGGGACCGACCGTGGCGTGAGGGCCAATGGATGTGCCCGGACCAATCGTGGCCGACGGGTGAACGTTGGCGGACGGATGAATGGAGGTGCGGTCGGCAACGACGCCGAGGACGAGTTCGCATTCCGTCGCGAGCTGTTCGCCGGCGTAGGCGGCCGCCTGCACGAATGCCACTCCGCCCCGACGCCGGCCCAGCGTGATTTCCAGCCTGAGGCGGTCGCCCGGTACGACCTGCCGTCGGAATTTCGCGCCGTTGACGCCGCGCAGATACACGCGCGTTTGAGGCGTCGTCTCGCCGTCGCGCACGAGAATGGCGGCGACCTGCGAAAGCGACTCGACCATGAGCACCGCCGGCAACAGCGGCGCGCCTGGGAAATGCCCCTGGAAGAACTCTTCGTTAACCGTGACGTTCTTGACGGCGACAAGTCGACGGCCCGGCTCGTGCTCGAGGACGGCGTCGACGAGCATCGAGGGATATCGGTAGCACAGGCGATCCAGCGCCTGGGGAATGTTGATCGACACTCGTGCCAGTCTAGCAGAACCCCTGAGCCGGCCCGGCCGCCCGAAACGACGGCCACGGCGCGATTTGAGCGTCTAACAAGAAGGGCTGTCGCACGGCTCGCGAAACGCCCATAATATTAGAAGCTTCAAGGAGACCAATGAGTCGATTTACGTTAGCGGCGCTGGTGGCAGCGACGCTGTCCATGTCTGCGTGCGGCGACAGTTCACCAACGACGCCTTCCACTCCGGTCACGCCCTCGACCGTCACCGATACGTTTTCCGGCACGCTGAGCGTCAACGGTGCGTCCTCGTTCCCGTTCAGCGTCTCGTCGGCCGGAGCGGTCTATCTGACGCTTACGTCAGTCGCCGACACATCGATCGCCGTCGGCATGAGCCTGGGCACATGGAACGGCACTGTCTGCTCCGCGGTGCTCTCGAATGACGCGGCGATCCAGGGCGCCGCGATCACAGGAAGCGCCACGAACATCGGCAATCTCTGCGCACGCGTCTACGACGTCGGCAAGGTCGTCAACCCGCTCGACTATCAGATCACCGTCGTGCACTTCTAAGACCCGCCGCCGCGCTCGCCCGCCTGAAACACTTTCCTGAAAAACAAAAACGCGAACGGTTGCTGGTGCACCCGTTCGCGTCCTTTAAAAACTTCCCGTCTGAAGTTCTGACTTCTGACTTCTGAGTTCTAACTTCTTTAGATGCTACTTCTTCTGCGCCGCGTCCAGCCGCTTCACGGCTTCGAGCGTCAGATCGATTCCAGGCTCCGCCCAGATCACACCGGAGTCACCCGCGCTGAACAGAACCTGCAGGCCCTTCTCCTTGGAAATCGATTCGAGCACCGGCATCAGCCTGCCCTGGAACTCCTGCTGCAGCTGCTGCTGCAGTTCGTTGAGTTCGGCCTGTGCGTCCTGCTCGAAACGCTGGCCCTCGACGGTCTGGCGCTCGATGTCCTTCTGAAGCTGCGTACGCGCGGCATCGCTCATGACGCTGCCGCTGGTTTCCATCTTCTGCTGGTTGGTCTGAAGCGCCTTTGCCTTGTCGGCTGCTTCGGTCTGCTTCTTCTGCGCCAGGGCGTTGACCTTCGCCGCGGCAGCCTTGCCGTCCGCCGACAACTGGGCGATGGCCTGGAGGTTGACGAAACCGACCTTCGCGCCCGCCGGGAACGGTACGGGCTGCGGCACGGGAGCGGGCGGCGTCGGTGTGGCCTGCGCCGGAGCGGGCTGGGCAGGGGCCGGCTGCGCGGGACGCGCAGTGGCAGGCGGCTGTGCGGGTGCCGCGGGACGCGTAGCGGGCGCCTGGCCTGCCTGAGCCTGAGCAAACACCGGCGACGCGCTCACCACGAACGCGGCCGCCACGGCAATGGCGAAACCTTTCATTACAGCTAATCCTTTCGTCTGAGTGAAACCTACCGAGTGTATCAAAACGTGGTGCCCACGGCGAACCGGAACTGGAACGCCTTCTGGGGCTGGAGGGAGTTGTTGAGCACGCCTCCGCGCTGTGGGTTGTAGGCAAAGATCAAGCGGAAGGGCACGTTGAGCACCGGCATGAAAAAGCGCACTTCGGCACCCGTGGATGTCTTGAACGCGCTGCGCTCCCCTGACACGACAGTCTGGGGCGGAGGAACCACACAGACGTTGTTGACCACCGTGCAGGCGTTGAGCCCGACGGTCTGAACGGGATCGACCAGCAGCGGTATCGGCGGCGGTACGACGCTGATGATTTGTTCCTTCCAGCCGAAGGAATCGCCGTTGCCGCGGACCTGGCCCGCGTCGTAGAAGAGGATCAACCTGACGGGTCCGACAACAGAGAAGATCTGTTCGACGTTGAACAGCAGGCTCTTGTTGCCGCCCAGCACGAGCCCGGTCGCAAGATCCGACGGCCCGATGGTTCGCAGATCGAAGCCGCGCACGCTGTACTCGCCGCCGAGAAAGAGCTTCTCGAAGATCGGCACATCCAGCGTGCCGCCGTAGGGATGGATGTATTCGAGTTGCCCGCGGACGCCGAGCGTCATCCGGTTGTTTTCTTTCAGGAACGCGACGCCTTCAATCGTCGGCTTGATGAAATTCGTGTTGCCACCGAGGCCCGCGATATCGCTGCTGAGCGTGAGCCGCTTGCCCTGGGTCGGGAAGATCGGCTGGTCGACCGAGTTGTAGATGAGGCTCGGCGTGACCTTGCTGATGATCCGTTCGCCGCCCGCACCAATCAGCAGCGAATCGCGCAGGTACGGGTTGCGCGCGAGCACCAGCGGATCGGTGAAGGCCGTGTTGATTTCAGTGACGCGCACACGCTCGTAGCTGTAGTTGGTGAACGCGCGGGTGAAACCGTTCCCGACCGGGAAACCGAAAGTGAGCGTTCCGCCGGTCGACTGCTGCGTGTACTGGCTCACGTAGCGGACTTCGCTGCGGAACAGGTTTGCGCCGCCCGTGATGTTGCGGTCGAAGAGGAACGGCTCGGTGAACGACAGCGTGTAGTTCTGCGCGCGCTGGCCGCCCTGCAGTGACACGGTCAGGCTTTCGCCGCGGCCGAGGAAATTGGCCGTCTGGAACGAGAGCTGGCCGAAGAAGCCTTCGAACTGCGACACGCCGGCGCCGAACGTGAGCTGGTTGCGGTTCTGCTCTTCCAGCTTCATCTTCACGTCGACCTTGTTGTCGGCGTTGGGCAGCTTGTCGACGTTCACGTCCTTGCCCGGACCTTCGAGCGCCTTGAAGTACCCAAGCTGGTTCAGGCGCTTGATGCTGTACTTCAGGGCCTCCGTGTTGAACACGCCGTTTTCGTACAACCGCAGCTCACGTCGAATCACGTTATCCCGCGTCGTCGTGTTGCCGGTGAAGATGATCCGGTTGACGAAGTACTGCTTGCCTTCCTGGATCTGCAGCGTCACGTCGACGGTGGGTGGGCCTTCGGCTTTGGTATCGAGGGCAGCGAGCGCCTTGGGCGCCTGGGGCTCGGCCGGGTTCGGATCGTCGCTGAACTTGTAGTCCGGGTAACCGGTGAATTCCATGTAGCCGCCGGCGCCGTAAATCTCCTGCGCCTTCTGGAATCCCTTCCGGACCTGCTTCTGGTTGTAGTACTCGCCCTTCGACAGCTTGAACAGCGGCTTCAGCGCCTCGCTCTTGACGACCGTGTTGCCGGCGACATCGAAGCTGTTCACCTTGTACCGGTGTCCTTCGGAGACGGGGATGATCAGTTCGATGTAGCGCGTCTTCTTGTCCTTCGAGTCGCCGAGGACTTTCACCTCGGGGTCGCCCACCTGCGCGCGTATGTAACCGTTGTCGCGGTAGTACTCGGTGACGCGCTCGGCGTCTTCCTCGAACTTCGTTTCCTGGTAGGTCCCGCGACCGGTGATGAAGGACCACGCCCACTCCGGCCGGTTCTCCTTCATATGCTTCGCGAGCTTGCCGTCGGACACCTCGGTGTTCCCGGTGAACTCGAGCTGCTTGATCTTCACCTTCGGGCCTTCGCTCATGTTGAAGGTGACGTGCACAAGCTTTGGACCGCCTTCGACCGGGGTGATCTCGTGACTGACTTCCGCCGACTGAAAGCCCTTTTCCTTCAGCATGTCCCGCACGATGCCTTCGATTTTTCGGATCAGCGCGGGGTCGATGAAGGTGTCGAGACGAATCTGCGCGTTGTTCTCTTTCAGCTTGTCTTCGATCTTCGACTGCTCGAGCTTCTTGGTCCCAACGAAGTCGACGATCTTGACGCGCTGCCTCTCCTCCATGTCGTAGGTGATCAGCTTGCCGACCACGCCGTTGGAGAAGGGATAGTCCTCGACGTCGATGGAGAGGTTATCGAGAAAGTTGGTACCCCACAGCCGCTTGAAGTCGTCGCGGATGCTGTTCTCGGTGTCGTCCGTGTAAGGAACCCAGATGCCCTGCGACGGCTGGCTGGCCTTTGTCTGGATGTAATAAAGGTAGGTCTGGAAGTCGACGAGCGACGTATTTTCCTGGGCCTGGAAACACGGCGCGATGAGGTAGACCACCGGGCCCGACCCATTGGGCGGTAACGCTCGCGGCGCTGGAACCGGCTGACCGCAGATGGTCGCTCCGGCCGCACTTCCGGACGGATTGCCCGCCTGGGTCGACACCGGCGTTGCCGCCGTTTGCTGTGCGCGCGCCGCCGCCGCTGACAGCAGCACTGACGCCGCTATCACACTCACTCGTAACCGTTTGAACATTCTCAGCGTATTTCCAGGCGGTGGCACCCGAGTGGGCGCGCTCAAGCTCTTTACTTTACTGGATTTTAGACGGCAGCGGGGCGCGGATGGCCTGTCCGGCCGGTACGATCTTGCCAGGTCGCGGGTGAGTTCAGCGGGTAAGTTCCGTCGGCCGGATCCTCAAGGGCCCGGCCGCCGGTGTGTTGAAACGTCAGGATAACCGTCGCCCGGCCTCGAGCTCGCCGAGCGGTCGGTACGACAGAGCACCCGAGTCGAGATAGACCTCGACTTCGCCGCCGCGAAGGTGTCCTCGGATGAGCTCCTCAGACAGCGGATCCTCGACATAACGCTGGATGGCGCGGCGAAGCGGTCGGGCGCCGTACGACCGGTCCTTGCAGGTGACTTCGATGATCCAGTCCACGACGTCAGGACTGAGCGTGATCCGCAGTTTCCGGTCCACCAGGTTCGCGTTGAGCTGATCCACGAGGAGCGCCATGATGCGCCGCAGATCCTCGTCGGTGAGCGCCTCGAACACGATGATCTCGTCGATGCGGTTGATGAACTCGGGATTGAAGGTGCGCTTCACTTCACCGAGGACCATCTCGGACACGCTCTTCTCGATGACGTTGGTTTCGGACGACTGGAAGCCCATCCCGGTCTTCTTCTGGATGAAGCGCGCGCCGATGTTCGACGTCATGATGATGATCGTGTTCTTGAAGTTCACACGATTCCCGAGGCCGTCGGTCAGGTGGCCGTCTTCGAACACCTGCAGCAGGATGTTGAAGATGTCGGGATGCGCCTTCTCGATCTCGTCGAGCAGCACGACCGAGTATGGATTTCGCTTCACTTTCTCGGTGAGCTGACCACCCTCTTCGTGACCCACATATCCGGGCGGTGAGCCGATCAGCTTCGACACCGAGTGCTTCTCCATGTACTCGGACATGTCGAAGCGGATGAGCGCGTGATCGCTGCCAAAGAGGAAGTTGGCCAGGGCTCTCGCCAGTTCCGTCTTGCCGACACCGGTCGGGCCGAGGAACACGAAACTGCCCACGGGCCGATTCGGATTCTTGAGTCCGGCGCGGGATCGACGGATCGCGCGTGACAGCGCGGAGATCGCTTTCTCCTGGCTGATGACGCGACGGTGGAGTTCACCTTCCATGCGCAGGAGCTTGTCGCCTTCGTCCTGGTTGATCGACGTCATCGGGACGCCGGTCCACTTCGAAACGACCTCGTCAATTTCCTGCTTGCCGACGATCACCTTGCGCGTGCTCGACTTGACGTCGAACTTCTCGCGAACGAACTGCAGGTTCTCGCGGGCCGCCATCTCCTGCTCGCGGTAGAACTGTGCCTTCTCGAAGTCCTTCTGCGACGAGGCGCTTTCCCACTGCTCCACGGCGACGCGGATGCTCTTGTTGATCTCGCCAAATTCTTCGCTATACCCCGCTTCTCGGAGTTTGGCGCGCGCACCAGCCTCGTCCACGAGGTCGATGGCCTTGTCAGGCAGGAACCTGTCGGTGATGTACCGATTCGACTGGTAGACAGCCGCTTCGATCGCTTCCCGGGTGTACTCGACGTGGTGGAAGGTTTCGTACCGATCCTTCACGCCCAGGATGATCTCGATCGTCTCGCGTTCTCCAGGCGGGTCAACCTTGATGGCCTGGAAGCGGCGTTCGAGCGACCGATCCTTCTCGATGTACTTCCGGTATTCGGCAGGTGTCGTCGCGCCGATGCAGCGAATCTCGCCGCGGCTGAGCGCCGGCTTGAGAATGTTCGCCGCGTCCAGCGACCCTTCCGCGGAACCCGCACCGACCAGCGTATGCAGCTCGTCGATGAACACGATGATGTTCGGGTTCTCGGTCAGTTCTTTCATGATCGCCTTGAGGCGCTCTTCGAACTGTCCGCGGTATTTCGTACCGGCGACAATCAGCGAGATGTCGAGGGCCAGGATGCGTTTGTCCGCGAGGAAGTGCGGGACGTCCCCGTAGACGATCTTCTGCGCCAGACCCTCGACGATGGCCGTCTTGCCGACGCCAGGCTCGCCGATGAGAACGGCGTTGTTCTTTGTGCGGCGGCAGAGGACCTGCTGCACACGCTCGAGCTCGTGCTCCCGACCGACCAGCGGATCGAGCTGGTTCTTCATCGCCGACTCGGTCAGGTCGCGGCTGAACTCAGCCAGCAGCGGCGTTTCCTTCACACGCGTCAGCGTGGTCTTCTCGTTGAGCAGCTGAACGATGTCCTCGCGGACGGCGTTCAGCCGCATGCCCTTCTCCATCAGGATAGAGGCGGCGACGGAGCGCTCCTCGCGGAGGATGCCGAGCAGCAGGTGCTCGGTGCCGATGTAGTTGTGCAGCAGCCGGTCCGCTTCTTCAGCCGCAAACTGCAGCACGCGCTTGGTTTCGGCGCTGAAGGGGATTTCGACTGAGGTCGAGACCTTTTCCCGGAAAACCGTGCGGCCTTCGATTTCCTTGCGAATGTTTTCCAGGGAGAGGTGCGAGCGCGCAAAGATGCGGCTCGTGAGGCCCTTACCTTCCCGAATCAGACCCAGCAGCAGATGCTCGGTTTCAATGGAAATGCTGCCGAGTTGACTGGCCTCGTAACGGGCGAAGAAGAGTACTCGTCGGGCCCTTTCGGTGTACCGTTCGAACATCCGGCCTACCTAAGTGAAAGCAGATTGTGTTGGGGTCACGACTGCGATGACCACAGTATACGGCATACTCGAGGCAGTGCGCCGGTTCATTTCTTCGGGTAAGTGCCTGCTGTCGTGAGACTTCCCGCGCACTTGGTAAGACGCCATCTGCACCGGTCCCGTGCCCGGCTCATTCATGAATGCTGCCGACCTACTTATCGGCACCTCCGCACACTTATCGGCACCCCCAGATTGCGAGCCTGCAGTTCGTGCCCCCGACCGCCAAGCACGTTCTGGTCAACGCGGGACGCAGCTCGGCGGCCTCTGCCAAATGGTTTGGCCTGTCTTTACTTGAGGGCAGCCAGCTTGGCGAGGTCGGTCTTGTCGAGGACGGTGTGCAGTTCCTTGACGTCCTCGACGCCGTGTCCTTCCACCTGCACGAGGAATCGCTTGGCGACGACGATTGCGAGCTCGCCGTTCTTGCTCCCCTTGTCCCACTTCTCCCAGCCGGGATTGCCGCCGACGTTCACTGACCGTTCGAAGCCGTCCGCGGTCTCCTTCTCGTAGCCCGTGGTCATGAACATCGTGAACGGCGCAAACAGAAGCTGGTTGAAGCCCGAGTCCATGATTTTCTGCTCGATCTCGGCGTCGCCCTTCTTATAGGTGACCGACGCCTGGGAGAAGCTGAATGGGGACGTCATGCGCTCGCCGGTGGGGCTGCCCTTCTCCCACCCCGACACCTCGGGCATCACGGTCTGCAGGTCCCTGAAGCTCACAGGGTCGACCGGCTTCACGTCAGAGTTGCCAGCAAGACCCTTGGCCATCGCTTCCATGCCCTTGGCCATGTCCTCGGCGCCCTTGGACATGCTGTCGCTGCTTTTCTGCATCGCTTCCGCAGACTTCTGCAGCTCCTCGGCGGCTTTCTGTTGTTCGCTCTTCCCTCCGCACGCCGCGAGCGCGGAAGCGATCGCGAGCACTCCTGCCAGATACCAGAATCGTTTCATTGGGGTCTCCCGAACGGCTTCGAGACGCAACGGCGCGCCGAAGCTGTGTGAAATGACGACCGGATTGTACAGCGGCGGGGCTGGTGACTATGCGACTGTCAGCCGGCCGCCTTCCAGCCGGAGAACACGATCGCAGGCGGCTGCGAGCCGCGGGTTATGCGTTGCGATGATCGACGTCAGTCCGTAGGTGCGATGCATGTCCTGCAGCAGGCCGTGCAGCGACTCGGCGGTGTGTTCGTCGAGATCGCCCGTCGGCTCGTCGGCGAGCAGCACGGTCGGCTGCATCACCAGCGCACGGGCCACTGCAACGCGCTGCTGCTCCCCACCGGAAAGCATGCCGGGTCGATGCGTCAGTCGTTCTCCCAGGCCGACGCGCGTGAGCAGTTCGGTCGCCCTCGCGCGGCACTCCGCCGGTGGGCGGCGCGCGATGCGCATCGGCATTTCGACGTTTTCGAGCGCGGTGAACTCCGGCAGCAGGTGGTGAAACTGGAAGACGAAACCAACGTGGGCGTTCCTGAACGCCACGATCTCGGGGCCGGGAAGCGCCGTCAGCGTCGAACCATCGACGACGATGGTGCCCTGCTCGGCCCGATCGAGCCCGCCAAGAACATGCAGCAGCGTGCTCTTGCCGGCGCCCGAGGCGCCGACGATGGCGAGCATTTCACCAGCGGTGACGTCGATGTCGAGATCGCGCAACACCGTGAGCACCTTGCCGGCGTCGACGTAGCTCTTGACGATTCCGCGCGCCTCGATCAGCGACATGTCTATTCGTAGCGGAGCGCCTGGGCAGGGTCGAGCCGCGCCGCCTGCCGCGATGGATAAATCGTGGCAACGAACGCGATGATGATCGCCGAGATGATCACCAGCGTGAAGTCGAGCGGCAGCACTTTGAACGGCACGTGCGAAATCTGGTAGACGTCCACCGGCACGCGAATGAGCTGATAGGTGTCGAGCACGCGGGAGACCCCGAATCCGAGCGAGGCGCCGACCGCTGTTCCGACAATCCCGATGATGAGCCCCTGGAGCATGAAGATCGTCGTGATGCTCCGCGCACTCGCGCCCATCGTCTTCAGGATGGCGATGTCGCGATGCTTCTCCATCACCAGCAGGATCAGCGACGCCACGATGTTCAGCGCGGCGACCATGACGATGAGGCCGATCGTCAGCGAGATGGCCATCTTCTCGAGCCAGAGCGCCGAGAAGAGCGACTGGTTCATGTCGGCCCAGTCCTGCGCGACCCATCCCTCTCCGAGCTTCGAACTGATGCGCTCGGCGACAGCCGGAGCCTGAAAGACGTCGTCGAGGCGGAGCTGGATGGCGTCGACGTCCTGCTTGTCCAGCAGGCGACGCGCGACGTCGAGCGAGACAAAGCCGGTTTGCGAGTCGATCTCGTAGAGACCGAGCGTAAACGTGCCCGCGACACGCAACCTGCGCGCGCGCGGGATCATTCCCATCGGCGACAGCGTGCCCTGCGGCGTCAGCACTGAAATGGAATCGCCGACCGTCACTCCCAACTGCGCTGCCAGATCCGATCCCAGAAGGATGACACCGGGCGAATCGGGATCCTCCTTGCCGAGATCTGCGAGCGAGCCGGACCGCATCGCGCCGGAGATATCGGTCACCTGCGGCTCGATGGCGGGGTCGACTCCTTTCAAATTGATGAACGCCTGGTCGCCTGCTGCCGAGACGAGCGCCTTGCCGATGATCGCCGGCGCCGCTCCGATCACGTGCGGTTCGCGGCGAAGGGCGTCGAGCTGCTGGTGGTAGTCGCCGATGCCGCCATGCTTCCAGACGAAGATGTGCGGGTTCGATCCAAGAATGCGGTCGCGAAGTTCTCCCTGCAGGCCCGTCATCAAAGCAAGGGCGATCACCAGCGCCATGACGCCGACAATGACGCCCAGCGTCGAGATAAGGGAGATGACCGAGATGAATGCCTGCTTCCGCTTGGCGAGCAGGTATCTCAGCGCGATCTGCAGTTCGAAGGGCACATCCATGGCATTCAGCTCATCGAAGCGTCGCGCGTCTCCTCCACATCGTCGGCCTGCGCAGCACGGCGTCGCATCAGCGGGAACAGGATGACATCGCGAATCGACGGGCTGTTGGTCAACAGCATGATCAGCCGGTCGATGCCGACGCCCTCCCCTGCGGTCGGCGGCAGTCCGTATTCGAGCGCCCGGATGTAGTCCTCGTCCATCGCATGCGCTTCGAGGTCGCCGCTTGCGCGATCTTTGAGCTGCTCCTCGAACCGGCGCCGCTGCTCCACGGGATCGTTGAGCTCGCTGAAGGCGTTCGCCACTTCGAAGCCGCCGATGTACAGCTCGAAGCGCTCCACTGTGTCGGGGTCGTCGGCCCGCTGCTTCGACAAAGGCGAGACTTCGGTCGGAAAGTCGTACACGAAGGTCGGCTGCACCAGTCGGTCTTCGCACAGGCGTTCGAAGAGTTCCGTCGTGATCTTCCCTGCACCCGATCCAGGGTGCACCTCGATCCCGACGGCGTTTGCGATCGCCGCCGCCGACTCACGGTTGCGCAACTCACCGGCCTCGATCGAGCGGCCCAGCCGCGCTGACGCAGCTTCGCGAGCGCCTTCACGCAACGACAGCCTCGTGAACGGCGCCGCGAGCGAGATCTGGTGT